>Ga0207709_10000036_pt1 | contig 292568 bp, 270 predicted proteins | sample KBSM34metaG_FD_184397 | JGI IMG/M metagenome (GOLD analysis project Ga0207709, IMG submission 184397) | Miscanthus rhizosphere microbial communities from Kellogg Biological Station, Michigan, USA - KBS M3-4 metaG (SPAdes) (version 2) | ecosystem: Host-associated > Plants > Roots > Rhizosphere...
ACAAAAAAGGCCACTCTTTCGAGTAGCCTTTTTTGATGTTTGGTTGCGGGAGCCGGATTTGAACCGACGACCTTCGGGTTATGAGCCCGACGAGCTACCAGACTGCTCCATCCCGCGTCTGTGTGGCGGCATTCTACAGAGAATTGCCGGGGTGTCAACCTTGTATCCGGGTGAAATCTGTTCTGGTTCAATTGCTTAGCTCTTTTTGGAGGGTGCTCGCGGGGCCGCAGGTCAGGCAGGACGTGGGTCTCAGCTCTATCGGGTGGTGAATTTCGATTGAGAAAATAAATTCAAAGGAAGTTTCCTACTGATGGAAAAGAACCTTCATACCACTGGTGCTATATACAGGTGTCAGTGAGATACTGCCCGTCCGGCTTGCCATGTTTTCCTTTTCTGCCATGACTCAGCGAAAAATCATCCACATCGACTGTGACTGTTTCTACGCCGCCATCGAGATGCGGGATGACCCGCGTCTGGCCGGCAAACCGCTGGCGGTGGGTGGTTCGGCAGACCGGCGCGGGGTGATTGCTACCTGCAACTATGAGGCGCGGGCTTACGGGGTGCGTTCGGCGATGTCTTCCGGGCATGCGTTGAAGTTGTGTCCGGACCTGACCATCGTCAAGCCGCGGATGGACGCCTACCGCGAGGCATCGAAGGAAATTCACACGATCTTTCGCGACTACACCGACCTGATCGAACCGCTATCACTGGACGAGGCCTACCTCGATGTCTCCGACAGTGCGCATTTTGGTGGTAGTGCCACTCGGATCGCCCAGGACATCAGGCGCCGCGTCTCCAATCAATTGCACATCACCGTCTCCGCCGGCGTCGCGCCAAACAAGTTTCTGGCCAAGATCGCCAGCGACTGGAAAAAGCCCAACGGCCTGTTTGTCATCACCCCGGATCAGGTCGAAGACTTCGTCAGCGGCCTGCCGGTGAGCAAGTTGCATGGCGTTGGCAAGGTCACTGCGGACAAATTGGGCAAGCTTGGAATCAACGACTGCTCGCAACTGCGCGATTGGGACAAGTTGGCGTTGGTGCGCGAATTCGGCAGTTTTGGCGAGCGACTCTGGAGTCTGGCCCGTGGGATAGATGAGCGGCAGGTGCATAACGACAGTCGTCGTCAGTCGATCAGTGTCGAAAACACTTACGACGTCGATCTGCCCGACCTGCGCAGTTGCCTGGACAAGCTTCCTGAATTGCTCGAGACCCTGAAAACCCGCATGGCTCGGATCGACAGCAGCTATCGGCCGGGCAAGCCGTTCGTCAAAGTGAAATTCCATGATTTCACCCAGACCACGCTGGAGCAGGCCGGGGCAGGGCGGGATCTGGGCAGTTATCAATTGATGCTGACGCAGGCGTTCAATCGCGGTGGCAAACCGGTGCGACTGCTCGGGGTCGGGGTGCGGCTTGAGGATTTGCGCGGCGGGTTCGAGCAGATGGAGTTGTTCGAGCGGTAGCGCGCATAAAAAAGCCCGAAACAGGTTCGGGCTCTTCTATAAGTGGTGTCAGTTCGGACCAGGGTCCGCCACCAGTCGCCCGGCATCCTTGGTCAGAGACTTGAGAAACTCGGCCTGCAACTCGGGATCGTTGCGCGTCAGCTCGATCAGGCTTTGCTCCAGCTCACTGGCTTCTTCTTCAAGACCCAGTTCCGACAGACGCTTGACCCGGTGCACCCACTGGCTCACTTCGTCGTCTTCCAGATCGTCGTAAATCAGTCCATGCGCTTCCAGCAGCTTGCCGCGCAGGTGACTGCTGATGGTCAGGGACGAGTCGGAATGCACGTCATCCTTGGCGTCTTCGACGCTGATCTGCAGCTTGCCCACGTGATTCAGATCGTTTTCGGCGAACGGACTGTCCAGCAGGTTCAGACGCAGCACGCCGTTACGATCGGTGGTCATGTCGAAGGTCTGCTTGCCGGCCTTGACCTGCACCGGGCGCTCGCTCCACGGCAGGCTCGAATACTCCATGCGCTTGTCGCGCTGAACTTCATCGATACCGGCCAGGTTCTGTTGCGCACGACCGTGGGACTGCACGTTCATGAACGGATTGAGCCCGGCGAATCCGTAGCTCAGCCAGTCCTTGGTCACGCTGTCCGGCAGGTTGCCGAGAGCGAACACATTGACCACGTTGGCGCCGACGCCGGCCACCACCGCCACGGCACCCAGCGGAATCTCGTAGATTTCGCGCCAGGGCTGGTAAGGCGTGTAGCGGTCATAACGACGGGTCACTTCGTATTCGGTGACCTCGAAGGTTTTCTGCTCGTTGATCTTCACGCGGCGCTGCGGCAGCTCAAGCACCTTAGGCTCACCGACATCGATCTGCAGGCTGTGATCGAGCAACTTTCGCTCGACCCGCTCTTCGTGCTCGCTGCGCTGTGACATGTGATTGGCGCAGCCGCTGACCAGCAGGGTGCCGCACAGGGCGGCACCACCGAGGCCTAAGGTGTTTCGCTTGAACATGAGGACTCTATCTGGTTTCAGCGGCGGATACGGGCCTGCAGGAAGGACAGTACGTCGGCAACCGGCAGCGCTTGCGCCTGGCCTTCGGTACGGCTCTTGTATTCCAGGTTGCCTTCGGCGAGGCCGCGGTCGCTGACCACGATCCGGTGTGGAATGCCGATCAGCTCCATGTCCGCGAACTTGATGCCCGGGCTGGTTTTCTTGTCGCGGTCGTCCAGCAGCACTTCGAAGCCGGCCGCGGTCAGTTCCGCGTACAGCTTGTCGGTGGCTTCGCGCACCTGCTCGGTTTCATAGCGCAGCGGCACCAAGGCGATCTGGAACGGTGCCAGGGCGTCGCTCCAGATGATGCCGTTCTCGTCGTTGTTCTGCTCGATGGCGGCAGCCACCACGCGGGACACGCCAATGCCGTAGCAACCCATTTCCAGGGTGACCGGCTTGCCGTTCTCGCCCAGCACTTCGCACTTCATCGCCTTGCTGTACTTGTTGCCCAGCTGGAAGATGTGCCCGACTTCGATGCCACGCTTGATTTCCAGGGTGCCCTTGCCGTCCGGGCTTGGGTCGCCGGCCACGACGTTGCGCAGGTCGGCTACGGTCGGAACCGGCAGATCACGCTCCCAGTTCACGCCGAAGTAGTGCTTGTCATCGATGTTGGCACCGATGGCGAAGTCACTCATCAGCTCGACCGAACGGTCGATGATGATCGGCAGCGGCAGGTTCAGCGGGCCGAGCGATCCGGCGCCGGCGCCTATAGCGTCACGCAGTTCGGCATCGGAGGCCATGACCAGCGGGCTGGCAACGCCTGGCTGCTTGGCGGCCTTGATTTCGTTCAGCTCGTGATCGCCACGTATGATCAGGGCGATCAGCTTGCCTTCTTCTTCGGCATGCACGATCAGGGTCTTGATGGTCTTTTCAATCGGCAGATTGAATTTCTCCACCAGGGCCGCGATGGTCTTGGTGTCTGGCGTATCGACCAGACGCAGCTCTTCGTTTGGCGCGGCGCGCGAGGTTTCACGCGGTACGGCTTCGGCCTTCTCGATGTTCGCCGCATAGTCGGAGCCGTTGCTGAAGACGATATCGTCTTCGCCGGACTCGGCCAGCACGTGGAACTCGTGGGAGCCGGCGCCACCGATCGAACCGTTGTCGGCTTCCACCGGACGGAACTTCAGGCCCAGGCGGGTGAAGATGTTGCAGTACGCTTCGTGCATGCGGTCATAGGTGATCTGCAGCGACGCCTGATCCGCATGGAACGAGTACGAGTCTTTCATAATGAATTCGCGACCGCGCATCAGGCCGAAGCGTGGACGGATTTCATCACGAAATTTGGTCTGGATCTGGTACAGGTTGATCGGCAGCTGCTTGTAGCTGCTCAACTCGTTGCGCATCAGATCGGTGATCACTTCTTCGTGGGTCGGGCCCGCGCAGAAATCGCGACCGTGGCGGTCTTTGATGCGCAGCAGCTCAGGGCCGTATTCTTCCCAGCGCCCCGATTCCTGCCACAGCTCGGCCGGTTGGGTGCTCGGCATCAACACTTCCAGAGAGCCGGCGGCGTTCATCTCTTCGCGAACGATGGCTTCCACCTTGCGCATCACTCGCAAGCCCATCGGCAGCCAGGTATACAGGCCCGAGGCGAGTTTGCGGATCATGCCGGCGCGCAGCATCAGCTGATGGCTGATGACGACCGCGTCGGAAGGCGTTTCTTTCTGTGTGGCGAGCAAAAATTGACTGGTGCGCATGGTTGGCCGTTGTCGGTTGCTATGACTGGAAATGACGGAGCAGTGTACCGGCGAGAGCTGCCTACGTACAGAAGCGCAGGGCCGGCGCAATACCCTGCGCCGGGTGCGAGATGTCTTACGACTCTTCGGCGACGGGCGTCGGCACGGGGTCCGGTGTCGGCGTCGGGCCTTCGCGGCGACTCTCCTGGAACCAGTGCAGGGCGATCAGCACCAGGGTCGGCACACCGAGCAGTGCGGTGATCATGAAGAAGTTGTGGTAGCCGAACTTCTCCACCATCACCCCGGAGTAGCCGCCGATGAGGCGAGGCAGCAACAGCATGATCGAGCTGAGCAGCGCGTACTGGGTCGCGGAGAATTTCAGATTGGTCAGGCTGGACAGGTAAGCGACAAACGCCGAAGTGGCCATGCCCGAACTGAAGTTGTCGAGGGAGATAGTCACGATCAGCATCTTCAGGTTCGGGCCCATGTCCGCCAGCATCACGAACAACAGGTTGGTGCCCGCAGACGCCGCACCGCCGATGAGCAGTATCGGCAGGATGCCGAAGCGAACGATCAGCAGACCGCCCATCCCGGCACCCACCAGGGTCATGATCAGGCCGAAGATCTTGCTGACGCTGGCGATCTGGTCCTTGGTGAATCCCTGGTCGATGTAGAACACGTTGGCCATTACGCCCATCACCGTGTCCGACATGCGATAGGTGGCGATCAGACCGAGCAGCAGCAGGGCCTGCCAGCGGTAACGCAGGATGAAGTCATTGACTGGCGTCAGCACTGGCGCCAGGCCACGGCGCCCCATGGCCGAGAGGCACAGACCGGTCAGCAGGGTGTAGAGGATGGCACGCAGGAACGCCCGGTCTTCCAGCAGCAGGTCCAGCGGGCTCATGCTGCCGAACAGCACACTGGCGAAATCGGTGTTGTAGAGCTGGGTAAACATGGCCGGTACGGAAACCAGCAGGACGATCAGTACGAACACCGACATCAGTTGATGCATGAAGGTGTAGCGCCCGGCCTGCAGCTGGGTACGCAGCGGTACCGGCGGTTCGCGCATCAGCAGGGTGGTGATCAGGGCGGGGACCATCAAGGCGCCGAACAGCACATAGGTGCCGGTCCAGGCGGAATGCTGATAGTTGAACCCGGTGGAGCCGAAACCTTCAGCGAAGAACAGGGCACCGGCCGTCGCGAGCAGGGCGGCGACCCGATAACCTGACATATAACTGGCGGCCAGCGCGGCCTGGCGGTTGTCTTCGGCGATCTCCAGGCGGTAGGCGTCGACTGCGATGTCCTGGGTGGCGGAGGCGAAGGCGACGATCACGGCGATGGCGATCAGCCAGGACAAATGTTTCTGGGGGTCGCAGAAACCCATGCCGATCAGGCCGAGGATTACCAGCGATTGCGCAAGCACCAGCCACGAACGGCGTCGACCCAGCTTGCCCAGCAATGGCAGGCGCCATTGATCGAGCAGGGGCGACCAGACCCATTTGAAGGCATAGGCCAGACCGATCAGGCTGGCATAGCCGATCGTCTCGCGGGCTACACCGGCTTCACGCAGCCAGACCGAAAGTGTCGAGAACACCAGCATGTACGGCAGGCCGGCGGCGAAACCCAGCAACAACAGCACGAGCGTCGAAGGACTGGCATAGGCGGCGAGCGCGGCGCGCCAGGTTTTACGGGGCATGGGCTGAAGTCTGCCTCAAGATTGCGAAAACAAAGCGCGCACTCTAACCGCTGTGCTCTACCGGGCGCCAGCCATGACGCTGAATATCCACACGATTGTTCAGGATCGTAACGCCCTCCATACGCAATCGTGCCCGCTGTTCATCGCCTGAAGGGCTGCCCGCCGGCAGACTGAGCCGACCGCCGGCACCGAGCACGCGGTGCCAGGGCAGCTTCGTGTCGCCGGGCAACTGGCTCAGGGTACGGCCGACCCAGCGGGCGGCGCGCCCCAACCCGGCCAGTTCGGCCAACTGACCATAGCTGACGACCTTGCCTTCGGGCACTTGGGCAAGGGTCGAATAGAGTGCCGTGCGTCGGATTTGCGGGTCGTTTTCGCAGGCAGGTATCGGGTCTGTCACGGGCGCCGTTCCTGAACAAGATCGATTCATGGGTTCAAGGGTAATCCGTGATCGGGCAATTGAGAAATGAACTCAACAGAAATAGCCGGGTCACTCCTTGTCAGAGGATTATTCCTACGGATAATGCCGACCCTTTTTCGCAAACCCGAGTTTCCGATTCGCTTATGTTGTCCAGAACCCTGTTGTGCCTTGCTGTCTTCAGTGCGTCCACGCCCTTGCTTGCCGATACCGTCTGGTTGAAGAACGGTGACAAGCTGAGCGGCAAAATCACCCTGTTCGATGGCGGCAAGTTGCTGGTCCAGACCCAGTACGCCGGCGCGGTCACCATCGACTGGAAGCAGGTCAAGACCCTGGAAAGCGATCAAGAGCTGCTGGTCAAGCAGGATGCCTATAGCGGCGAGAAGGCCAAATCGCTGACTGCCGCCGAAGACGGCAAGGTCACTCTGGCCAACGGCGAAGCGCCGAAAACCGTCGAGCTGGCGAGCATTCAGCAGATTCTCAAGCCCAAACCCGTGGTCGAGGATCTGGTATGGAAGGGCAATGTCGACCTGGCCCTGGATTATCAGCGTGCCGAAAAAGACACCGATGATTACGACGTCGGCTTCAAGACCACCGCGCGCCATGGCCGTTGGCGTCATACCGCTGAGGGCGAGTACAACCGTGAAGTTCAGGATGAGGTGGTGACCACCAACAACTGGCGCGCCGAATATGCCCTGGACCGCTTCCTGACCGACAAGTGGTTCTGGCAGGGGCGGTTGAACTACAAGCGTGACTACGTCGAAGAGTTGTCACGCCAGCGTGTGGTCGGTACGGGTCCTGGCTATCAGTTCTGGGATGATGAGCTGGGCGCATTTTCCCTCGGCTCGCTGCTCAACCGCACCGATTATGAGTACAGCGACGGCGGCAAGGACAACTTCTATTCCGTTGCCATGAAGTGGGACTATAACCGCTACCTGATCGGCAAGAAGGTACAGTTCTTCACCACCGGCGAACTGGGCAAGCCATTGTCGGACGTCGCCAACTATGCCCTGGATTCGGAAGTGGGCCTGCGCTACAAGGTGACGGACTGGGCCTCGCTCAATCTCAAGGCCGAGCGTGACATCATCAGCGGTACCAAGGACGCGGATCTGAACAAGACCCGCTACACCGCAGGATTTGGCGTGGCCTGGTAGCGCCCGGCCGAAAAAATCGCAGCCTTCGACAGGCTGCGATTTTTTTTGCCTGTACAAAACAGGCGCCCACAAAAAAGCCCCGCTTTTAAGGGCGGGGCTTTTTACCAAAGAAGCTACAAGTTAGATAACTTGTACTTCTTCAGCTTGCATGCCTTTCTGACCGCGGGTAGCGATGAAAGAAACCTGTTGGCCTTCTTTCAGGCTTTTGAAGCCGTCGGACTGGATAGCTTTGAAGTGAACGAACAGGTCGTCACCGGATTGTGGAGTGATGAAGCCGAAGCCTTTTTCATCGTTGAACCACTTAACGGTACCGGTTTGGCGATTAGACATGGTGTAACTCCTTGAACAAAGATAACTGCGACTCAGGAAGAACCCTGGCCGAGACTGAGTGCAAAGAGCAGGAAAAATTCTTGTAGATGGTTGGATCGAAATTCAACATATCGTGTAGAGATTCTCAGTGACACAAGCAGCACAGTGGCGCCACCTTAACCCTTTTTCCGGAACGTGCCAATGCTTCTTGCGAAGGTTTCTCCGTTTTAAGGATCGGCGGTGTGACGGTTCGTCGCGAAGCAGTGTAATTCCTGCATGTTCGGCGAGATTTGCACCACGGACTTTGAACCGGGCGGCGCGCCCGGTAAGATGCCGGACAGTTTTTTTCCACCTCGCTATTCAGGACACCCCGCCATGAGCATCAAATCGGACAAGTGGATTCGCCGCATGGCGCAGGAACACGGCATGATCGAGCCGTTCGTCGAGCGCCAGGTACGCGGCAGCGACGACAGCCGTGTGATCTCCTACGGCGTGTCGAGCTACGGCTACGATGTGCGCTGCACCAACCATTTCAAGGTGTTCACCAACATCAATTCGGCCATTGTCGATCCGAAAAACTTCGACGCCGGCAGCTTCGTCGACGTCCACAGCGACGTCTGCATCATCCCGCCGAACTCCTTCGCCCTGGCCACGACCGTTGAATATTTCCGTATTCCACGCAATGTCCTGACCATCTGCCTGGGCAAAAGCACCTATGCCCGTTGCGGCATCATCGTCAACGTCACCCCGCTCGAGCCCGAGTGGGAAGGCCAGGTGACCCTGGAGTTCTCCAACACCACCAATCTGCCGGCGAAGATCTACGCCAACGAAGGCGTGGCGCAGATGCTGTTCCTCGAATCCGACGAGGAATGCGAAGTCTCCTACAAGGACCGCGCCGGCAAGTACCAGGGCCAGCGTGGCGTGACCCTGCCACGCACCTGATCCGTCCATCCGGCAGTTACCGGGAATTCTTCGGCGGGTAGACACTCTATGGGGTGTACTGCCCGTTTCGCGAACAGCGGGACGGGCCTTCGCCGAGGAGTGCTCCATGAAGATCGATCCGCAAATCACTGCCGAACTGGCAAGGCTCGAGCCCAATCAGGTTGGCGTATTGGCCTGGTCGTTGCTGGCACACCCGCCCGTCACCCTGGCTGGCGGAATTCCTCACCAGCCCGATCCCGATACCCCTAACGAAGAACCGACCGAGCCCGGCGAGCCGACGTTGCCGGACAAACCGCCACCTGCGCCTGTCGCGTGATTGAATGCATGGCCCGTCGGCTGAATCCTGAACAGGACGTCAGCCGACGGGCCATATTTCGTTGTCGCCAATGACAAAGATCCGACAACGCTCGTCCTTCTCCACCGGATAGCCGCCGGTGAAGGCACCGAACGCCGGCAGCAGGCTGATGCGTTCTCCCAGACTGAAACACGCCAGCCGCAGACGCTCACGCCCCTTGCCGTTCAATCGATAAACCGGATGCACATGTCCTGCGAGTACGTGGCGTTCAGGGTGCGGATCGGGTTCGTGCTGCAATGCGAAGGGCCCGAGCAGTAACGGCTCCGGCACCACCCGAATGTTCAGCGTCTGCGGTGGATCACCGGCGCGCTTGTCGTGATTACCGCGAATCAACGTGATCGGCAGATCGGCATGACGCGCCCGCCACAGCGCCAATGCCTGCAAAGTGTCGGGGGCATGGGAGCCGGGCCCGTGCAGAAAGTCCCCAAGAAAGATCAGTTGTCGACACGTCAGTTTCGCCAGCAACTGCTCGATCACCGCGATGTTGCTCGCCGTGGTGCCCTGCGGCACCGGCTGCCCCAGGCGACGGTAGGCGGCAGCCTTGCCGAAATGCACATCGGCAATCAGCAACGCCTGTTGCGCCGGCCAATACAATGCCTTTTCCGGCAACAGCCAGAGTTCTTCACCCGCCAGACGCACAGGGTAGGGCGCGTTCATCAGGATTGGCCCTTGTCGGCAGTGTTCTCCAGATCGCCGACCATGCGCCGGATACGGTCGGCGAGTTTTTCCGAACTCATGCTTTCGCGCATGCGTTCCACCAGCAATGGAAAGCCGAGTGGAGTCGGGCGTTTGATCAGGTGTATGTCCAGTTTCATCCGGTTGATTCGCTCCAGTGCCTGTTCCAGTCGATGAATATCCAGTTCTTCGCGCAGGACTTCTTCCCCGGCCTGGGCCAGTAGAAGGTTGTCGGCGTCGTATTGTTTGAACACTTCGAAGAACAACCCGCTGGAGGCCTGTACCTGACGGGTACTTTTCGGCGCGCCGGGGTAGCCAGCGAATACGAGTCCGGCGATCCGTGCGATTTCCCTGAACCTGCGCAGCGCCAGCTCCCCCGCGTTGAGACTGGCCAACACATCCCTCAATAAATCCTCGGGGCTGAGCAGGGCGCCATCCAGTTGCGCAGACCAGTCAACCGGCGTGGCACTAAGCAATTCCAGTCCGTAATCATTGACCGCAATCGAGAAAGTCACAGGCAGGCGCTGGCTGACTCGCCACGCCAGCAGGCTGGCCAGCCCCAGATGCACCTGACGTCCGGCAAACGGGTAGAGGAAAAGGTGCCAGCCTTCGCGGGATTTCAGCACCTCGGCCAGCAGATTGTTGACGGTCGGCAGGCCCGACCAGCGCATCTGCGTTTCCAGCAGCGGCTGCAAGGCCTGCATTTCCGGGCCTGCAAACTCGCCTTGCGCCGCCGCGCTGAATCGGCTGACCACCGCGTCAGCGAGTTCGCTGGACAGCGGCATGCGCCCGCCATTCCAGCGCGGCACGGCGGCTTTTTTGGCGGTGCTGCGTTTGACGTAGGCGGTCATGTTTTCCACCCGCACCAGTTCCAGCAAGCGTCCGGCGAACAGGAAACCGTCGCCGGGTTTGAGGCGGGCGATGAAGCCTTCTTCGACGCTGCCCAGCTGTTTGCCGCCTCCGCCCTTGCTCCAGAATTTCAGGTGAATGCTGGCATCGCTGACGATGGTGCCGATGCTCATCCGATGGCGACGCGCCAACCGGGCATCGGGGACGCGCCAGATTCCGTGCTCGTCCGGCTCGACCCGACGGTAATCCGGATACGCCGTCAGCGACATCCCGCCGTGGCGTACGAACGCCAGCGCCCAGGCCCAGTCTGCAAGTGTCAGGTCGCGATAGGCCCAGGCGCTGCGGACTTCTTCGTACAGTTCATCGGGAATAAAACCACCGCCCAAGGCCATGCTCACCAGGTGCTGCACCAGTACATCCAGCGGTTTGTGCGGTGACAGACGCGGCTCGATTCTGCGCTGCGCCACGGCATCGCGTGCGGCAGCGGCTTCGATCAGTTCCAGACTGTGGGTCGGCACCAGGGTGACCCGCGAAGTTCGACCGGGCGCATGGCCCGAACGGCCGGCCCGCTGCATCAGGCGCGCCACGCCTTTGGCCGAACCGATTTGCAGAACCCGCTCCACCGGCAGAAAGTCCACCCCCAGATCGAGACTCGAAGTGCAGACCACGGCTTTGAGCTGGCCATTCTTCAGCGCCTGCTCGACCCAGTCCCGGGTATCGCGGGACAGCGAACTGTGATGCAAGGCGATCAACCCGGCCCAGTCCGGCCGCGCTTCCAGCAAGGCCTGATACCAGATTTCCGATTGTGCCCGAGTATTGGTGAACACCAGGCTGCTGGCGCAAACCTCAAGTTCGGCGACCACCTGCGGCAACATCTTCAGACCGATATGCCCGGCCCAGGGAAAGCGCTCGATCTGTGGTGGGAGCAGGGTATCGACACGCAGGGTTTTTTCGCTTTGACCCTGAACACTCACGCCACCGCCCTGCGGGATCAGTACCTGTTCGGCATGGGATTGATTGCCGAGCGTCGCGGAAACACCCCAGACAATCAGCTCAGGATGCCAGCGGCGCAACCGGGCGAGGGCCAGCTGCAATTGCACGCCGCGCTTGTTCCCGAGCAGTTCATGCCACTCATCGACCACGACCATGCGCAAGGTCGACAGCGCCGTTTGCGCGTCGGCGCGGGCGAGCATCAGGGTCAGGCTTTCCGGGGTGGTGATCAGCGTGGTCGGCAGGCGCCGGTTCTGCCGGGCGCGTTCGCTGCTGCCAGTGTCGCCGGTACGCAGGCCGACGCTCCAGGGAATGAGCAAATCGTCCAGCGGCGTTTGCAGGGCGCGCGCGGTGTCGGCGGCCAGTGCGCGCATCGGCGTGATCCACAAGACAGTCAGCGGTTCGGCGGGCGGTTTGCGTTTACGGGTGGTTTCAGCAACAGGCCCGGAGCGGGCAAAGCGATTGAGCGCGGCAAACCACACCGCGTAGGTTTTACCGGCGCCGGTGCTGGCGTGCAGCAGGCCGGACTCGCCACGTTTTACCGCGACCCACACCTGCTTCTGAAAGGCGAACGGCTTCCAGTCGCGGGCGCTGAACCAGTGTTTGGCGAAGTCGGTGGAAGTGCCCATGCCGGCGACGAGTGCTCTGAAGGTGTTCCTTCAGTGACCGCGCCGGCCGGGCAATAGTTTTACTTGAGATTGCCGCTGAGGAATTGCTTCAGGCGTTCGCTTTTCGGATTGCCCAGCACTTCTTCGGGCGCGCCTTCTTCTTCCACCAGCCCTTGGTGCAGAAAAAGCACCTGGCTCGACACCTTGCGCGCAAAGCTCATTTCATGGGTCACCATGATCATGGTCCGGCCTTCCTCGGCCAGGCCCTGAATCACCTTGAGCACTTCGCCGACCAGTTCCGGGTCGAGTGCCGAAGTCGGTTCGTCGAACAGCATGACTTCCGGTTCCATCGCCAGCGCCCGAGCAATCGCCACCCGTTGTTGTTGGCCGCCGGAGAGGAACGCCGGGTATTGATCGGCCACCCGCGCCGGCAGACCGACCTTTTCCAGATAACGCCGGGCGCGGTCGTCGGCTTCCTGTTTGCTGCAGCCCAGCACCCGGCGCGGTGCCATGGTGATGTTTTCCAGCACGGTCATGTGGCTCCACAGATTGAAATGCTGGAACACCATCGCCAGGCGCGTGCGCAGGCGTTGCAGTTCATTGGGGTCGGCGACGTGCATGCCGTGGCGGTCGGTGACCATGCGGATCGCCTGGCCGTCGAGGCTCATCGCGCCGTCGTTGGGTTGTTCGAGAAAGTTGATGCAGCGCAAAAAGGTGCTTTTGCCCGAGCCGCTGGCGCCGATCAGACTGATCACGTCACCAGTCTTGGCCTTGAGCGAGACGCCTTTGAGCACCTGATGGTCGCCATAGCTTTTGTGCAGGCCTTCAACGGTCAATTTGTACATGGGACAGGCATCCTCAAGGCGAAAGTAGATAGCCGCTGCGATAGGCTTCGGCGCCCGCGACGTGGGCGATCACCATACCGGCCGTGGCCATGCGCCGCAGCGAGCGGGCATAGAGCAGACCGGAAGCGGTGCAATGGACTGGCGTGACCCGGTCGCTGATCGGGTCGATGATTTCGGCGATTTGCTGACCGGCTTCCAGAAGCTGGCCAGGCGTGGCGGTGTAGACCAGCAGGCCGCCGACGGGAGTGGCCACCGGTTCCACGCCGGCCAGCGGTGTGGCGGGGTGTGGCAGGGTCGGCAAGGCTTTGGGCTCGCCGGCGATGGCACCGAAATGGATCAGGTAATCGATCAGCGCCTGGCAATCGCGACTGGCCAGCGGATGGGTGACATCCCCCTGGCCACGCAACTCGACGGTGACCGAGAAACTGCCCAGTGGAATTTCGAAGTGTTCGCCGAAGCGCTCCTTCAATTGCCACCACAACAGGGTGAAGCATTCGTCGAACGACTGACCGCCGGAGTCGGTGGCCAGCAGGCTCGCCTGGGATTCGATGTAGCGCGCCAGCGGCTCGACCTGCGGCCAGGCCTCGGGCGTGGTGTAGAGGTGGACCACGGATTCGAAATCGCAGTGCAGGTCCAGCACCATGTCCGCATCGCAGGCCAGCCGTTGCAGGGTCAGGCGCTGGGATTGCAGCTGAGTCGTGGCGGTGTGGCGGGCGAGGGCATTGCGCAGGCTGGTGCGGATCAGTTCCAGGTTGCGCTGCGGGTCGTCGCACAGCAGCGCTTCGATCTCGTTGCCGATTTCTTCGCTGAGGTCGACGAACCAGCGATTGAAGTTCTGCCCGCTCTCCAGTTCGTAGCGGCCCAGCGGCACGTCCATCAGCACTTGTTCGAGGCCGACCGGGTTGGCCACCGGCACCAGCACGATTTCGCTGATCAGCCGCCCGGCGGCTTCCAGCTCCGCCAGACGCTGCTTGAGGTGCCAGGCCACGAGCATGCCGGGCAGTTCGTCGGCGTGCAGCGAGGACTGGATGTAAATCTTGCCTTGGGCCTTGTCCGGGCCGAAATGAAAGCTGTGAATCTGTCGTGCAGTCCCCGGCAGCGGGGCCAGCAGATCGTGTATCTGGTGGCGCATCTCAAAAGGGTCCTAGTGGGTCGGGCCAAGGAAGGCCAGCCATCGGCGTTCGGCGAGGCGGAACAGGCCGACCAGCGCAAAGGTGATGGTCAGGTAGATCAGCGCGGCGATGCCGAACGACTGAAAGGTCAGGAAGGTCGCCGAGTTGGCGTCCCGTGCGACTTTCAGGATGTCGGGGATGGTCGCGGTGAAGGCCACGGTGGTCGAGTGCAGCATCAGGATCACTTCGTTGCTGTAGTACGGCAACGACCGGCGCAGCGCCGACGGCATGATCACGTAGGCATACAGTTTCCAGCCGGTCAGGCCGTAGGCCTTGGCCGCTTCGACTTCGCCGTGGTTCATGCTGCGGATCGCCCCGGCGAAAATCTCCGTGGTGTAGGCGCAGGTGTTGAGGGCGAAAGCCAGGATCGTGCAGTTCATCGCATCGCGAAAGAAACTGTCGAGCAGCGGTTGGGCGCGCACCGCGGCCAGGCTGTAGATCCCGGTGTAGCAGATCAGCAGCTGGATATAGAGAGGCGTGCCGCGGAACAGGTAGGTGTAGAACTGCACCGGCCAGCGGATGTAGAAGTGCGGCGAGACCCGGGCGATCGACAACGGAATCGACACGATGAAGCCGAAGAAGATCGAGGCGCTGAGCAGCCACATCGTCATGGCCAGCCCGGTGATGTTCTGGCCGTCGGTATAAAGGAAGGCTTTCCAGTATTCCTGCAGGAGTTCGATCATCGTACGGCCTCCCGGGCACCGGCAGCGTAGCGGCGTTCGAGCCAGCGCAGGATGAAGTTCGAGGCACTGGTGATCAGCAGATAAATCAGCGCGGCGAGGACCAGGAAGTAAAACAGTTGATAGGTGCTCTTGCCGGCGTCCTGCGCTGCCTTGACCAGATCGGCCAGGCCGATGATCGAAACCAGTGCGGTGGCCTTGAGCATCACCATCCAGTTGTTGCCGATGCCCGGCAGGGCGAAGCGCATCATTTGCGGGAACACCACGAAACGAAAGCGCTGGCCGCGCTTGAGGCCATAGGCGGTGGCGGCTTCGACCTGCCCGCGCGGCACCGCGAGAATCGCGCCGCGAAAGGTTTCAGTGAAGTACGCGCCATAAATGAAGCCCAGAGTCAGGACCCCGGCGGTGAACGGGTCGATCTCGATGTATTCCCATTCCAGGTAGTCAGTGAGCGTCGTCAGCCAGGTTTGCAGGCTGTAGAAGATCAGCAGCATCAGGACCAGGTCCGGTACCCCGCGAATCAGCGTGGTGTAGAGCTGGGCGGGCAGGCGCAGCAGTTTGACTTTTGACAGCTTGGCACTGGCGCCGAGCAGGCCGAGCAGCACGGCCACCAGCAGCGACAACGCCGACAATTTGATGGTCATCCAGGTGCCTTCCAACAGCAAAGGGCCAAAGCCCTTGAGGCTGAAGGCGGATAGCCCCAGATTTTGTAAGAGGTTTTCGAACATAAATCAGCAACCTGACGGAATGAAAAAGGCGCCCATCGAGGATGGGCGCCGGGGCATTATTTGCCGCTGTACAGATTCAGATCGCCAAAGTGTTTCTTTTGAATCTCGGCGTATTTGCCGTCATCGTGTAACGCTTTGATACCTTTATCCAAAAGTGCTTTCAGCTCGGTGTTACCTTTCTTAATACCGACAGCGGTCTTGGCTGGCAGCAAGTGGTTGTCGACCGGCTTGCTGACTTCATAGTCGGCGCCCTGCGGCGACTTCAGAAAGCCCAGTTCGGCCTGCAACATGTCCTGAATGCCCGCATCGAGACGGCCGGAAGTCAGGTCGGAATACACCTGGTCCTGATTCTGGTAGGCCTGGGTTTTCACGCCGGCCTTGTCCAGCACGGCTTTGGCATAGGCTTCCTGGATAGTGCCTTGCTCGTAACCGACGGTTTTGCCTTTCAGCGAGGCGACGTCGTCGGTAATGCCCGAACCTTTCTTCGACACGTAGGCCGTCGGGCCGGAGAACAGCTCGCTGGAGAAGTCGATGACTTTTTCGCGGGCTTCGGTAACGGTCATCGACGAGATCACGCCGTCGAACTTATTGGCCTTGAGGCCCGGAATCATGCCGTCGAAGTCGCTTTCGACCCATTTGCACTTGACCTTCAGCTCGGCGCAGATCGCGTTGCCCAGATCGATGTCAAAGCCCACCAGGCTGCCGTCGGCCGCTTTCGACTCGAACGGTGCGTAGGAAGGATCGACGCCAAAACGCAGCTCTTTGTATTCCTTGGCCAGCGCGGAGCCGGCGGCCATGCACAACGCCAGTGCAGAAAGGGTCAGCAATGCTTTTTTCATTATTCAATCCCTAAGAACCAATATGAGCGCTTGTGGCGCAGAATGATTGTTACTGGAACGCTTACGACTTATAGAAAGTAGCAATTTCCGAACCAGAGTCCCGAACAAGTGTTTTAAAAGGTGTATGAAGTGCATGCCGGGGACGGTCAGTGCACGAAAACGGGCACGCCGCAAATGCTGCACCAGGATGGTTCGGAGGGATCGTTCCCACGCTCTGCGTGGGAACGATGGGGGAGGCGTGAGGGCAAGGATCAGACCAACAGGTTTTGCAAGGTCGCCAGGCTGTCGGCCTCCTCGACGGTCTTGTCCTGACGCCAGCGCAGCATGCGCGGGAAGCGCACGGCGATGCCGCTCTTGTGCCGGCGAGAGAGGGCGATGCCTTCGAAGCCCAGTTCGAACACCAGACTCGGCTTCACGCTGCTGACCGGACCGAATTTTTCCACAGTGGTCTTGCGCACGATGCTGTCGACCTCACGCATTTCTGCATCGGTCAGCCCGGAATAGGCCTTGGCAAACGGCACCAGCGCCCGTGCACTGGAACCGGGCGGGCCGTCCCACACTGCAAAGGTGTAATCGCTGTAGAGGCTGGCACGGCGACCATGCCCGCGCTGGGCGTAGATCAGCACCGCGTCGACGCTGAACGGGTCGACCTTCCATTTCCACCACACGCCCATGTCCTTGGTCCGGCCGACGCCATACATCGCGTCCCGGGCCTTGAGCATCATGCCTTCGACCCCCAGGCGCCTGGAGGCCTCGCGCTGACGGGCGAGGTCGAACCAGTCGTCACCCGTCAGAATCGGCGACGGCAGCAACACCGGGTTGTTGCACTGGGTAATGACGTGTTCCAGTTGTGCACGACGCCTGGCCTGAGGCTGGTTGCGCCAGTCTTCACCCTGCCACTCCAAAAGGTCGTAGGCGAGTACTACCACCGGCGCGTCTTCGAGGATTTTCCGGTCCAGCGACTTGCGGCCGATCCGTTGCTGCAACAAGGCGAACGGTTGCACCGCCGGCGCTTCTGTCGACTGCGGAGCAAAAGCGTCTTCGGTGACCGGGCGGTTGTTTTTCCACACAACGATTTCGCCGTCGATCACCGTGCCGTCGGGTAAACCGTGCAGCAGGGTGTCGAATTCGGGAAAACGCTCTGTCACCAATTCCTCGCCGCGCGACCAGACCCACAGTTTCCCGTCGCGCTTGACCACCTGCGCGCGAATGCCATCCCACTTCCATTCGACTTGCCAGTCGCTCGCGGGGCCGAGCAACGCGTCGAAGGTTTCCACCGGTTGCGCCAGCGCATGGGCGAGGAAGAACGGGTAGGGCTGACCACCGCGCTGGGCATGTTCGTCGCTGGATTCGGGGGCGATCAGTTTCAGGTAGCTGGCGGCGTTCGGCCGGTTGGACAAATCGGTGTAACCCACCAGCCGCTGCGCCACGCGTTTGCTGTCGAGCCCGGCCATGGAGGCCAGGGCGCGGGTCACCAGCAGTTTGGACACGCCGACCCGGAAGCTGCCGGTGATCAGTTTGATGCACAGCATCAGGCTCGGCCGATCCAGTTGTGCCCACAGTGCCGGCAACTGATGGGCGAGGTATTCCGGGGTTTCACCACGCAGGGGCAGCAGTTTGTGCTCGATCCATTGAGCAAGACCGGCCTCGGAGGTGTACGGGTTTTCCGGGAGCACCAGCGAGATGGTTTCCGCCAGATCGCCGACGGCCTGATAGCTTTCCTCGAACAGCCACGGCGTAAGTCCCGACACGTCGACGGCGAGTTCGCGCAGGATCCGTACGGGCACCAGTTGCCGTGGCCGTCCGCCGGACAGAAAGTACACCGCCCAGGCCGCGTCCTGCGGCGCCGCGTGAGCAAAGTAGGCCTGCATGGCCGCCAGTTTGGCGTTGCTGGAGGTGGTGGCGTCGAGTTCGGCGTACAACCCGGCGAAGTCTTTCATGGTTGCACCTCGGCCACGGTGGGTTCGACGGCGAGGGTGTCCTGTTCATCGTCACCGTATTCGGTGTTGAAACCTTGAGCATCCAGCCCTTTTTCCCGCAGGTGGCGGACCAGCACACCGATCGAGCCGTGAGTGACCATCACCCGTTCGGCGCCGGTCTGTTCGATGGCCCACAACAGGCCGGGCCAGTCGGCGTGATCCGAAAGCACGAAACCGCGATCCACGCCGCGCCGCCGACGGGTACCACGCAGGCGCATCCAGCCGCTGGCGAAGCTGTCGCTGTAGTCGCCGAAACGGCGCATCCAGCTGCTGCCGCCGGCCGACGGCGGGGCGATGACCAGCGCCTGGCGCATCATGGGATCGTTTTTTTTCACGTCGCCGGCGTAGATCGTCGGTGGCAGATACACGCCGGCCTCGCGATAGACCCGGTTCAGTGGCTCCACCGCGCCGTGGCTGAGTATCGGCCCGAGGGTTTCGTCGATGCCATGCAGGATTCGCTGGGCCTTGCCGAACGAATAGCAGAACAGCACGCTGGTCCTGCCAGCCTGGATATTCGCCTGCCACCACTGATTGATCTCGCCAAACACCTGCGCCTGCGGCTGCCAGCGGTAGATCGGCAGGCCGAAGGTCGATTCGGTGATGAAGGTGTGGCAGCGCACCGGTTCGAAAGGGGCGCAGGTGCCGTCGGGTTCGATCTTGTAGTCGCCGGACGCGACCCAGACTTCGCCGCCGTACTCCAGGCGAATCTGCGCCGAACCCAAGACATGCCCGGCGGGGTGGAAGCTCAGGGTGACACCATGGTGGGACAGACGCTGCCCGTACTCCACGGTTTGCAGGTTGATGTCCTGACCCAGGCGCGCGCGGAGAATACCTTCACCTGCGCTGGCAGCCAGATAGTGAGTGTTGCCGGTACGGGCATGGTCGCCATGGGCATGGGTAATGACCGCACGTTCCACCGGGCGCCACGGATCGATATAGAAGTCCCCGGCGGGGCAGTAGAGGCCTTCGGGGCGGGCGATAACAAGGTCCATGGCGTTACCGGAATGGAGGGACTTGTTAGGTATGAGGATTGCGCGAAGTCAGAAGTTCTATCGAATTTTTGAACTGTCACATGATCGTTCCCACGCAGAGTGGGAACGATCAGCGCGGGGGGTTATTTCCCGGGAGTAAGCGTCAGCCGTGTCTTGCCATACACCCGGTCAAAGTTCTGCGGCTGCATCGGCAAGCCGATGTACTGGCCCTTGAGCCACGGATCGATGCCGTTCAGGTAGTTCGGGCTCACCGGATTTCCGGATTGTCCTGTGCCGTTCTGCCCCATCAACGGCTCGCTCTGACCGAAGTCGACGATAAAGCGCATCGACGGCGCACGCGTGGTGTTGAAGTCCTGGCCCCAGGCAAACGCCGCCGTATTCAGCGTCGTGTGATCGCCGCCAGCCGCGAACGGGCCGCGGACGGTCTGGCCGTTGGCATTCTTCCACTCGTAGCGGTGCAGTTTTCCCCACTGCCAGGCTTTGTGATCGCCACCCAACTGACTGTCGCCGGCAGTAATCGCTGCCGCCAGACTGCGGGCCAGGATCGCCGGTTTGTCTTCTTTTTGCGGGGTACGGGCGTCGTCCCAGAATGGACTGTCTTCGCGGCCCAGCAAGTGATCGGCCTGGGCGGCGTAGGACAGATCGCCATTGGCGATAAACGCTTTCCACGCCGGGCTGCTTTGCGGGCCGAGTTCGTCGAGGAAAATCTGCTTCATGCTTTCCTGCAGGAACAGCTCGTAGATCGCCGCGTCGGCGGAGGTCGGGCTGAGTTTGCCGTCGAACGCCATCAAGCGGGTGTAGGCTTCGCGGGCCTTGCTGCGGTCGGCTTCCGGCAGGGCGTCGATCGCCTGTTTCAGCGGCTGCGCCATGCCCGGGGCTTCGAACATTTTCTTCAGCTTGGCGGCGAACGTGGTGGTTTGGTCGTATTGCATGGCGATCATGCTGCGACCGTCCTGTTTACCGCTGCCGGCCATTTCTGCGAGGCGCTCGCCACGCTCCGGCGCGGCCCAGGAATTGGACAGTTGCATGCCGTAGCCATGGGGAATGACCCGCTGATTGGCGGTGCCGAGCCAGCCCTGCGCCGGATCCTGATCGTACGGATGCAGCATCGGGTCGGCGTAACCGTCCCAGTCGTAGCGACCTTCCCAGCCCGGCGACGGCAACAGGCCTTCGCCTTCACGGCGGTTCGGGAATCGCCCGGTGACTTGCCAGCCGATGTTGCTGGCGTCGGCAAATACCAGATTCAGTGCGATGGCGCGGATTTCCCGGCTGGCGTCCGAGGCGCGTTCAGCGGTTTGCGCGCGGCTCAGATCAAAAAACGCATCGAGGGATTTGTCATCGGTGAAGCTCGGCGCCTGCAGGGCCAGGCCGAAACCTGTGCCCTGAGCGGCGGCCTGAACACTGTTGAGCAGCGCGCCGTGGCGGGTTTCGTACACCGCTTCACGAATCGGCCGCTGGCCTTTGACGAAATAGGTTTCGTTGCGCACGCCCAGCGGTTGCCATTTGCCGTTGACCTCGTAGGTCAGGTTGCTGCCCTGGCGACGGATCTTTTCCAGAAACAGGTCCTGGTTGTCACCGAAAACACTGGTCGCGCTCCACGCCACTTTGCCGTTGAAACCACCGAGCACCATCGGCAGGCCGGCGACAGTCACGCCGGCGGCCTGGTATTTAGGTGCGTGAATCTGCACGAAACTCCACAGCGACGGCGCGGCCAGCGGCCCATGGCTGTCGCTGGCCAGCAGGCTCTTGCCGCTGCGGCTGCGTTGCGGGGCAATCGCCCAGTTGTTCGAGGTGCTGGCGCCGAGCAGGTTCATCGCCGCCAGCTGTTCGCTGGCGTTGCTCAGTTCGTTCAGGCCGGGAATCTGCCCGTTGAGCTTGATGCCTTGCAGTTTGTCGACTTCAGCCATCGGCAGGTTTTCGTCAGGGGCGGACGGCGTCAGCCAGGCGAGCTTGTCGGTGGTGACGGTCTGCGCCAGCACCAGCGAAGCGATTTCTTCCGGCAGGTTGGCCGACTGACTGAAGTTCAGCAGGCAGAAAATCAGCGCCGAATCTTCCGGTTTCCAGTATTCAGGCTTGTAGCCGCTGGAGGCCAGGTCCCCCGGCAACTTGTCGGCGTAGCGGAACAGATAGGCGTTGACGCCCCGCGCATAGACTTCGAAGAAGCGCTTGAGCCGTGGCGACGAGGCCTTGTACAGCTCGCCGGCGCTTTTCTTCAGATTGACGGCGCGCATGTAGCGGTCGGCGTCGAGCATCGAAGCCCCGGACATTTCCGCCAGACGACCCTGGGCCAGCAGGCGCAGGGTGACCATCTGATTGATGCGGTCGCTGGCGTGTACATAACCGAGGGCGAACAACGCATCGTGGAAGCTGTTGCTTTCGATCAGCGGCATGCCCATGGCATTGCGGCGTACCGAAACGTTCTGCGCCAGGCCCTTGAGCGGCTGTACACCGGAGGTGGGCGGGAGGGTGTCCTGGGCGTTCCAGGTCTGACAACCGGTCAGGCTCAGAACACCGGCCACTGCTGCGGCAACGCCGAACCGGGGAAGAAAATGTGAAAGGGCTGGCGAGGCCATGGCAAAGCTCCTGCGGGGGGGTAGAGGCTGGGGGCGCAATAAAGCCGCTACGTTAGTGAGCAGGAGGGGGCCGCGCAAGCGGGGCAAGCGGTTATTTCTTCCCGCTCACGCAGATCGATAGCTTGCTTAGTCACAGGAGGTGATGCTTAAGTTCGGGAATTCAATGATCCCGCGTGAGAAGAATCGCCATGGAGCTCAAGGCCAACGCTGCACTCATCATCATCGACCAGCAAAAAGGCATTCTGGAGCCGCGTCTGGGGCGGCGGAATAATCCGTCGGCCGAAGAACGGATCCTCGATCTGCTGGGCTTTTGGCGGCGCAACGGGCGGCCGGTGATCCACGTGCAGCACCTGTCGCGCTCACCGGATTCGGTGTTCTGGCCCGAGCAGTCAGGCGTGGAATTTCAGGAAAGGTTTTTGCCGCAGGACGGGGAATGGCTGATCCGGAAACAGGTGCCGGACGCGTTTTGTGCAACAAAGCTTGAAGTGAAGTTGCGTGAAGCCGGGATCGGGCAATTGGTCATTGTCGGCGTGGCGACGAACAACTCGGTGGAGTCCACGGCGCGCACGGCGGGCAATCTGGGGTTTGATACGTGGGTAGCGGAGGATGCGTGCTTTACCTTCGACAAGGCCGACTATTTCGGCACGCCGCGTTCGGCTGAAGAGGTGCACGGGATGTCGCTGGGGAATCTGCACGGGGAGTATGCGACGGTGGTCAGTTCGGTGCGGATTCTGGCGGCTGGCTGAAAAGCCTTTGATGAATAGGCCGGCCCCCTTCGCGAGCAAGCCCGCTCCCACATTTGACTGCATTCCGTCAGAAGGAATGCGATCTGCTGTAGGAGCGGGCTTGCTCGCGAAGGCGGTGTTTCAGGCGAAGAGATTCTTCGCCTGAAACATCAAGCGCCGTGGCACTTCTTGAATTTTTTGCCGTTGCCGCACGGGCAAGGGTCGTTGCGGCCGACGTCTTTCAGGGCATTGCGCACCGGTTCCTGGTGGGCGTGGCCACAGTTCGGGCCGTGGACATGGCCATGGTCGTGATCATGGTGATGGTCATGATCGTGGTTGCAGTCTGGGCCATGGACATGAGGTTGCTGGGTCATCGGGGTCACTCCGTAATCAAATCGGCGGGGATTATCACGCCATTGCGTTCCAGGTGCACGTAGTGAGCGATGAATAAACCGGTTTCCATTTCGCCTTGCAGGCGGTAGGGAACCTGCTGGTGCGGATTCTTCAGCATTTTCACCACGTCCTTGACCTTCGGCCACAGGTTGGTGCGGATCGGCACCTTATAAAAAGCACTGCTTTTGGCGCCGACGGTGATCCAGTGTTCATGCTCGCCCTCGGCCAGCAGCATGTCAGCCAGATGTACGCGGTATTCCAGGCCGCGCACGGTCAGCTCGCTGTCATTGGGATTGTCGATGCGAAAGTGCAGGATGAATTTCTGTTCGAGCAGTTTGGCCCGCACCACTTCTACCTTCACCAGATGCACGGCAGGGTCGAGGGTGTCGTCGGCGAACCATGAGGCACAGCCGCCGAGCCCCAGAAACAGCAGCAGTGTGAAGGCTTTGAATATGCGCCATTGACCGACCATCGCAGAACTCCCTTTTGCGCCCAGTCTAGTCGCCGCTCACCCTACGCGCCGAAATACCCCGCGCAGCACTTCTTGAACTTCTGCCCGCTGGCGCAAGGGCAGGCATCGTTGCGCCCGACCTTGAGCGGTACGGTCGGGTCGATGAAGTACCAGCGCCCGCTGTTTTGTACGAACGAGGAGCGCTCGCGGTGACTGTGCTCACCCTGACTGTCATGCCAGCGCGCGGTGAAGGTGACGAAGGCGTGTTCCGGCTGGCCGCCGAAGACCTCCGAACTTTCCACGTTGAGGCCGAGCCAGGTGCTCGATGCACTCCAGTTGCTGATCGACTGGCGATCGAGCCCGGCCTGTTGGGCGGGCAGGGTGGTCGTCACCAGATAATCGATCAGGCCCAGCACGTAGGCGCTGTAGCGCGAACGCATCAGGGCTTCGGCGCACGGTGCCGGATGGCCGGCGTGATAATGGCCGCAGCAGGCATCCAGCAGGTTGCCGCTGCCGCAGGGGCAAATGGCTGTACTCATGGCATTACCACCAGTATTTCCCGAAGTTTTCCGGATTGGCCCAGAACCGAGAGTTGAGCCAGTCGGGGACTTGTTTGTAGTCAAGCAGATCATAGGTGAACAGCGTCAGCACCTGTTCATCCCGGGCGAAGCGTTCGCTGGCCTGAAGGGCGAGCGAATAGAAATCGGTTTCCTGCCAGCCGCTGGCCGGCAGGTCGGCCAGCACGGCGATGCGGCTGGCGTTGAGGTTGCGGATTCCGCCGAGCAGATTCAGGCCATCGCGCTTGGGCAAATGTTCCAGGCAATCGACCACCAGCGCCAGGTCGAAACGGCGCGCCGCCAGTTCTGCCGGCAACGCACCGGGCGCGGCGTGAGCGACGCAGGTATCCGGATGCGCGTCCTTGAAAGCGGCCAGCGCCGGAAATTCGCTGGCGCCGATCAGCAGCAGACGTGCCGGGGCGTAGCGGTCGAGCAGAGCGGCCAGTGCCTGCTGTGGCGTGCGGGAAGAAATCGCGACGTTCATCGAAGCTCCTCAATCAGAGCGCCAAGACTAGCCTGCCCGAGTGTCGAGGCCTAGATCTCTGTTCCGCGGGTTTGCGGCAAATGCCTCGAAGTCCTGTGAACACGCTCGCAAAGACCAGTGGCCTATTGCTGGCGGAGATTAAAACTCCGGTCTTTACTCCCTGAATCGGTTCTAAGCCGATCCCTCAGGAGAAAACTAGATGAGCATAGTTCGGACAGCATTACCCTTGGTTCTGCTAACCAGTGTGTTGACTGGTTGCGCAGGTTTGCAGAAAACCGACTGGCCGACCTGTGCGGCTGTCGGTGGTGTCGTCGGCGCTGGGCTCGGGGCGACGGAAAGCTCGGCCTGGGCCGGTTACGGCGCGTTGCTGGTCGGTGGCACGGCAGCGGCTTATTGCTGGGTGCACGGTGATGGCGATGAAGACGGCGATGGTGTGCCGGACAGTCGCGACAAGTGCCCGCACACGCCTCGCGGCACCAAGGTCGACGCAGACGGCTGCCCATTCCCGGCCCCTGCGCCAGTGGTTGAAGAGGCTGTAGTGGTCAAGGAAGAAACCATCGTCATCCGCGATGTGCACTTCCAGTTCGACAAGGCCAACCTGACGCCATCCGACAAGCAAGTACTCGACAAGGTCGCCACGCGCCTGAAACAGGAATCGTCCTCGGCGCGTCTGACCGTGACTGGCCACACCGACAGCGTCGGCAGCGATGCCTACAACAAAAAACTGTCGGATCGTCGCGCACACTCGGTGGTGGAATATCTGATTCAGCAAGGTGTGCCGCGCGCCAGCTTCGTTTCGGTGACCGGTGCCGGTGAAAGCCAGCCAGTGGCGGATAACAAAACCGCCGATGGCCGCGCGCTCAACCGTCGCACGGAAATCAAAATCGAGCGTTGACGCCCTCGCATCCGCGGCTTGTGCAGTCGCGGATGCGGGTCTTTACTCCTGTGTAACCGGTATGGGCCGGTGACACAGGAGCTTTCATATGAGTGTTCTCTCACGGTCCGTCTTACCGGTGCTGCTGGCAGGCAGCCTGTTGACCGGCTGCGCTACCCACAGCGATGGCACTGCCCCCCTCAATCAACGTACCTGGCCGATCTGCAGCGTCATTGGCGGACTGGTCGGCGGCGGTCTCGGCGCCATTGAAAACGGTGGCTGGGCCGCAGGCGGTGCGGCACTGGGTATCCTCACCGGCGGGCTGATCTGTTATGCCCAGGATGGCGACGAGGACGGCGATGGCGTGTTCGACCGCCGCGACCGTTGCCCTGACACCCCGGCCAACACCCCGGTCGACCACCGTGGCTGTCCGTTGCCGCAATACCCGGTCACTGAAAAACCGGCCGAACCGGCCCCGCAATCCGAAGTCATCACCCTGAGCGATGCTGGAAATGTGCTGTTCGCGTTCGACAAGTCTGACCTGACCCCGGCCGCGAAAAGCCAGCTCGATGCGCTGATGGACAAACTGCGCAATGCCGACGTGGTGAGCATCAAGGTGATCGGCCACACCGACAGCAAGGGGACCGATGCCTACAACCAGGCCCTTTCGGAGCGTCGTGCAAGCAGTGTGGCGGCCTATCTGTTGAGCCAGGGGCTGGCGCCGGAAAAACTCACCAGTGAAGGACGTGGCGAGCGCGAACCGGTTGCCGACAACGAAACCGAAGAGGGGCGCGCGAAAAACCGTCGCGTGGAGTTGCACATCAATCGCTAGGAATCTTCTGTAGTCCGCAGGTTAGAGCTGTCGGTCGACGATCATCGTCGGACCGGCAGCCATCCGACGAGTGCCCGGAACTTTTTTATTTGCCCCTCTGGCTTATCCCGTACGGAAGCCGTTACTGTGCGCCCAAAGAATAATTCGCAACACGGGGGAGCGTATGAAGGTGTTCTGTGGGCTGGGGCGATTGTTGACCCTGGTGTTCTGCTGCGTGGTACTGGCCAATCAGCTGGTGCCGTTTGTTCATCCGTTGCATCTGCTGGTCAATGTGGCTGGCGTCCTGCTGCTGGCCATCCACCTCCTTGAAGTGCTGCTGTGCAACGCCAGCCTCAAGGGTCGGCCGCACCCATGGCGTGATCGTGGCCGTGTTCTGCTGTTCGGCGTTTTCCACCTGCAAACCATCCCGGCCCCGGCCGCTCCGGAGGCTTCCCATGCGTAAACTTTGCCTGCTCGCTGCATTCATCAGTCCGCTGGCCTGTGCCCAGGTGGTCAGTGTCGAAGCCAACTCCCTGATGCGTCTGCCCAACACGGCCAGCACGCTGCAGGTGGAAAAACTGGTGGTCGCCGATTACGGCACTTTGCTGGTGCCATCGAACGTGACCGAATTGAGTGTCGGCGAATTGCAGTTGGGCCACGAGGCGCGTATTGCCATCGTCCCGGGCGATCAGGCGCTGGACATGAAAGTCATCCGCGCCCGGTTTGCCGACGGTAGCCGGATCACGGCGCGCGGCGCACCGGGCACTTATGAAAAGGCGGCCCGTGCCGGGCGTAACCTGAACCTGCAATTCAAGGCGCTGGAGGCTCCGCGGCTGATCGTCGATGCCCGTGGCGGCACCGGAGCGCCGGGTTTCGTCGGGCTTGACGGGGCTAACGGTCAGGAACCGGGCTGCACCTGGGGCCAGGCCGGGCATGGTTTCGACGGCAGTGATGGCAGCAACGGCCAGCCCGGTGCGCCGGGCGCGCTGGTGCGGCTGGAAGTGCCGCGGGAGTTTCCGGCGGAGCTGATCAAGGTCGACGTCGCCGGTGGTGCCGGCGGCGCGGCAGGGCCTGGTGGCAAACCGGGGGCCGGTGGCAAGTCCAAGGGCTGCCTGGTCTATCGCGCCGATGGCGGCAAGAGCGGCAAGCCGGGGGCTGACGGGCAGCCGGGGCCTGCGGGTGCGGCGGGTTCTGTGACGGTGCAGCGCCTGTAATCTGTCAACTGATCGCCCCCGCGCCGTGCGCGGGAGCGATCACGGTCAAATCATCGGCCGCGCAGCAGCCACGGCCACCAGCACCACCCCGACCAGCAGGTTGAACCCCACCACCTTGCGAATCCGCCCCAGCACCGCCGCACCCGCCGGCCAATCCTTCGCCTGCACCGCCGTGCGCAGTTCCGGCAGCATCAGCCCCTGAACCCGGATGAACAGCGCGGTCATCACCACGTACAAGCCCATCATCACCTGAACGTACTTCGGCGCGGTTTCGAAGCCGATGTGCTGCAGATGCAACATGCCCACCCCGGTCACCGGCAACAGAATCACCGCTCCCCACACCCAGCGGAAAAAACCTTGAAACACTTCCACCCAGAGCGTCAGGCGCCCAGGCCCGTCCAGCGCCTTCACGGCCGCAGGGCGCAGCACTATCCAGGCGAAAAACATACCGCCGACCCACACCAGCGCGGCCAGTACATGGATGGGGTAAACGAGGCTAAAAGGTGTCATTGGGGTACTCCGATCTGCGCAGGATTGATTCGCGGGGTATGATAGCCCCCCATCCGAACCACTGAAAATTTATCCAGCGTTTTTAGCGCCCGACACTCAATGATCAGCACTGAACTCAAAACCACGATCCAGGGCGCCTACTCGCGTTTTCTAGAGGCCAAGAGCCTCAAGCCGCGTTACGGCCAGCGCCTGATGATCGCTGAAGTCGCCAAGGTCCTCGGGGATATCGACACCGACGACGAAGGCCGGCGCAGTGGCGACCCCGCGATTGTCGCGGTGGAAGCCGGCACCGGTACCGGCAAGACCGTGGCCTACAGCCTGGCGGCGATCCCGACGGCCAAACTGGCGGGCAAACGCCTGGTGATCGCTACCGCGACCGTCGCCCTGCAGGAGCAGATCGTCTACAAGGACTTGCCCGACCTCATGCGCAACAGCGGGCTGAATTTCAGCTTCGCCCTGGCCAAGGGCCGTGGCCGCTACATGTGCCTGTCCAAGCTTGACATGCTGCTGCAGGAAGGCCACGCACAGACCGCTACAGCGCAGCTGTTCGAAGAAGAAGGCTTCAAGATCGAGGTCGATGAGGCCAGCCAGAAGCTCTTTACCAGCATGATCGAGAAGCTAGCCGGCAATAAATGGGACGGCGACCGCGACAGCTGGCCCAACGCGCTGGAAGACGCCGACTGGGCGCGCCTGACCACCGATCACAGTCAGTGCACCAACCGTCATTGCCCGAACTTCGGCCAGTGCGCCTTCTACAAGGCCCGCGAAGGCATGGGCAAGGTCGACGTGATCGTCACCAACCACGACATGGTGCTGGCCGACCTGGCGCTGGGCGGCGGGGCGGTTCTGCCGGATCCGCGCGACACCATTTATGTGTTCGACGAAGGCCATCACCTGCCGGACAAGGCCATCGGCCACTTCGCCCACTACACGCGCCTGCGCTCCACCGCCGACTGGCTGGAAACCACCGCCAAGAACCTCACCAAACTGCTGGCCCAGCATCCGCTGCCGGGGGACCTCGGCAAACTGATCGAGCAGGTGCCGGAGCTGGCGCGGGAGATCAAGACCCAGCAGCAATTCATGTTCACCGCCTGCGAACAGATCGCCGATTTCAAACCCGGTGAAGATGTCGAAGGTCGCGAGCGCCCGCGCCATCGCTTCATTGGCGGGGTGATTCCCGAGCACATGCGCGAGATGGGCATCGAGCTGAAGAAAGGCTACTCACGTCTCAACGACCTGTTCACCCGTCTGACCGACCTGCTCAAGGAAGGCATGGATGGCGAGGTCAACATCGGCATCGCCAGCAACCAGGCCGAAGAGTGGTATCCACTGTTCGGCAGCCTGTTGTCCCGTGCCTCCGGCAACTGGGAGCTGTGGACCGCGTTCACCGCCGAAGACCCGGAAGACAACCCGCCGATGGCCCGCTGGCTGACCCTCGCCGAAAGCGGTTCGCTGTTCGACATCGAGGTCAATGCCAGCCCGATTCTCGCCGCCGAAACCCTGCGCCGCAGCTTGTGGAATGTGGCTTACGGCTGTCTGGTAACCTCGGCGACGTTGACCGCGCTCGGCACGTTCGACCGTTTCCGCATGCGCGCCGGTCTGCCGAAAAAAGCCGTCACCGCCGTGGTGCCGAGTCCGTTCCATCATGCCGATGCCGGTGTGTTGCGGGTGCCGGACCTGAAGGCCGACCCGCGCGATGCCGCCGCCCACACCGCCGCGATCATCCGTGATCTGCCGGAACTGGTCGAAGGCTCTCGCGGCAGTCTGGTGCTGTTCTCTTCGCGCAAACAGATGCAGGACGTGTTCGACGGCCTCGACCGCGACTGGCGCAAGCAGGTGTTCATTCAAGGCAACCTGTCGAAACAGGAAACCCTGAACAAGCACAAGGCGCGGGTCGATGGCGGTGATTCCAGCGTGCTGTTCGGCCTCGCCAGTTTTGCCGAAGGGGTGGACTTGCCGGGGGCCTATTGCGAACACGTGGTGATTGCCAAGATTCCATTCTCGGTGCCGGACGATCCGGTCGAGGCCGCACTGTCGGAATGGATCGAAGCCCGGGGTGGCAATCCGTTCATGGAAATCTCGGTGCCCGACGCCTCGCTGAAGCTGGTTCAGGCCTGTGGTCGTCTGCTGCGCACCGAGGAAGACCGCGGCACCATCACCTTGCTGGATCGGCGACTGGTCACCCAGCGCTACGGCAAGGCGATCCTCAATGCGTTGCCGCCTTTCCGTCGTGAAATATCCTGAGACATCGGTGGGCAGTTTTGCCCGCCGCGTTGTCTATCTCTCTGTCATTGCTTTTCCATTGGCCCTTGCGGGTCGTTAGGGAGAATTCCGTTCTCATGATTCGTCGTTCGTTGCCTGCCATTTTTGCCCTGGTTTTCGCTGCGCCTTTGCTGGCGGCGCCTGCCGGCCAGCAGACCCTGTTCAATTTTGTCCGCCCCGCCGATGTGGTGAAAGTGGCGACCGAAAACGCCGACCTGCCGCAAGCCAACGCCGAGCAGACCCCCGAAGGCGAAGTGCTGCGCCGAGTGACGTTCAATCCGACGGCCCGCCCGACCTTGCGTCTGTCCCCACAGACCGGCGCCTGGGACTGGTCGCAGTCCGGCATGATGAGCCTGCGCATCCAGAGCGCGATGAACTGGGCGGTGACCGTTTACGTACAAATCCAGAGCAACGACGGCAAGACCCTGGTCAGCCGCGTCGATCTGCCGGCCGGCCCGGCGCAGACCTTGCTCGTGCCGTTGACCGCGACCTCGCCGCTGAGCCAGGGCATGAAGGCTGGCCCGTTGATGCCGATGACGGTCGACGGGCAGCGCATCCTGCTGGCCAGCAGCTCCGGTGAGCTGGATCGCAGCCAGGTGGTATCCGTCAGCCTGTCGATGGATCAGCCGAAAGCCGCGCAAAGTCTGTTGCTGGAGCGTTTCGGCGTGCAGGACGAGGGCGATGTGATCAAGGCCGCCTACGGCAATCTGGTGGACGCCTACGGCCAGTCGACCCGCAACAAGTGGCCGGAGAAAGTCGCCAATGACGAACAGCTGAAATCCGCCGCGGCCAAGGAACAGCAACAGCTGAAAACCTGGTTGGCCGAGCGCGAAAAGTCGTCGCTGGACACATTCGGTGGTTTGAAGAAGGGGCCTGCGTTCAAGGCCAGCGGCTTCTTCCGCACCGAAAAACTCGACGGTCGCTGGTATCTGGTGACGCCGGAGGGCCATCCGTTCTATTCCCTGGGCGTGAACACGGTCAGCCCCGAGGTCAACCAGACCTACGTGGCTGGCCGCGAGTACATGTTCGAGTCCCTGCCCAAACCCGACGAGCCACTGGCCCGTCACTTCGGTGAAGGCGACAACCGTGGCGGCAACGGAGCCGATCAGGGCCGTGGCTACGGCAACGGACGCTGGTATGACTTCTATGGTGCCAACCTGCAGCGCCTGTACGGCGAACCTTGCGCGACCCCGGCGGCGACTGAGCCTGCGCCTGCTGCGCCATGCAAGGCCGCCATCGACGAGCAGAAGTGGACCGGCCATACCCTCGACCGTTTGCAGGCGTGGGGCTTCAACACCGTCGGCAACTGGAGCGCACCGCAACTGGGCGACGCCGAGCGTGTGCCTTACACCTTGCCGCTGTCGATCGTCGGCGATTACACCAGCATCAGTACCGGCAACGACTGGTGGGGCGGCATGCCTGATCCGTTCGATCCGCGTTTCGCCATGGCCACCGAACGCGCCGTGGCGATTGCCGCCCGCGATCACCGTGATGATCCGTGGCTGATCGGCTATTTTGCCGACAACGAACTGGCCTGGGCCGGTCCAGGTGATGATCCGAAGTCGCGTTACGCGCTGGCTTACGGCACGTTGAAAATGACCACCGACGTACCCGCCAAGCGTGCGTTTCTCAAGCAATTGCGCGACAAATACCGCAATCAGGCCGGGCTGTCGAAAGCCTGGGGTATCGATCTGCCGGCGTGGGAATTGATGGAAGACCCTGGTTTCGAAGCGCCGCTGCCGAATCCGGAACACCCGGAAATCGAGGCTGACTTCAAATACTTCCAGAAAGTCTTCGCCGACACCTACTTCAAGACCATTTCCGATTCGCTGAAATGGCACGCGCCGAACCAGTTGCTGCTGGGCGGTCGCTTCGCCATCAGCACGCCGGAAGCCGTGGCCTCCTGTGCGCAGTATTGCGACGTGCTGAGCTTTAACATGTACACCCTGAAACCGCAGGACGGTTATGACTTCGCTGCGCTGCGCAGCCTCGACAAACCGGTGCTGATCACCGAGTTCAACTTCGGCTCCACCGATCGCGGCCCGTTCTGGGGCGGCGTGACACCGTTGAGCAAGGAAGAAGACCGTGGTCCGGCGTATGCCAACTTCCTCAAGCAGGCGCTGAGCGAGCCGTCGATTGTCGGCGTGCACTGGTTCCAGTACCTCGACCAACCGGTGACCGGTCGCCTGCTTGATGGCGAAAACGGCCACTTCGGTCTGGTCGGCGTGACTGATCTGCCATACCAGGGCTTCGTCGAAACGGTGCGCAAGAGCAATCTGGCGACCCTCGATCAGCTCGGGAAAGCAGCCGAGAAAGCCGCGGCGGCAGCGGACAAGGTCGACCACGAGACCGAAGGCGGCCGCAAGGGCGAGGCCGGCAAAAGCCCGGGGCAGGGCGCCGGTCATACCGGCGGGCACTCCGGAAACGGTCATTAAGGCAGGACCGCCCGGCCCGCCGCTGTTCCCAAATCCCTCAAGGGCTGGAACAATGCGGGCCACTTTGTAGAGCGTTTTCGCGGGGGAGTTGCGGTGCAGATTCAGGGACATTACGAGCTTCAATTCGAAGCGGTGCGCGAAGCCTTCGCGGCACTGTTCGACGATCCCCAGGAGCGTGGCGCCGCGTTGTGCATCCGGGTCGGCGGGGAAACCGTCCTCGACCTCTGGGCCGGCACCGCCGACAAGGACGGCAGCGAAGCCTGGCACAGCGACACCATCGCCAACCTGTTCTCCTGCACCAAGACCTTCACCGCGGTCACTGCGCTGCAACTGGTGGCCGAAGGCAAGTTACAACTCGATGCGCCGGTCGCCCGCTATTGGCCGGCTTTCGCCGCGGCCGGCAAGGAATCCGTGACCCTGCGCCAATTGCTCTGCCATCAGGCCGGTCTGCCGGCCCTGCGCGAACTGTTGGCCCCTGAAGCCTTGTATGACTGGCAAACCATGGTCGACGCCCTCGCGGCCGAAGCACCATGGTGGACGCCGGGCACCGGTCACGGTTATGCCGCCATCACTTACGGCTGGCTGATCGGCGAGTTGCTGCGCCGGGCCGATGGTCGCGGGCCGGGTGAATCCATTGTGGCGCGGGTCGCCAGACCGCTTGGGCTGGATTTCCATGTCGGCCTGGCCGACGAGGAGTTCTACCGCGTCGCGCATATCGCCCGTGGCAAAGGCAATGTCGGCGATGCCGCCGCCCAGCGCCTGTTGCAAGTGACCATGCGTGAGCCGACCGCGATGACCACCCGCGCCTTCACCAATCCGCCGTCGGTGCTCACCAGCACCAACAAACCGGAATGGCGGCGCATGCAGCAACCGGCGGCCAACGGCCACGGCAATGCGCGTAGTCTGGCCGGGTTCTATGCCGGTCTGCTCGACGGCAGCCTGCTGGAAAGCGAAATGCTCGACGAACTGACCCGGGAACACAGCCTCGGCGAGGACAAGACCTTGCTGACCCGCACCCGTTTCGGTCTCGGTTGCATGCTCGACCAACCTGATGTACCAAACGCCACTTACGGCCTCGGCCCGCGGGCGTTCGGTCATCCAGGCGCGGGCGGTTCCATCGGTTTTGCTGATCCGGAGCACGATGTGGCCTTCGGTTTTGTGACAAATACCCTGGGGCCGTACGTCTTGATGGATCCGCGCGCGCAGAAGCTGGCGCGGGTACTTGCCACTTGTCTGTAAAGCGTTACCAGAGGATCCAGGGCCGGAACCTCATACGGTTTTTCGATTCAAAGCGTCTGTTTATCCGGGCGAAAGTCCTCTGATTGTCCATTACTAATTTTTGTGGGTTTCCAATGTCGTCCAAACAAACTCTCGCTCTGGCCCTGTGTTTCGCGATTACCGGTTGTGCACAGACTCCGAAGAATGACGCCGATGGCGGCAGCTGGTGGCCGTTCGGCTCGTCCGACAAGGTCGCGGCCAAGGAGCCGACGCCTGCACCCGCACCTGCACCGGTAAAGCCAGCCGCTACTGCACCGCTCGCCAAGACCGAGAGCAGCAGCCACTGGTACTGGCCGTTCGGCTCCGACGATTCGGCAGACAAGGCCAAAGCCGACGTGAAGCCCGAAGTAAAAACGGAGACCAAGCCTGCCGTTGTCGCCAAGGCCGATGCCGATACCGGCAGCAAGTGGTGGTGGCCGTTCGGCGGCAAGTCTCAGGACACCGCCAAAGCTGTGCCGATGCCCGACCCGAAAGTGACCCAGGCCTGGCTCGACGACTACGAGCCACGCCTGCGTGACGCGATCAAGGGCAGCAACCTGCAATTCGAGCGCCGTGAAAACGTCCTCGTGGTGATCGCGCCGGTTGAAGGTTCGTTCAACCCGAAACGCCCGGCCATGCTGTTGCCGGTGACCCTGAGTCCGTTCACCAATATCGCCAAGATCCTCGAAGCTGACCCGAAAACTGCTGTGCTGGTACTGGGTCACAGCGACAATACCGGTGCAGCACCGGACAACACCAAACTCAGCCAGGAGCGTGCCCAGTCGGTGGCGGCGATCTTCCGTCTGAGTGGCCTGCAGCGTGATCGTCTGATGTTGCGCGGCATGGGCTCCGAGGCACCGCGTGCCGCCAACGACAGTGTTGAAGGTCGCGCCCTGAACCGTCGCGTCGAACTGCTGGTGACCCCGCAGAACACCATGGTTGCGCTGCTGAGCAAGTACAACATGCCAGCACCGAAGCCGGTGACCATGGTTGCCGCTCAGGACGTCAAGCCAGTCGCCAAGCCTGTAACCCCGGCACCTGCTGCGAAGAAAGCCGCTGTCCCTGCCACCAAAAAAGCACCGGCCAAGAAGGCCGCAGCCAAGGCGCCAGCGAAGAAGACCCCGGCGAAGAAAACCGCTCCAGCCAAAGCCGCCGCAACCGACAAGAAAGTCGCTGCGACCGATGCGGCAAAACAGTGATCCGCTAACGAAAAGGAATGCGCCATGACCCAGGCTCTGGCAGATATGCGTCGTGATTACACCCGGGATGGCCTGACCGAGGCGCAAGCCCCGGTCGAGCCTTTTGCGCTGTTCCACCAGTGGTTCGCCGACGCGGTGAAAACCGAGCAGGCGCCAGTGGAGGCCAACGCCATGACCCTGGCCACGGTCGATGCGGATGGGCGTCCGCACTGCCGCATTCTGCTGCTCAAGGGTCTGGACGAGCAGGGCTTCACCTTCTTCACCAACTACGAAAGTGCCAAAGGTCAGCATCTGGCTGCGAATCCGTTCGCGGCCATGACGTTCTTCTGGCCGACCCTGGAGCGCCAGGTGCGCATCGAAGGGCGGGTGGTGAAGGTCACGCCGCAAGAGTCCAACGCCTATTATCAGGTGCGACCTTTGGGCAGCCGACTGGGCGCCTGGGCTTCACCGCAGAGCCGGGTGATCAATGGCCGGGGGGAACTGGAAGAATTGCTCAAGGCTACCGAGCAGCGCTTCACCGACACCCAGCCCGATTGCCCGGAACACTGGGGCGGTTACCGTTTGCTCCCGGAGCGCATCGAGTTCTGGCAGGGGCGCGCCAGCCGCCTGCACGATCGCCTCAACTACCGTTTGCAGGGCGCCGACTGGATTCTTGAACGTCTGGCACCTTAAGCAGTCTACCGAGCGGGATAGCCTGCCGCAGCGGCCTCAAGCCACTTCGGCAGGTCCCGACGCCTGATCTTCTGCGATCGGGCTTGCGCCAGCCGTTCGAGCATGTAGGCGCGTTTGCCTTCATCCTTGCCGGCCAGCGACAATGCCAGATCGCGGTCCATCCAGCGTTTGATCCGCACGTACAACCACCAGTGGAAGTACAAACCGGCGACGGTTGTGACGACGATGATGAAGTAATCCATGAAAATCCTTGGGGTCGGCGGCGCAAGCTATGTATTTTGGCGCTACTGTTGGGTGAGTTCGTGGAGGCCCTGTACCGGACCTGAATGAAACCAAATTTATCCGGGCGGCGCCGTGACAGGCGTCAAGCTGCGGAGTTTAATAAATACCTGTCCTTTGGAGTTGATCCTATGCGTAAGTCTGTTCTGCTGGTTGCTTCCTTTTCCACGATGGCGATGTTGCTTACCGGCTGCCAATCGAGCCTGACCGGTGACTCCTACTCCCGTGACGAAGCGCGTCGCGTGCAGACGATTCGCATGGGCACCATCGAATCCCTGCGTCCGGTGAAAATTGAAGGCACCAAGACCCCGATCGGCGGCGCAGCCGGTGCAGTGGTCGGCGGTGTCGGCGGCAGCGCCATCGGCGGTGGTCGTGGCAGCATCGTGGCAGCCGTTATCGGTGCCGTGGCCGGCGGCCTGATCGGTTCCGCCACCGAAGAAGGCCTGACCCGTACTCAAGGTGTTGAAATCACCGTGCGCGAAGACGACGGCAGCATGCGCGCCTACGTGCAGCAAGTGCAGGAGAATGAAGTGTTCCGCGTCGGTGAGCGGGTACGGATTTCGACTGTCGGCGGGACCAGCCGCGTTTCGCACTAAGCGGGAAAGAGCGGTAAAGGAAAACCCCGATCAGGTGACTGGTCGGGGTTTTTTGTTTGGTGTTTACCAGTGATCGCAGTAGTCGAAGGAAACTTGGTAGTCATACAAATTTAAATTGATGACATGACTGAAATGAGTTTGAAGAATGCTTACCCAGTCATTGGTAACGTTAAATCCACCGTTGTTTATGTTGTTTTCTATTGGAATGCCCAGCGCCTCGATCACGGAGCCATCGTCACCGAAGTCTTTCGATAACTCTTCTCCGACGCCGTGACTAGTTTCTTTGTCATACCAATCGAGGCTGATTTTTAAACCCACAAGTTTCTCCTAGAACTCTCGCAGCGTAGAGTGATTTTATACATTGCATGTCAATTGGAAGTAGAAGTCCTGATTCACAATTGATCTACCTATAAGTTTTTCGATCGCTTGTATCTGTTGGGGGCTTAAATCGTAACCTTCCCAGCCGTGCTGCTCTTTTGTCCAACCCATGATGGCTTTTATTTGCTCATCACATCTCGCTGGCAACTCAATCACGAAAGCCTGGAAGTCTGTTTTTTTGTCAAACGCTTCTACTAAAAATCTCAAGGTTCAGCCTTCACTGCAAAGTCCCATGCAGTACATCAAGTCGTTCCTGAAGGGGGAACCAATGATTTTCATCGCCGCTCTGGCTTGTGTGTCGGTTAATTCATGCTCGCCCATCGGGACGTCTTTTAAGGATGACCATCCCATAACGTTAAGAATATCCAGCTCTAAAGCTTGTGGTACGGTTTTCTGATACTGCAATGAATTGTCCGGGTTCGGTTCAGGGAAAAAGCCAGTAAGGGCGATAAAAATCATAGTTGAACTCTCATTTGTTATTTTGTTGAGGTGCGTCGTTTAGATCTTGCTTTGCCAGTTTTTTCGCCTGTGTGTATATCGAACTCACCGAGATGGTCTCCTTCCCAGTTGTAAACCTCGACGGCTCCGTGTTGATAGTCCCACTCGTAAATGCGTTTCTTGCTTTCCCAGCGCTTGCGATGGCTTTTTTTACGAACGAGTACAGCATCGGGAAAGGCCGGTAGAACGTCCGGTGGAACATGATAGACATGATCCCCAGAAACCGGACGTGCAACCACTATGTACAGCGGCCGAACTCCAGAATCCGCCGGAAACACCAAAATGAAATCCCGATACTCCGGCGGATAAACCGGGTTCACCAGAATCCCGTCCGCCGCTTTCGTCGGTGGATATACCCAGATATGCGGTGCCTGCGGAGCGGCTTCCAGCGCGGGGATGCCGAGGATGTCGGAGCCGTCCACGGCAGGCGTCCAGATCAGCTCGATGCCTTCGCCGAGGTCTGCGACAAAGCGGTTACCGCGTGCGGTGAACTGCGCGACATCGACCATTTCCCAGTCGCGGTTCTTGCCGGTGTAGAAGCCGTAACCCTTGAGGCTGCCGTCGGCCTGTTGTTCGACATGCAGGCGCACGCGGGTTCGAGCCTGCTTGAGGGCAAGCAACTGGTCTTCGGTATAGAGCGCGCTGTCGCCCAGGTTCGATGGCATGAACATCGCCACCAGCCCGACCAGCGGGGTGATGACGGCAGTGGAGGCCATCGCGGGCAATGCCTTGAATGCTTCACCCGCAAGGGCGAAGGTGCCCAGTCCTGCCGGGATGGCAGTGCCGCTGATTTTCTTGAGTGGAACGCCGCCGCTGTCATCGGCTTCTCGGCCGCCGAGCAGGATCAGATCGCCGTAATCTTTCAGGCTGTCGGTGGGGACCATTCCCGAAGGATTCGAGTAATCGATGATCGCGTCCGGCAACTTGTAGGACTTGGCGAACGTGCAGCCGGCGCGCATTGGCTCAGGCTTGTTCGCCGCCACCTCGCGGCTGCGCTCGAAGGCCTCCTGCCGCGCCAGCATGGCGTCGTACTTGTTTTGTCGCTCGTTCTGATCGGCCAGTTCGGTGGCCGTCATGTAGCGGTAGGTGACGTGATGCCCGTCGCCTGCCGGTGGGTTGGGAACCCGGGGAATGTCCTTTTGACCAGCCACTGATTATCCTTTCGTTCATGCATCGACAGCCCCTCGAAAGGGGCTGCACGACGTTAACGAAGCAGGAAAATCGTGGCTGTAGGACGCGTCTCTAAAGACGTGGAGATTGTTCGCTACGGCGATCCATGGCGTATCAGGAAGGCAGTGCGGTGTTCTTTCTGCTTGCCGCCAATGTCACCGCATAACCGATCAATGCCGCGAACACCGAGCCGGTAAGAATGCCCATCCGGTCCATCCCGGCGTATTCACTGGCACCCGGCACGAAGGCAAGGGAGCCGACAAACAGGCTCATGGTGAAGCCGATCCCGCAGAGGATCGCCACGCCCAGCACCTGACCCCAGTTGGCGTTCTGGGGCAGGGCGGCGATGCCGGTTTTCACGGCAAGCCAGGTCAGACCGAATACACCGACAGTCTTGCCCAGCAACAGGCCGACGGCGATGCCCATCGGCACGTGGTGGGTGAAGCTTTCGGCGGTAACGCCGGTCAGCGACAGGCCGGCATTGGCAAAGGCGAACAGCGGCAGGATGCCGTAGGCCACCCACGGGTGCAGCGCGTGTTCGAGGGTCAGCAGCGGCGAAGGCTCGGCGTTTTTGGTGCGCAGCGGGATGCAGAATGCGAGGGTCACGCCGGCCAGCGTCGCGTGGACACCGCTCTTGAGCACGCAGACCCACAGGATCAGCCCAATGATCATGTACGGCCCGAGCTTGACCACCCCGAGCCGGTTCATCGCCACCAGCGCCGCAATGCACGCCGCCGCCAGACCCAGCGACAGGGTCGAGAGTTCGCCGGAATAGAAGATCGCGATGATCACGATGGCACCGAGGTCGTCGATGATCGCCAGGGTCATCAGGAACAGCTTCAGCGACACCGGCACCCGCTTGCCGAGCAAGGCCAGCACGCCGAGGGCGAAGGCGATGTCGGTGGCGGTGGGGATCGCCCAGCCATCGAGGGCGGCCGGGTTGTCACGGTTGAGGAACCAGTAGATCAGCGCCGGCACCAGCATGCCGCCAATGGCCGCCGCGCCGGGCAGGACGATCTGCGACGGTTTCGACAGCTGGCCGTCGAGCACTTCGCGCTTCACTTCCAGGCCGATGAGCAGGAAGAACAGCGCCATCAGGCCGTCGTTGATCCACAGCAGCAGGGGTTTGGCGATTTTCAACGCGCCGATCTGCGCGACCACCGGGGTGTCGAGCAGGCCGGTGTACAGCCACGACAGCGGCGAGTTGTTGATGATTAGAGCCAGGATGGCCGCGGCGATCAGTAACAGACCGCTGGCAGCTTCCAACTGAAAGAAACGCGTGAAAGTGCTACGCAGAGGCAAGGTCGCTCTCCATCGATAAAGTCAAAAGGTGGGACACCCTAACCCGTACTGTTAGTTGTTAAAACAAAAGTTATATTCTTTTTTGTTATATATGGTTACAAGGCGCCTGCCAGACCTGTAGCAGAGCCTAGCAGTTGCCAAAGGTATTGAAGCTCAGCTGTATCTGTCAGTGCGGCAGGATTTTTCCTAAGCTTGGGGGCTGAGCCTGTGAAGGCACTTCTGCCCGATTCAACGAGAACAACAGCCATGAGCGACAACCGACAGTGGGCCCGCGAAGCCATCCGGATCATCGAAGCTGACTTTCAGCGCAGCGCCGACACCCACCTGATCCCCTTGCCGCTGCCGGGGTTCCCGGGCATCGAGTTGTACTTCAAGGACGAGTCCAGCCATCCCACCGGCAGCCTCAAGCACCGTCTGGCCCGTTCGCTGTTTCTCTACGCCTTGTGTAACGGCTGGCTCAAGCCCGGCGCGCCGGTGATCGAGGCGTCCAGCGGTTCAACGGCGATTTCCGAAGCGTACTTTGCGCGGATGCTGGGGTTGCCGTTCATTGCGGTGATGCCGGCGACCACGTCCAAGGAGAAGATTGCCCAGATCGCGTTCTACGGTGGCCAGAGTCATCTGGTGGACGATCCGACCCAGATCTATGCCGAATCCGAACGCCTGGCCCGCGAGCACGACGGTCACTTCATCGACCAGTTCACCTACGCCGAGCGCGCCACCGACTGGCGGGCGAACAACAACATCGCCGAGTCGATCTTCCAGCAGATGCGCTACGAGCAGCACCCTTGCCCGGCCTGGCTGATTTCCAGCCCCGGCACCGGTGGCACCACCGCGACCCTCGGCCGTTACGTGCGCTATCGCCAGCACTGCACCCGCGTGCTGTGCGCCGATGCCGAGCGTTCGGTGTTCTTCGATTTTTACCAGACCGGTGATGCCAGCCTGCGTCTGGACCACGGTTCGCGGATCGAAGGCATCGGCCGGCCACGGGTGGAGGCGTCGTTCCTGCCGAAGGTGATCGATGCGATGGTCAAGGTGCCGGATGCCTTGTCGCTGGCGGCCATGCATTACCTGGCGCAGCGTCTGGGGCGGCATGTGGGTGGGTCGAGCGGCACCAACCTGATCGGCGCGCTGATGGCGGCGCAGCAGATGAAAGCGGCGGGGGAGTCGGGGTCGATCGTGGCGATTCTGTGCGATGGCGGCGAGCGCTACGCAGACACGTATTACGATCAGGCGTGGCTCAAGGCGCAGGGCTATGAGCTGGAGGGATTGATGGCGGCTGTGGCAGCAAGTGCCGAGAAGGGTGAGGCGCTGCCAGCCTCGGTTCTGCGCGCCAATATTTGATACACCCGGAACTTAATGTGGGAGCAAGCCCGCTCCCACAATTTTCCGGTATCAGGCCTCGAGGCCCAGGATGTCACGCGCCACAGCTTCGGCAATGCGAATCCCGTCAACGCCCGCCGACAGAATCCCGCCCGCATACCCCGCACCTTCACCGGCCGGGAACAGACCCTTCACGTTCATGCTCTGCAGCGATTCGTTACGCGTGATCCGCAGCGGCGACGAAGTCCGCGTCTCGATCCCGGTCAGCACCGCATCGTGCAGCGAATAGCCGCGAATCTGCTTCTCGAACGCAGGCAACGCCTCACGGATTGCCTCGATGGCAAAGTCCGGCAGCGCCAGGGCCAGATCCCCGAGTGCCACGCCCGGCTTGTACGAAGGTTCAACCTCGCCCAGCTCGGTGGACGGCGTGCCGTTGATGAAGTCGCCAACCAATTGCGCCGGCGCCTTGTAGTCACTGCCGCCGAGGATGAAGGCGTGGGATTCCAGACGCTCCTGCAACTCGATGCCAGCCAGCGGGCCGCCCGGATAATCGACTTCCGGGGTGATGCCGACGACGATGCCGGAGTTCGCGTTGCGCTCGTTACGCGAGTACTGGCTCATGCCGTTGGTGACCACACGATTCGGCTCGGAGGTCGCAGCGACAACGGTGCCGCCCGGGCACATGCAGAAGCTGTAGACCGAACGGCCGTTTTTGGCGTGGTGTACCAGTTTGTAGTCGGCGGCTCCCAGCTTGGGGTGACCGGCATACTTGCCCAGCCGCGCACGGTCGATCAGCGATTGCGGGTGCTCGATGCGGAAACCCACCGAGAACGGCTTGGCTTCCATGAACACACCACGGCTGTGCAGCATGCGGAAAGTATCGCGGGCGCTGTGGCCCAGCGCCAGGATCACGTGTTTCGAATGCAGGGTTTCGCCGCTGGCCAGCTCGACGCCGACCAGTTGGCCGTCTTCGATCAGCACGTCGGTGACGCGTTCCTGGAAGCGAACTTCACCACCCAGGGCGCGAATCTCTTCGCGCATGGTTTCGACCATGCCGGTCAGGCGGAACGTACCGATGTGCGGCTTGCTGACGTAGAGGATTTCTTCCGGTGCGCCGGCCTTGACGAACTCGTGCAGCACCTTGCGGCCGAGAAACTTCGGGTCCTTGATCTGGCTGTATAGCTTGCCGTCGGAGAACGTGCCCGCGCCGCCTTCACCGAACTGCACGTTGGACTCGGGGTTGAGCACGCTTTTGCGCCACAGGCCCCAGGTGTCCTTGGTGCGTTGGCGCACTTCGGTGCCGCGTTCGAGGATGATCGGCTTGAAGCCCATCTGGGCCAGCAGCAGGCCGGCGAAGATCCCGCACGGACCAAAGCCGACCACGATCGGGCGCTGGCTCAGGTCGCTTGGCGCCTGGCCGACGAATTTGTAGCTGACATCCGGCGCCACGTTGACGTTGCGGTCATCGGCGAACTTGGCCAGTACCTTGGCCTCGTCACGCACTTCGAGGTCGATGGTGTAGATGAAGCACAGTTCGGAGGACTTTTTGCGCGCATCGTAGCTGCGCTTGAACAAGGTGAAATCGAGCAGCTCATCGCTGGCAATGCCCAGGCGCTGCACGATGGCGGCGCGCAGGTCTTCGTCGGGATGGTCGATCGGCAGCTTGAGTTCAGTGATTCGTAACATGACAGGATCCGGTTCGCGGGGCGCACAACTGCGCCAGGGCGTTTGAAGGCGGCGATTATAAGCCGCAACGGCCGGATCCCGTGAGGGTTAAACGATCAGTCGTTGCGCGAACCGCCGAAATACCCGCAACCGCGCTGCACCTTGCCGTCGATACGCAGTTCGGCGCTCATGTGCTGCACGCTGCCGGTGTTGCTGTCGACGCACCGCTGCGGCGCCACCCATAGCTCGATGCGCTGGTTGTTGGCTTCGCTGCTGAGGTTGAAACGACCGTCGCCCAATTGCTCTTCGACGTAAGGCACTGCCAGCGGTGGTTGACCTTCGCGGTCGATGACCATGCCTTTGCCGCTGACCTTGACGTTCCATTCCGGGCCATGGCCGGCAGCGCGCAGGATCATTTGTTTGAAGTTGGGGTCGTCACAGGCAGTGCCGGAACGTTCGACGCGGTACAACTGGGTCAGGTCAAGACGATCACCGGCGATCTTGCCGCGTACGTCGGCGAACAGTTTGCCCTGTTGATCGGCCAGGGTGGCGGCCTCCTGCAGGACGCTGGTGCCGCCGACGTCGTTGATCACGTACTGGCGCTGCTCGCCGCAGGCCTGGAACACCAGTTTGCCGTCGGCCGCGGTCAGTTGCCCCTGCATCCGCGTCTGGCCGACGTGGGAGGCGCTTGTCCGCGCACCGTCGAACAACTGGCACGCGGCAAACAGAGGGAGCAGGGCAACAACGATCAAGGAACGGGCAACACGCATCTTCGGCTCTCCAGACAAGTGCCGTCACGTTACGCAGGCTGACCGTTCATCACAAGGGTTTAGCCCACGTGAAATGTCTGACCTGTCTGCAAGCCTTCGACACTTTTGGCGTAGGCCAATGCCACATCCGCTGCGGGAACCGGCTTGTAGCCGCGGAAGTACGGGGCGTAGCTGCCCATGGCTTCCACCAGAACGGTCGGGCTGATCGAGTTCACGCGCAGGCCGCGTGGCAGCTCGATGGCCGCTGCGCGGACGAAGCTGTCCAGCGCGCCGTTCACCAGTGCAGCCGAAGCACCGCTGCGGATCGGGTCGTGGCTGAGCACGCCGGTGGTGAAGGTGAACGATGCACCGTCGTTGGCAAATTCGCGACCGATCAGCAGCAGATTGACCTGGCCCATCAGTTTGTCTTTCAGGCCGAGGGCGAAGCTGGCTTCGGTCATGTCACTCAGCGGGGCGAAGGTCACGTTGCCGGCGGCGCACACCAGCGCATCGAACTTGCCGGTCTGTTCGAACAGCTTGCGGATCGACGCGCTGTCGCTGATGTCCACCTGGAAATCGCCACTGCTGCGGCCGATGCGAATGACTTCATGACGCTGCGACAGTTCTTTGTCCACGGCCGAACCGATGGTGCCGCCGGCGCCGATCAACAGAATTTTCATCGTACTTGCCTCAAGTGATTGAACGAGCTTTCAGTCTAGAGTGGTTTTTTTTGCTGATAAGCGCGCTAATGGGCAACCTTTGGTTTTCAAATGGAAACAATCCATGAGCGAGATCGACGATCTGGCGGCGTTCGCGGTATTGATCGAGGCCGGCAGTTTTACCTTGGCGGCGCAGCAACTGGGGTGCAGCAAGGGGCAGTTGTCCAAGCGCATCAGTCAGCTGGAGGCGCAGTTTTCCGTGGTGTTGCTGCAACGCACCACGCGTCGGTTGAACCTGACAGCGGCCGGCGCGGCGTTGTTGCCGCAGGCCCAGGCGCTTGTCGTCCAGGTCGAAAGAGCGCGTCAGGCATTGGCACGTTTGAAGGACGACATGGCAGGTCCGGTACGTATGACCGTGCCGGTGTCGCTGGGGGAAACCTTCTTCGACGGTCTGGTGCTGGAATTTTCGCAGAAATACCCCGAAGTGCAGATCGAACTGGAGCTGAACAACAGCTACCGCGACCTGTCCCGCGACGGTTTCGATCTGGCGATCCGCACTGAAGTGGCCAATGACGAGCGACTGGTGGCCAAGCCTTTGCTGGCCTGGCAGGAAATGACCTGCGCCAGTCCGGCCTACCTTGAACGTTTCGGCGAACCGCTTTCGCCACAGGCGCTGACCGAACATCGTTGCCTGCTCAACAGTCACTACGGCGGCCGCGAAGAGTGGCTGTACCACCAGCAGCACGAGCTGTTGCGGGTACGGGTGTCGGGGCCATTCGCCAGCAATCATTACAGCCTGCTGAAAAAGGCCGCACTCGCTGGCGCCGGCATCGCTCGACTGCCGTCCTATCTGTTGCAGACGGAATTGGCTGACGGCCGATTGCGCTGGCTCCTTCGGGATTTTCAGACCCGGCGCATGCCGATGTATCTGGTGCATCCGTATCAGGGCGGGCTGCCGAGGCGTACTCAAGTGCTGGCGGACTATCTGATCGACTGGTTCAAGCGCAGCGGCGAGGCCCTGGACCGTCTTCAGCGGTAACGTCGTGCGATCAGATGATCGATCGACAATTTGCCCGGTCCGGTGGTCATCAGGTACAGCAACACTGCCGCCCAGGTGCCGTGAGTCGGGTAAGCGTCGGGATACACGAACAGCTCGATGACCAGTGTCATGCCCAGCAATGCCAGCGCTGAAAACCGGGTAGCGAAACCGACGAGGATCAGGATCGGGAAAAAGTGTTCGGCGAACGCCGCCATGTACGCGGCGATTTCCGGTGACAGCAGCGGCACGTGGTATTCGCTCTGGAACAGCGGAATCGTCGAGTCCGCCAGATGTGGCCAGCCAATCTGGAACGTGCCGTCGATCAGGTCGATGGCCAGGCCCTCGACCTTGGTCTGCCCGGATTTCCAGAACACTGCGGCGATGGAGAAACGGGCGATGAAGGCGATCAGGCTGTGCGGGATTTTTTCCAGCAGCGCAATGGCGCGGGCAGTGAGGCTGTTCATGGCGAAACCTTGTGATGTAAATGGGTGATGGCCTGGCGACTGATCAACAGGGCGAGGGTCTGGCCGAGATCGAAGGCGTCTGCGGATGCCAGCGCCTGGGTAAGTGAAAGGCCGGCCTTGAGCTGGCGAATGAACTGGCTGATGCCGAGATCCACGTTGAATACCTCGACCTCCAGCCCGTTGCGCAGGATCAGCGCGTGCTGGGCCTGATTCAGATCGATGCCGGCCAGGGTCGCGTCGTGCTGATGCGCGGCCCAGATGTCCACCACGGCGAAGTTTGAATCGAGCAGATACAGCGAAGGATGCAGGCCGATCCGCAGTTCGTTCAGCCCATCGGCATCTGCAAATACAGTGGCGATCCGCTCCTGACTCAGAGGCAACGCATCGGCCGCGTGATAGGCCAGCGTGCGCAGGCGTTCCAGTCTTGCCACGTCGTCCAGATAGGGAACGCTCGCGGCTGGTTCGAACCCGCTGATGAAGTCCGCCAGCTCACTGCCGTAGTCGCTCATCAATGTGCTTCGTGGTGGGTGGTTTTGAATGAAAACTCCGGCCATGGCCCGAAAGAACTCGTCACCCACCAACTGCATCACCACGGGATAACTGTCGGCCAATGCATTGATCAGCGAACCCTGCACGTTGTTGCGGTACACCGCGAAACGACTGGCCGGATCGGCGCCGTTGGCACTGCACAAACCGTCGGGGCAGGGCAGGTCGGTATCGAGCAACGCTGCGCTGAATGCGGCTTGAGTGCTCATGGCCGAGCTCCCGCGCACAGCAACAGCTCATCGGCCTGCTGCGCTTCGGCCATCAGCACATCGAAGGCCGGCACCTGATTGTCCCGTTCGATCAGCGTCGCCACCGGGCCGACGCGCTCCAGCGCCTGGCGGTACAGCGACCAGACGGCCTGATCGATCGGTGCGCCGTGATCGTCGATCAGCAAGCGATCACCGAGGCTGTCGGCATCTTCGGCAAACCCCGCCAGATGGATCTCGCCAACTGCATGCAAAGGCAGTGCGTCGAGGTAGGCCAGGGGGTCGCGCTGATGATTGATGCATGAGACGTAGACGTTGTTCACGTCCAGCAACAGACCGCAGCCGCTGCGCCGAATGACTTCACGGATGAACTCCGCTTCGTCGATGGTCGAGCGCTCGAACGCCAGATAGGTCGCCGGATTCTCCAGCAACATCGGACGTTTGAGGGTGTTCTGTACTTGGTCGATGTGTTCGCAGACGCGGTTCAGCGTCGGCGTGTCGTAAGCCAGGGGCAGCAGGTCATTGAGAAACACCGGGCCGTGAGTCGACCAGGCCAGGTGTTCGGAAAAGGTGTGGGGTTGATAACGCTCGATCAGCGTACTCAGGCGTTTGAGGTGCTGAACATCCAGCGGGCCCTCGGCACCGATAGACAGGCCGACGCCATGCAGCGACAGCGGATACGCCTCGCGGATCAAACCCAGAAAATGATGAAACGGGCCGCCGGCCACCATGTAGTTTTCGGCGTGGACTTCGAAGAAACCGATGTCCGGAAGAGAACCGAGCACTTCACGAAAGTGCCCGGTCTTGAGCCCCAGCCCGGCGCGAGGCGGGAGCCCGGTGAGGGCTGCCCGAGTGCGGGGGGAGGCATGGTCGCAGGATGTGATCATGATCGACACTCGGGCAGCCTCCGGATCAGGACTTGGCCTTGAAGGCTTCCATCTGACCGAAACCGGTCGGCGAGGTTTTGCTTTCGGTGGTGGCGCAGGTGCCTTTTGGAACGAACTTCCAGGCGTTGCCCTGGTAATCCATTTTCGCCGTGCCTGCGCAGGTGGTGCCGGCGCCGGCGGCGCAGTCGTTATGACCTTTCATGGCCACGCCGAAGCATTTTTCCATGTTGCTGTTGTCGGCCGCCTGAACGGTCGAAACAGCGGCCATGCTCAGGGCGGAACCAAGGGCCAGAACCAGGGCGGTGGCGGACAGGGTGCGGGTGGTAGCAGTCATGATGTTTCTCCGGTTTCAACTTGGGTTGGAACAAGCGATGTGCGCTTGCTTACCCCACTAGAGAAACGACCTGGCGATGCGTTACAGCGATCGCGAAAACAATTTTAAAAGCGCAAAAAAAAAACGGCCCGAAGGCCGTTTTCTGTTTAACGCGATCGATCAACCGCCGAGGTACGCCTCGCGCACTTTCGGGTCGGTCAGCAGCGCTTCACCGGTGCCTTGCATCACCACCCGGCCGTTCTCCAGAACGTACGCACGGTCAGCGATTTTCAGCGCCTGGTTGGCGTTCTGTTCGACCAGGAACACCGTCACACCGTCCTTGCGCAGCTGTTCGATGATATCGAAGATCTGCTGGATGATGATCGGTGCCAGGCCCAGCGACGGCTCGTCGAGCAGCAGCAGTTTCGGCTTGCTCATCAGCGCACGGCCGATGGCGAGCATTTGCTGTTCGCCGCCGGACATGGTGCCGCCGCGCTGGTTGAAGCGTTCTTTCAGGCGTGGGAAAAGTCCGAGAACCTTGTCCATCTGTTCCTGATAGTCGCCCTTGTCGGTGAAAAAACCGCCCATGGCCAGGTTTTCTTCGACGGTCAGGCGGGCAAACACCCGACGACCTTCCGGCACTACGGCGATGCTCTTGCGCATGATCTGCGACGAGTCCTGGCCGACCAGTTCCTCACCCATGTAGCGGATGCTGCCGCTGTGGGCCTGCGGCGAACCGCAGAGCGTCATCAGCAGGGTGGACTTGCCGGCACCGTTGGCGCCGATCAGGGTCACGATCTCGCCCTGGCGGACTTCGACGTTGACGCTGTGCAGGGCCTGGATCTTGCCGTAGAAGGTGGAAACGTTTTCGAACTGCAGCATTTACGCTTCCCCCAGGTAGGCTTTGATCACTTCAGGATTGTCGCGGATCTGTTCCGGCGTACCGTCGGCCAGAGGCGTGCCTTGGTTGATCACGACGATGTGGTCGGAAATGCTCATGACCAGTTTCATGTCGTGTTCGATCAGCAGCACGGTGACGTTGTGCTCTTCACGCAGCACGCTGATCAGCGCCTTGAGGTCTTCGGTTTCCTTCGGGTTCAGGCCGGCGGCCGGTTCGTCGAGCATGAGGATCCGCGGACGGGTCATCATGCAGCGGGCAATTTCCAGGCGACGTTGCTGACCATACGCCAGAGTGCCGGCGGTACGGTTGGCGAACTCCTTGAGGTTGACCTTTTCCAGCCAGTATTCGGCGTACTCCATGGCCTCGCGCTCGCTCTTGCGAAACGCCGGGGTCTTGAACAGGCCGGACAGGAAGTTGGTATTCAGGTGACGGTGCTGGGCGATCAACAGGTTCTCGACTGCCGTCATGTCCTTGAACAACCGCACGTTCTGGAAGGTGCGCACCACGCCCTTGAGGGCGATCTTGTGCCCCGGCAGGCCCTGGATCGGCTCGCCGTCCAGCAGGATGCTGCCGCCCGACGGCTGATAGAAACCGGTCAGGCAGTTGAACACGGTGGTCTTGCCCGCGCCGTTCGGCCCGATCAGTGCCACCACTTGTTTTTCCTTGACGGTCAGGGCCACGCCATTGACCGCCAGCAGACCGCCGAAGCGCATGCTCAGGTTTTCGACTTTAAGGATCTCGCGGCTCATTTTCGCAACTCCATGTGTGGGCGTTGCATCGGCAGCAGACCTTGTGGACGCCAGATCATCATCAACACCATCAGGGCACCGAACATCAACATGCGGTACTCGCTGAACTCACGCATCATTTCCGGCAACAGGATCATCACCACGGCCGCAAGAATCACGCCCAGTTGCGAGCCCATGCCACCCAGCACCACGATGGCGAGGATGATCGCCGACTCGATGAAGGTGAACGATTCCGGCGTCACCAGCCCCTGACGGGCAGCGAAGAAGCTGCCGGCGAAACCGGCGAAGCTCGCACCCAGGGTGAACGCCGACAGCTTGATCACGGTCGGGTTGAGACCCAGTGCGCGGCAGGCGATTTCATCTTCACGCAGCGCTTCCCACGCACGGCCGATCGGCATGCGCAGCAGGCGGTTGATGATGAACAGTGCGGCCAGCGCCAGCAGCAGGGCAACCAGGTAGAGGAAAATCACCTTGTTGATCGAGTTGTATTCCAGGCCGAAATACTCGTGGAAGGTTTGCAGGCCTTCTGCGGCCTTGCGTTCGAAGGTCAGGCCGAAGAACGTCGGTTTCTCGATGTTGCTGATCCCGTTCGGACCACCGGTGATGTCGGTCAGGTTGCGCAGGAACAGACGGATGATTTCCCCGAAACCGAGGGTCACGATCGCCAGGTAGTCACCGCGCAGACGCAAGACCGGGAAGCCGAGCAGGAAGCCGAACGTTGCCGACATCAGGCCGGCGATCGGCAGGCAGATCCAGAAGCTCAGGCCGTAGTAGTGCGACAGCAGCGCGTAGCTGTAGGCACCGACGGCGTAGAAGCCGACATAACCCAGGTCAAGCAGACCGGCCAGACCGACCACGATGTTCAGGCCCAGGCCGAGCATCACGTAGATCAGGATCAGCGTCGCGATGTCCACCGCACCACGGGAGCCGAAGAACGGCCACACCAGTGCACCGAGGATCAGCGCAATGATGATGTAGCGCTGAGTGGTCGGCAGGGTCAGGAAGTTGCTGGCCTTGGCCGGAATCAGCGGCATGCCCGGCGACGAACGCCACGCCTTGCTGATCTGCTGGTTGAACAGCACCCGCAGGAACATCAGCACCGAGCAGATGGCGATGGTCGCCAGAATGGCCGGGCTGGTGTTGTGCACTTCCAGGTTGATGCCGACGATGGTCAGTTTCAGACCCAGTACCGGATAGGCCACGGCCCAGACCAGCAAGGCGCTGAACAGCGCCTGTTTAAGATTCCTGTTCATACTTTCTCAACCTCCGGACGGCCCAGAATGCCGGTCGGACGGAACAACAGCACCAGAACCAACAAGCCGAAAGCCACGACGTCCTTGTACTGGTCGCCGAAGATATCGGCACCAAAGGCTTCCGCCACCCCGAGCACCAACCCGCCGAGCATGGCGCCGGGGATGCTGCCGATACCGCCCAGTACCGCGGCGGTGAAGGCCTTGAGGCCGACGAGGAAACCGGCGTTCGGGTTGATCACGCCGTACTGCATGCTCAGCAGTACCGCAGCGACAGCCGCCAGCGCGGCGCCGATGACGAAGGTCAGGGCGATGATGTTGTTGGTGTTGATGCCCAGCAGGTTGGCCATCTTGATGTCTTCGGCGCAGGCGCGGCAGGCACGACCCAGGCGAGAGCGGGAGATGAACATGGTCAGGCCGAGCATGGCGACCAGGGTCACCACGAACACCACGATTTGCATGTAGGAAATCAGCACTTCATGTGCGCCACCTGGCCCGATGGAGAAGTTTCCGGGGATCAGGTTGGGGATGGATTTGTCCTTGGAGTCTTGCGCCAGCAGAACCGTGTTCTGCAGGAAGATCGACATACCGATCGCGGAAATCAGCGGGATCAGACGGTTGCTGCCGCGCAGGGGGCGGTAGGCAATGCGTTCGATGCTGTAACCGTAGGAACTGGTGACGACGATACTGGCGATGAACGCCGCGGTCATCAACAGCGGGACATTGTCGAGTCCCATCATGGCCAGCCCGGCGATGGCGATGAACGCCACGTAGGAACCGATCATGTACACCTCGCCGTGGGCGAAGTTGATCATTCCAATGATGCCGTAAACCATCGTATAGCCGATGGCGATCAGGGCATACGTGCTGCCAATGGTCAGACCATTAACCAGCTGCTGGAAGAAGTGATAGATGTCAGGCATTACAGCGCTCCTAAAAACCTGATACGCATTTCACTGGTGGAGTCATTTTCCCGCCCGGCCCCGTGGATCTCTATCCACTTCGAATCCGGGTTTTGCCAGCGAACCGCTGATGACGGTTTTGAGATTTTCAGGTGGGGAGACTGGCGGATCACGCCAGCGCGGCCCAATACATTCGTAAAACAAAGCCCACGGCACGCCGTGGGCTTTATTGGCAGTCAGTCAGGCAGCGCCTTACTGAGGCGACACTTCGGTTTTAGGTTTGCCGAAGTGCCACTGGTAGACCACGAACTTGAAGTCCTTCAGGTCGCCCTTGGCGTCGAAGCTCAGGTCGCCGGTAGGGGTCTTGAAGGTGCCGGCGTGAATGGCAGCCGCCACTTTCGCAGGGTCTTCGGATTTGGCCGCGCTGATACCACCGGCAATCACTTCAACTGCCGAGTAGGACGGGAACACGAACGGGCCGCTCGGGTCTTCTTTCTTGGCCTTGAATGCATCAGCCAGCGCAACGTTGGCCGGATCCTGGTCGAAGGACTTCGGCAGGGTCACCAGCAGGCCTTCGGACGCGTCCTTGGCAATCTGCGAGATAGAGTCGTTACCCACGCCTTCCGGCCCCATGAACTTGGCTTTCAGGCCTTTTTCCTCGGACTGACGCAGGATCAGGCCCAGCTCCGGGTGGTAGCCGCCGTAGTAGACGAAGTCGACGTTGGCTTGCTTGAGCTTGGAGATCATCGAAGAGAAGTCCTTGTCGCCGGCGTTGACGCCTTCGAACACGGCGACTTTCACGCCTTTCTTCTCCAGGGTTGCCTTGACGGCGGTGGCGATGCCTTCGCCGTATTGCTGCTTGTCGTGCAGGACAGCAACGATTTTCGGCTTCACGTGATCGGCGATGTAGTTACCGGCGGCAGGGCCCTGGGCGCTGTCCAGACCGATGGTGCGGAAGACCATCTTGTAACCACGGTTGGTGATGTCCGGGCTGGTGGCAGCCGGGGTGATCATGATCACGCCTTCGTCTTCGTAGATGTCCGAAGCAGGCTGGGTGGAGCTGGAGCACAGGTGACCGACCACGAACTTGACGCCGTCGTTGACGACCTTGTTCGCTACCGCTACCGCTTGTTTTGGATCGCAGGCGTCATCGTATTCAACGGCTTCGAGTTTCTTGCCGTCGACGCCGCCCTTGGCGTTGATCTGCTCGATGGCCATTTTGGCGCCACTGAACTGCATGTCGCCGTACTGGGCTACTGGACCGGTTTTAGGGCCGGCGATACCGATCTTGATGGTGTCAGCTGCGAACGAATGGCTGGCCGCCCCGGCCAGTACCATAGCGGCAAACAGTTTGGAAATCTGCTTAGTAGCCTTAGTCATAGTGCTCCACTCTTACTGTTGTATTTTTTTAGAGTCCTGGCGCCGTAGCAACAGAACCGGGCTGGATATCTTCGCGATACCTTCCGGAAATGCCCCCGGCAACTGTACCGGTACAGTGTAGAGCGCCGGTTGTTGGCCTGGGAAGCTGGCGCCAAGGGGCAAAACCTGAGGGTGTCGCTTTAATGAAAGAAAAAGACAGAATTGCGGCGGGTCTTTCAGAGGGCTTATGCCTCAATCATCAGCATTCCTTGGCTTTCCTGCGCTTTTCGTTCGGTACAGCCTTTTGCTACCGGGTTTTTCTGCCGGACCACCGACGTTATCATTCGCGCCGATTTCTTTTCCGGACAGTCCCATGAATCAAGAACCTAGCACCCTCTATGCCAAGCTGCTTGGTGAAACCGCATCTATTACCTGGAAGGAGCTGGAGCGCTTCTACGCCCAGGGTGCCCTATTGTGGGTCGACGGCGACCTGGATTTGATCGCCGTCGCCGAAGCCGTGGCCTCGGATCAAGGCGAGAAAGTCGCTGCCTGGCTGGCCGAAGACAAGGTCGCGAAGCTGTCTGAAACGCGGGCGCTGGATATTTTCGAACGTGATCCGCAGATGTGGGCGGTGGTGGTACGGCCGTGGATTCTGGTCCAGGAAAGGGCGTCGGTCTGAAGGGTTGCACCTTATTGGTGCGAGCAAGTGCCGAAAAAAAGTGTGTAGCCGAGTAGCGTGATGGCACGTTGCCGTAGAGAAACGCCACAAGCGCAGGTGGCATAACGGTGACGTAAACGTAACGGGCACAGTTTAGTAAGCAGCCTAACGGCTGCTTAATTGTTTCGGGATGTTGGAAAAGCCTGAAATCTTCAGTGAATTTCAGGACCCCTTCGCGAGCAAGTCGAATGGAGCGACTCGGATCTGGATCAGACCGAGTAAGTCTTGCCGGTATGGTTATTGAGCGAAATAACCTTGGTCTTGCCGATCCGGTGACGATAGATCTCGCGCAGGTACTTGATCGACTTCTTCACGCAGTCTCGCGACAGACGAATGTCGTTGATCGAGACAAACTTCTCTTTGTCGTTGATCAGCTCGCGGTACTTCTTCTCGTACATCGGCTTGATCGCGTACCAGTTGGTATCGAGGATCTTCGCCGGGTTCTCGAACTCGTTGAGCAGGTCGTCGATGCGCGCTTCGTCGAATTCCTCATTGATGATGAAGTCGAGGATCGAGTTGTCGAGGGTTTCGTCGAAACGGTACGGGGTCTTCGCGAAGCAACGCTTGATGAACGCCACGATCAGGGTCAGGAAGTCGTCCGACAGGCACGGGCTCTTGGCGATCAGGGTGGTCAGCGACAGGTTGGCCGATGCACCGATCACCAGCGCGTAGCGCTTGAGCGTGGTGTTGGGGAACAGGCTGTTGAGGTGAGTCTTCAACCGGTTCAGGTCCATGTACGACAGCTTGTAGTCTTTCGGCAGCGAGACGATCGAGACCACCGACGAGCAGTTCTTGAAAAAGTGCAGGTCGTGCAGCGCGGCGGCGTCGTAGCCGGAATTCTTGTACTGCTCAAGCGACGCGCGGTAGCGCTTGGATTCGATCGGCAGCAGGCTGATGCCTTCGATGGCCTGAGTGACCTTGTTGAAGTGCGGCAGATCGATCGAGCGGAAGAACAGGTCGTCGATGTTCAGGCGCTGCGGTTCTTTGTCGAACACCTTGAACTTGTCGCTGCTTGGTGGCGGCGTTTCCGGCACTACCGATTCTGCGTAGGCAATCGCCACCGGGCCGGCCAGACTCATGAACAGGTCGTTGGCGTCCAGGCGAATGGTCTCGCCGATGTCGATGCCGGCGCGACGGAAATAGTTCTGGTCATAGTCGGTCGTGACCGCCTGGGCCGTCAGAATGTTGAAGATCTGCTGCGAGATGTACTGGTTGGCGTGCTTCTCCATCGCATTGACATCAATGTTCTGGATGTTGCCGTCATCGCTCTCTTCGGCGTAACGCATGATGTCGTTGGAAATCAGCATCATCGCGTTCCATGGGCGGATACGGCCCATGACGCTGGCTTCGCTGCTGTCTTCGTTGGCGAAGTTGTACGAGAAATCCCATTCTTCCGACAGGTATTTGCACAGCAGGCGACCGGCGTTGATGTGCAGCGCCTCGGACATTTCGCTGCGGTGGTCGGAAATGTTCGGCAGCACGCAGATGCCGCTGGTGAAGATCGGTTCGAACACGAACGAATGACCGCTCTTGCCGTCGTGCTCGTCCATCGGCTTGGTGTCGAACGTCTTGTTCATGTACGAGTGCTGCTGGGCCAGGCCGAATTCTGAGGCCATGCCCGAGCCGGTACCGCCGCCGGCACTGAAGATCGAGAAATACAGGCGCGACTGGTTGGCCTTGATGCCGCAGCTGTCGATCAGGTACGAGTGGATCATTTTCCAGTCAGGGCTGGAGAAACGCTGGGTGTCCTTGTTGAGGATGATCTTCGCCAGGTACTGGCCGAGGATCGGCGCGTTACCGGCGCCACCGGCGTGGACTTCGGACAAGTCCATGATCTTCATTTTGCTGTAGTCGCGCAGGAAGCCGCTTTTTTCGCCCTTGCGCGAGAAACGGATGCGCCCGGCGATGTCCTTGTCGAGGTCGCCGAGCATCACCAGCGGCTCGACCAGGAACACTGGCTTGGTCGACTTGTTCGTGCCGATCCGCAGGTTCTGCTTGATCCACTGGGCCGGGCTGTAGCCTTTGTCGGAGGCCAGACGACGGTCGGCCGCGCGGTCTTCATTGTTGAATTCGTTGAGGTAGAACTTGCGCGCGTTGTACACCAGCTCCGCCACGTCGAGGGCGATGTTGGAACCGCAGCGACCGAGGCCGATCAGGCACACCGACGGGAATTCCTGGTCGTTGTGCTGCTCGTTGTCACCTTCCAGGTGCGGCGGACGCGGGAACACCAGATCACGCAGGCCGTCGAGGTTGTCGAGGATGCGGTCAGTGTTGGTTTCGGTGAAGTACAGGTATTGCTGGGTGCCCAGCGGGCGCGAGGGTGGCAATGGCTTCATCGGGGTGGGGCTGTTCGCTGCAGGACTCAGGGTCAGATCGGATACCGCAGTGGCCGGATTATTTTTAGAGGTCATTGTGCGCCATGTACCTGGACTGGTTGGTTCGGCGACCGCTGTCGTCGAGCCTCACGGAATGGGATCTCGCGTCTTTTTGCTGCGCGTATTTGGCCCGTGCGTCAGGGTCTTTGCCTGTGTGTCGCACGGGGGAATCCTTTCCTGATTGATGATGGATCGGCCATTATTCGGCGATCTTTAATCAAAAGGAGGCGAAATGATGTCAACGCGACCTTCGTTGGGGTTTGCCGGAATCGGGCTGATGGGCCTGCCGATGTGCCGGCGTCTGCTGGCCGCCGGTTATCCGCTGACCGTGTGGAACCGCAACCCGGCCAAGTGCGCGCCGCTGGTCGAGGCGGGTGCCCGGCAAGTCGCAACCCCGGCCGAACTGTGCGGGCACGCCGACGTGGTGATGCTCTGTCTGGCGGACACGGCGGTGGTGCGCGAGGTGGTGTTCGGCCCGACCGGCGTGGCTGAAGGGGCGAAACCCGGTCAGTTGCTGGTGGATTTTTCCAGCCTCGAACCCACTGCCACCCGTGAGATGGCAGCCGAGCTGGCCGGCAAGACAGGCATGGCCTGGCTCGATTCGCCGGTGTCTGGCGGAGTGGCCGGGGCCGAGGCCGGCAGTCTGGCGATCATGGTCGGCGGAGATGAAACGGATCTTGATCGCGTACGCCCGGTTTTGCTCGCCCTCGGGCAACGCGTCACACACATGGGCGGTGTCGGCGCCGGTCAGGTGACCAAGGCCTGCAATCAGATGATCGTCGCCTGCAATGCTTTGGTGATCGCCGAAGTGGTGGCGCTGGCCGAACAGGCCGGGGTCGATGCCAGTCTGATCGCCGAAGCGCTGGCCGGTGGCTTTGCCGATTCCAGACCGTTGCAGATCCTCGCCCCGCAAATGGCCGAAAGCCGTTTCGAGCCGGTGAAGTGGCACGTGCGCACGCTGCTGAAAGATCTGGATACCGCAGTGAAGTTTTCCCGGGAAACCGGTTCGGCCACGCCGATCAGCGGATTGGCCGCACAACTGATGCGCCTGCATGGGGCGCAGGGCTTTTTGGAGAAAGATCCATCGACGCTGGTGCAAATGTTCCGCGGGCCAGAGACAACGGATTGACCGCGTGAGGGTGTTTGCGCTGATTGATTTCTTCGAGGACCGGGCGCAGTTCTTCCAGCGGCACCGGGCGGCTGAGCAGGTAACCCTGAATGAAGTCGCACCCGGAGCGCTCGAGGAATTCGTATTGCTCCAGGCTTTCCACGCCTTCGGTGACCACTTGCAAGTGCAGGGTGTGAGCCATGACGATGATCGCCTGGACGATCTCCATGTCGGCGGTGGCCTTGGGTATGTCGAGGATGAACGAACGGTCGACTTTCAAGGTGTTGAGCGGCAGACGCTTGAGGTAGGCGAGCGACGAATAGCCGGTACCAAAATCATCGATCGACAGCGATACCCCGAGGGCGCGGATCTGCCGCAACAGCACCAGTGTATTGGCGATGTTGCCCATCAGGGCGTTCTCGGTCACTTCCAGCTCGAGCCGTTCGGGGGCGACCCCGGCGCTGCGCAAGGCCCGTTCGATTTCGTTGGCCAGTTCTTCCCGGGCCAGGTTCAGCGGTGAGCAGTTCCAGGCGATTTTCAGTTCGTCGCAGCCATGGCGCGACAGTTCGCCAAGGTCTTCACAGGCCTTGCGCAGCACCCAGTTGTCCAGCTCGGCGATCAGGCCATTGTTTTCCGCAATGGCGATAAAACGGTCCGGAGTCAGCAGGCCGTGCACCGGGTGTTGCCAGCGTATCAGCGCTTCGAGCTTGGTGACCTTGCCGGTCTTCAATTCGAAGATCGGCTGGTAATACAGTATCAGCCCGTTCTCTTCGCGCAGGGCATGGCGCAATTCTTCTTCCAGTTGCAGTTCCTGGCTGGCGCGGTTTTTCAGGTTGCAGTCGAAGAAGTGCACGCCGTTGCGCCCGGCCCCCTTGGATTGGTACAGCGCCAGGTCCGCGTGCTTGAGCAGTTCCTCGCAAGTGGTGCCGTCCTCGGGAAACAGGCTGATGCCGATGCTGGTGGTCATCACCATGCGTCGTCCGGCCAGTTCGATCGGCTCTTTCATCTTGAGCATGATGCGCTGGGCCAGGTTGCGAGCCTCCTCGCGGTCCCGCAGGCCGATGAGGATGCAGAACTCATCGCCGCCGAAACGCGCGACCACGTCTTCGTGGCCGCGCACCGAGCCCTTGATGTGCTGGGCGATGACTTTGAGCAACTGGTCGCCGGCGTCATGACCGAGGCTGTCATTGATGCGCTTGAAGTGGTCGATGTCGAGAAACATCACCGCGAGCATGCCGCCCTCGGTGGATTTCTGGCTGAGTTTTTCGGCAAAGATCTGGTTGAAACCGCGACGGTTGATCAGGTTGGTCAGGGCATCGTAATTGGCCGCCTGCTGCAGCGACACGCGCGCCTGATCGAGCTGGCTGAGCAGCATGTTGACCCGGCGCAGGTCATCCTCCTTGTTCTGCAGTTTCTTGTCGGCCAGGGCGGCGCTGATGGCGCTGCCGAGGATCAGCAGGGTGATGAAGGCAACGGTGAGCCCCAGTTGCAGATGGTTGGTCTCGGCCTTGAGGGTAGGGATGTGTCCCTCCGGCAACATCAGGTTCAGCGCTGCCATGGCCGTGAAATGCATGCTGATGATGCCGGCGCCGAGAATCAGGGCGGCCACGTACTTGAGCATCTGGATGTGCAGACCGCTGCCTTCGCGCAAATACCCGGCCACCCACAGCGCGGCGAAACTGGCCGCGATGGCGATCACGATCGACAGGATGAACAGGATGGGATCGTAGTAGGCGCTGGCCGCCGACTGCATGGCGGCCATGCCGACGTAATGCATGCCGGCGATGCCCAGGCCGATGACAATGGCGGTCTTGAGGTATTGCAGCAGGCTGGGCTGTGGCTCGCTCAGGGTGTGCATTGCCAGCCAGGACGCCAGCAAGGCGATCAGCAGGGAGAACAGGGTGATGGCGAGGTCGTACTGGATGTCGATCGGAGTCTGGAACGCCAGCATGCTGATGAAATGCATGGCCCAGATGCCGCCGGCCAGGCAGGTGGCGCCGATCCAGCGCCAGAGCCTGCGCGATCCGAGGTCTTCGGCGTGGCCGACGCGTTCCGCCATGTCGAGGGTGGCAAAACTCGCGGCGCACGCCACCAGATAGGCGATCAGCACCAGCAAGGGATTGTGTGTGCAATTGAGAATGATCTGCCCGCTGTGCGGCAGCTCGGCAACAAACTGCAAACCAAGCCACTCCATAGCATGCCCCGTCTCTGAGTGCTTCCTTACTGCGTCATGAACGCAGGCGAATGAATGCAGTATAGAGGCCGATTTCGGGGCGCAAGCCGTAGTGGCATATTGGTTCTAATGATTTTGGCATGAGCGCCATAGCGATTGGCGCTAAGGCTCAGGCGACCTCGTTCCAGTGCGGTTGCAACGGCGGCAGGCCGAAGCGGGCACGGGCCTTGTCGCAATCGGTGTTCTGCTCGCCGTTTTCCCACGACGCCTCGAACTCGCGGCAGGGGCTTGAGCGCTTGTCGTAGATCGTGCAACTCACTGCCTTTCCGACTTCGCCCTCCAGCGCGGTGCAGCGCGGCGCCTTGCGGTCGGTACCGATCATGGCGACCCGGCTGGGTGTGATCTGGGTAACCAGCTCATCGGGCACGGTCCCGCCGGAGGATGCGCATTCACCCCAGAAAAATGACACACGAAAATGGGAACAGCAGGCACCGCAATTCAGACACGGACTGACATCGGACATGGGAGGGGCATCAAAGGGATTGATCGGCAGGATCCGGACGGATCCGGCGGCCATTCTAGGCTTTGCCACGGCGTTGGGAAGGGGGGCGCGAAAGTATTTTTTCATTGCCGGATTTTTCCGCAAAACCCCCGGTTTTCGGGGGATTCGAGCCTTTTCAAGGGCTTACGTTTCGTTACAGTGCCATGGCTCCCTATCAGGCTGGCGAATGATCACAGACAGCCCCGACGAGCGTGACTAGATTGCAGGTTCCGGGCTCGAATGCGTCGGCAGTGAAGCCCCATAACAATAAAAGAGACGGACCCATGCAGAACTCGACCCAAGCGGCGAATGCCTGGCGCATTCTGTTCCTGTTGTTCCTCGCCAACCTGTTCAACTTCTTCGATCGCACCATCCCCGCGATCATCATCGAGCCGATCCGCATGGAATGGCACCTCAGCGACTTTCAGCTGGGGATCGTCGGCACCGCATTCACCATCGTTTATGCCATTGCCGGTCTGCCCTTGGGGCGCATGGCCGACACTGGCTCGCGCAGCAAATTGATGGGCTGGGGGCTGGCCACCTGGAGCGCGCTGACGGCGGTCAACGGCCTGGTGGGCAGCTTCTGGAGTTTTCTGCTGGTGCGCATGGGCATCGGCATCGGCGAGGCCAGTTACGCACCGGCGGCCAACTCGCTGATCGGTGACCTGTTCCCGGCCCACCGTCGGGCGCGGGCCATGGGCATCTTCATGCTGGGCCTGCCGTTGGGGCTGCTGCTGGCGTTTTTCACCATCGGCGCGATGGTCAAGGCGTTCGACAGCTGGCGCGCGCCGTTCTTCATCGCCGCGGTGCCGGGGCTGCTGCTGGCGGTGTTCATGTTTTTTATCAAGGAACCCAAGCGCGGCGCGGCAGAAACCGTGCAGGTGTCGCAAGAGAAGGTCGACAAGCCGATTCGCCGGGTGCTGGCGGTGCCGACGTTTCTGTGGCTGGTGATGGCCGGGTTGTGCTTCAACTTTGCGACGTATGCCTGCAACTCGTTTCTGGTGCCGATGCTGCAGCGCTATTTCCTGATGCCGTTGCAGGAGGCGGCGGTGGCCACCGGGCTGATCGTCGGCGTGACCGGTCTGATCGGCCTGACCCTCGGCGGCTGGATCGCCGACAAGATCCACCAGCGCGTGGCCAGCGGCCGGTTGCTGTTTGCAGCGTTCAGCCTGATTGTCTCCACCGTGTGCACGGCCTGGGCGCTGCATGCGGGACGGATCGAGATCGGTGTGTTTGTCGCGCTGTTCAGTGTCGGCTGGCTGTTTGCCTACAACTTCTACACCTGTGTCTACACGGCGATTCAGGACGTGGTCGAACCACGACTGCGGGCCACGGCGATGGCGCTGTTCTTTGCCGGGTTGTATTTGCTGGGCGGAGGTTTGGGGCCAGTGGTGGTGGGCGGTTTGTCGGATCACTTTGCCAAGTCGGCCATGATTTCGGCGGGGGCCGAACAGATGACCGAGGCATTCAAGGCTGTCGGCCTGCATGATGCGATGTACCTGATCCCGGTGGCGCTGTTCTTTACGATGGTGTTTCTGTTTCTGGCGTCGCGGTGTTTTGTGCGGGATGCGAAGCGGATGAAGGAGGGATTGGTCGCGGTGGATGAGCCAGAGGGCTCAGCGGTGACTGCATGACCGCCTTCGCGAGCAAGCCCGCTCCCACATTCGACCGCATTTCCTCCTGAAGGAAACCGGCCAACTGTGGGAGCGGGCTTGCTCGCGAAGAGGCAATCAACAGCGCAGCATAAATAGCAGACAAACAAAAAGGCCCGCATCGCAGCGGGCCTTTTCATGGGTGGCGATGGAGCAGGGCGGTTTAACCCGCCACCAGCACCCGGATCGCTTCCAGTCGCAACGCCGCCTTGTCGAGCATGGCCAGGCCTTGCTCGCGCTGTTTGCGCAGGGCAACCAGTTCGCTGTCGCGCACGGTCGGGTTGACCGCTTGCAGGGCGGTCAGGCGCGCCAGCTCTTCGTCGGTGTCCGCTGCCAGACGGCGGCGGGCCTCGGCCACGCGCTCGGCGTGACGCGGAGTGACCTTGTCTTCACCAGCGTTGATCCGCGGCGTCAGTTGATCGCGCTGGGCCTGAATGAACTTGTTGGCGCTGGCGCGCGGTACGCTCTCCAGTTGATCGTTCAGGGTCTCGAAGGCCACGCGCGACGACAGGTCGTTGCCGTTGGCATCGAGCAGGCAGCGCAGGGCGGCCGGCGGCAGGTAACGGCCCAGTTGCAGCGAACGCGGAGCCACCACTTCGCTGACGTACAGCAGTTCCAGCAAGACGGTGCCCGGCTTCAACGCCTTGTTCTTGATCAGCGCGACAGCGGTGTTGCCCATCGAACCGGACAGCACCAGATCCATGCCACCCTGCACCATCGGGTGTTCCCAGGTGATGAACTGCATGTCTTCGCGCGACAGCGCCTGGTTGCGGTCGTAGGTGATGGTCACGCCTTCGTCGTCGCCCAGCGGGAAACTGGCGTCGAGCATCTTCTCGCTCGGCTTGAGGATCAGGGCGTTTTCCGAATGGTCTTCGCTGTCGATGCCGAACGCGTCGAACAGGGTTTCCATGTAGATCGGCAGGGCGAACTGGTCGTCCTGTTCCAGAATCGCCTCGACCAGTGCTTCACCTTCGCCGGCGCCACCGGAGTTCAGCTCCAGCAGGCGGTCGCGACCGGTGTGCAGCTCGGCTTCCAGACGCTCGCGCTCGGTGCGCGCTTCGTCGATCAGCGCTTGCCACTCGCCGTCGTCGGCTTCTTCGAGCAGCGGCAGCAGGCGCGGGCCGAACTGATGCTGCAAGGCGTTGCCGGTCGGGCAGGTGTTGAGGAACGCGTTCAGCGCTTCGTGATACCACTGGAACAGACGCTCTTGCGGGCTGGTTTCCAGGTACGGGACGTGCAGTTCGATGATGTGCTTCTGGCCGATCCGGTCCAGACGACCGATGCGCTGTTCCAGCAGGTCCGGATGGGACGGCAGATCGAACAACACCAGGTGATGAGCGAACTGGAAGTTGCGACCTTCACTGCCGATTTCCGAGCAGATCAGCACCTGCGCGCCGAACTCTTCATCGGCGAAGTAGGCGGCAGCGCGGTCACGCTCGAGGATGTTCATGCCTTCATGGAACACCGTGGCCGGGATGCCGGAGCGCACGCGCAGCGCGTCTTCCAGGTCCATCGCGGTTTCGGCGTGGGCGCAGATCACCAGCACTTTGGTGCGCTTGAGCATTTTCAGCTGGTCGATCAGCCACTCGACACGCGGGTCGAATTTCCACCAGCGTTCTTCTTCGCTGGCGTCCGGCTGGGACTGGAAGCTGACTTCCGGGTACAGCTCGGCGTGATCGCCCAGTGGCAGTTCGAGGTATTCGTCCGGGCACGGCAACGGGTACGGGTGCAGCTTGCGCTCCGGGAAACCCTGCACGGCGGCGCGGGTGTTGCGAAACAGCACGCGGCCTGTGCCGTGACGGTCGAGCAGTTCACGCACGAGGCGGGCGCTGGCTTCGCTGTCGCCATCGTTGACGGCGGTGAGCAGGGCTTCGCCTTCGTTGCCGAGGAAACCGTGGATGGTCTTGTGCGCTTCGGCCGAGAGACGGCCCTTGTCCAGCAGCTCCTGAACGGCTTCGGCCACCGGGCGATAGTTTTCGCTTTCGGCGCGGAAGGCGGCCAGGTCATGGAAGCGGTTGGGGTCGAGCAGGCGCAGACGGGCGAAGTGGCTGTCCTGGCCCAGTTGTTCCGGGGTAGCGGTGAGCAGCAGCACGCCCGGGATGGTTTCAGCCAGTTGTTCGACCAGCGAGTATTCCGGGCTGACCTTGTCTTCGTGCCACACCAGGTGGTGCGCTTCGTCGACCACCATCATGTCCCAGCCGGCGGCGAACAGCGCGTCCTGGGCCTTTTCGTCTTCAACCAGCCATTCCAGCGCCACCAGGGCCAGCTGGGTGTCTTCGAACGGGTTGGAGGCATCGCTTTCGATGAAGCGTTCTTCGTCGAACAGCGCGACCTGCAGGTTGAAACGGCGGCGCATTTCCACCAGCCATTGGTGCTGGAGGTTTTCCGGCACCAGGATCAGCACGCGATTGGCACGGCCGGAAAGCAATTGGCGATGGATTACCAGACCGGCTTCGATGGTCTTGCCCAGACCCACTTCGTCCGCCAGCAATACGCGCGGTGCGATACGGTCGGCGACTTCACGGGCAATGTGCAACTGGTGGGCGATGGGTTGTGCGCGCACGCCGCCCAGGCCCCAGAGCGCGGATTGCAACTGGCGGCTGGTGTGTTCCAGGGTGTGGTAGCGCAGGGAGAACCACGCCAGCGGGTCGATCTGGCCGGCGAACAGACGGTCGCTGGCCAGGCGGAACTGGATGAAGTTCGACAGCTGGGTTTCCGGCAGGGTGACAGCTTCGTTCTCGGCATTCAGACCGTGATAGACGAGCAGGCCATCGGCATCCTCGACTTCGCGCACGGTCATCTTCCAGCCTTCGAAGTGGGTGATGGAGTCGCCCGGCGAAAATCGCACGCGGGTCAGGGGCGCATTCCTTAGCGCGTACTGGCGGGTTTCGCCAGTGGCCGGGTAAAGCACGGTCAACAAGCGGCCGTCCTGTGCCAGAACGGTGCCTAAACCAAGCTCTGCTTCGCTGTCACTGATCCAGCGTTGCCCCGGTTGATACTGCTGCGCCATGCTGCCTGACTCCCACCTTGAAAAAGCGGGCTATCTTAACGGAATGAGGCCCTGAGGCCAAAGGATTAGGCGTCGCGTGCGGCTATTAAATGCCGACGGCCAACGGAAGGAAGATTAGGTCATGTGTCGGTTTCACGAGCGCTGGCGGCACGAATGAGTGCCAACCCGGTCACAAGTTTTCGACCGATGGCTCAAGGCCCCGATGCCGCAGCCGATAGCCTGCTGACAGGAGACCCTTCATATGTTGCCACCGATGCTCCCCCTGAGCGCCGTGCCGATCACATCCCAACAGGACCCGATCCGCCAGCGGCCGGACATTCCCCCGGTGGTACCGGTGCAGGAAAGCTCCAACGAAAGCACCATCGACCTGCAAAAGCGCGATCCGGAAGAGGACGGTTATCTGCTGCGCGAAGAGCAGCGCCGCCAGCAGGAGCGTGATCGTCGCCGCCGTGAAGCCGACGACGACCCCGAAGCGCACCTCGCCGTTCCTGGCACCGAACTCAATGCCGACAATACCGTACCGGTGGTGCCGCTGATGGAAGACCAGCCGCGTCAGGGCCTGTGGGTCGACATCGAGATCTGAGGCTGGGCGGCCAACTCAGCCAGATTCGTCAGCAATACTTCGATTTCTTCTTCGGTATTCAGATAGCTCACCGACACCCGCGCAATGTTCACCAGCCCACGCGCCTGCATGTCCAGCGGCGTGTAGGCCACGCCATTGGCGCCGATGTTGATTCGCCGCTCGGCCAACGTCTGCTTCAGCGCCACACTGTCCCAGCCTTCAAGCGTGAAGGCGATCAGCCCGGATTGTTGATTGGCCGCTCCGAGATCCCGCAGCGTCAGGCCGGGAATCGCCCTCAGGCGTTGGCGCAATCCACTGCTCAGTTGTTCGATGCGCTGGCGGACGGGGATCGCGCCGAGGCGGTTGTACTCTTCCAGCGCATTGGCCATCCCGGCCAGCAGCGCCAGCGACACTTCACTGGTTTCAAAGCGACGGGCGTCGTCGCGCAGGGTAAAGCGCTTGCCATCCCATGGCGCCGACAATACATCGCGTTGCACGGGGAGCAACCGTTGCAGGAATTGCGGCCGGATGTACATCAGCGCCGTGCCGCGCGGCCCGCGCAGGAACTTGCGCCCGGCACCCTTCAGCACGTCGCACTGCAAGACCTGGACATCGCAGGGCAACTGCCCCAGCGCCTGACCGGCGTCAATGAAATAAGGGATGCCGTGACGCCGCGCCACGCTGCCGATCTGCGCGGCGGGGTTGATCAGACCGCCGTTGGCCGGTAGCCAGGTCAGGGCGATCAGCCGCACCTGGCCGTCGATCATCTGCGCCAGGGCTTGCGGGTCGACCGCACCGTGGGCGTCACAAGGAATCACTTCGAGCCGCGCGCCGGCCTTCACCGCTTCGGCCATGCAGGCCAGGTTGCCGGCCCATTCATGGCGTCCCACCAGAATCCGTTCGCCGGGCTGCCACGGTCCCAACGCGTTGAACGCCTGGCTCCAGGCGGCTGAACCGCTGCTGGCAAAGGCGATGTCCTCGGGCTGGGCGTTGAGCAGGGTGGCTGCGGCTGCTCGTGCGCGTTCCTGCACTTGAATGTCGGCCATCTCCATCGGCCCGCCGAGCGCTTCGCGTTGCAACTGTTCGATCACCGCGGCGAGGGTGGCCTGGCTCGGCAAGGAAGCGCCGGCGTGGTTGAAGTGGATCAACTGAGCGCAGCCAGGTGTGGCGGTGCGCAGACGCAGGATGTCGTCGATGTTCACGGCTTGAGCTCGAAGATCGCGTCGATTTCCACCGCAACGCCGGCCGGCAGGCTCGACACGCCGACCGCGGTGCGCACGTGCCGGCCCTTGTCGCCGAGGACGTTGACCAGCAGGTTCGAGGCGCCGTTGGCGACGACGCCCTGAGCCTTGAAGTCCGGTTTGGCGGCCACGAACACCCCGAGGCGCAGGATGCGCACCAGTTTCGACAGGTCATCGCCCAGTGCATGGCTCAACTGGGCGAGCAGTCCCAGGGCAGCCAGTTCAGCGGCTTTAACTCCTTCTTCGTCGGAGATCGCTTCGCCCAGTCGCCCAATGAAGGCAGGTTTGCCGTCGAGCAATGGAATCTGCCCGGAGATGAACAGCTGATTTTGACTGACCACATGGTTGACGTAGTTGGCGATCGGCTGGCTCGGTTCGGACAGGCGCAGGCCGAGTTGTTGAACGCGTTGGCTGAGGGAATCGGTCATGGGAAGTCCTCCTGAGTGAGGGCTTCAGCATGTTGGCGCGAGCGAAGGGCGACAAACGGATAGATTTAATCCGACGCATCCAAAAAACTCATGCGTTCGCGGTGTCCTCCAGCCATTGGCAGAAACATTGCGCTGCTGGCGTGAGCGGTCGTTGCGGGGTGACCAGCCAATAACCGATCTCGCCGACCATTGGCGGCGTGTCGAAGGCCGGCACCAAGGCGCCTTCCTTGAAACGCCGTTCGATCATTCGTTGGCGCCCCATGGCAATGCCCTGGCCGGCAACGGCCGCTTCGACGACGATGTTGTAGTCGTGGAGCATGACGCTGGGCACATGAGCCAGATCGATGCCGCTGTGTTGCTGCCAGTCCATCCATTCGAACGGCTGGTGCGACTTGGCCATCAGCAACGGCCCGTTGTTCACGCCCTTGGCCTTGAAGGCCGGGCTGCACACTGGCGTCAGGGTTTCGCCCATGAACCGGCGGGCCTCGACTTTCGCCCAACCACCCTTGCCGTAGCGGATCGCCAGATCCACCTCGCCAGCGTCGACATCGGCCAGTTGCACGGCGGGCAGCAGCTCGACATGGATGTTCGGGTATTTCGCGTTGAAATCCGCCAGACGCGGTGCCAGCCACAGGGTGGCGAAGGAGGCGAGCAGACCGATGCGCAGGGTGGTGGGGCGCTCGCCGCGCAGGTCGTGGGTGGCGGCGGCAATCGCGGCAAGGGCCGGTTCGATCTGTCGGTAGTATTGTTCGCCGGCCGGCGTCAGATCGATCGCCCGGGTGCGGCGCACGAACAGTCGCTGATCGAGGAATTCTTCAAGTTTGTGCACCTGATGGCTGATCGCGCTTTGGGTCACCGACAGCTCATCGGCAGCCTTGATGAAGCTCAAATGGCGGGCCACGGCCTCAAAGGCGCGCAAGGCCATCAGCGGTGGCAGATCCTGATGCAGGGGCACGGCGCAGATCCTTCGGGTTCAGGGCGAGGCGCCGATTGTGCGGGCAAATCCGGTGGGCGGTACATGAATTGTTGTAGAGCGTTCAGGTCAGTGGCTGGTCAGCGCCTGCGCCAGGCCGCATTATTGGCGCAGTCCTGTCGGTGTTCCGGCAGTTGTGATTCAGTCCAAGCGATGCACCGAACGCCATGAGCCAAGACGACAAACTGATCGACCTCAGCACCGAACGCGCCAAGCGGGTTCACGACCTCAACGAAAAACGCCTGAATGAAGTGCGCAAGGCATTCGAACAGGCCATGCCGTTGGGAAAACCGAAGAAAAAGTCGAAAAACAAACCGAAAAAGCGCTGATCTCCCTCTGCATCCGTTGATGCAGGTCAGTTATTTCCCTTTCTTTCCTCCGCACCTTGACCGGCATTGATCCCGGTCAATTTCTGCGCCTGCCCGATTGGTTAACTTGGCTCCATCGCAGCAAAGCAGGGGCCAGGAGGCCAGTCATGTTTTTCGATAACGTGGTGTTTGCCGGGGTTCTGACGGTGGGGCTCATGGTTCTGTTTTTTGCAGGGTTTGGATTTTTTATCTGGAAGGATGCGAACAAGCGCAAGAAGCCTTGATTCTTCCGGGTTTGATGAGCACGCAAGGCATTTTGGGCAACTTCGGTTGCCCTTTTTTTTGTCTTCTTGGCGGCCTTTGGGCCGACCATGCTTTGGGTTGTTTTGGGTGAATATCCGTTGCTTCGGGTGCTGCCGCTGGCGGTTCCGCCCTTACGGCGGCTCACTTTTTCAAACGCCAAAAAGTAAGCAAAAGGCTTGGCCCCTGCGTTCGGCACCTCGCTTTGGCTCGGCGTTCCTTCGTTCCGGGATTCATCCGGGGGCATCGCCTACGGTTTGCTTCGCTGCACCTCCTCTCGATGTGTTTGGCTTCGCCAAACGGTCGCTGCGCTCCCACCCCGGATCAATCCCTCCACTCAGCCTTCCGATGGGGCCGGCACGTCAAGAGCGGTACTCGAGCTAACGCTCATCGTGTTGAGTGGTGAGGAGAGGAAAGCGGACTGCTTTTGCTTTGATCGTTCCCACGCTCTGCGTGGGAATGCAGCCCTGGACGCTCCGCGCTCCATTTCTGAAGGCAACAAAAAAGGCGTGATCCTTTCGAATCACGCCTTTTTCTTTACAGCGGTCTATCAGCTACCCAGTGCCTTCGACGCCAGCCAGAACAGGCCGGCCGACAGGGCCACGGTGGCAGGCAGGGTCAGGACCCAGGCCAGCAGGATGGTTTTCACCGTGCCGCCTTGCAGGCCGCTTTTGTTGGCGACCATGGTGCCGGCCACGCCCGAGGACAGAACGTGGGTGGTGGACACCGGCAGGCTGAAGATGTTGGCCAGGCCGATCATGCTCGCTGCGGTGATCTGCGCCGACATGCCCTGGGCATAGGTCATGCCTTGCTTGCCGATTTTCTCGCCGATGGTCAGGACCACGCGTTTCCAGCCGATCATGGTGCCCAGACCCAGGGCCAGGGCAACCGCCAGAATCACCCAGAACGGGGCGTATTCGGTCGTGGTGGTCAGGTCTTTGCGCAGCTTGTCCAGGTCAGCCTTTTCACGAGCCTCAAGGCCCGGGAGTTTGGCCACTTTCTTCGCGGTATCGTCCAGGCAGAGCAGGTAGCGGCGCACTTCGATGCGGCTCTCCGCCGGCAGCGAGTGGTAATCCGATACACCTTTGAGCGTGTGGAGCAGGGCGGAAATGGTCGGTTCGGTCTGCTGCGGGTTGCAGCGGAATTTTTCCGGCAGGTCGCCTTCGACACTTTTGCCCAGGGCCAGGAATTCGCCGAGGGTGGCGGCGTTGCGCTGGTAGAACTGGCTCAGGTGCAGGGTCGCATCGCGAGTACGTTCGATCTGATAGGTGGTGCTGTTCAGGTCAAGCACGAACTGCGCAGGCACGATACCGATCAGGACCAGCATGATCAGGCCGATGCCTTTCTGACCATCGTTGGAGCCGTGTACGAAGCTCATGGCCATGGCGGACATCACCAGGACCAGGCGATTCCAGAAAGGTGGATGCTTCTTGTCGTCGATCTTGCGGCGCTGTTCCGGAGTCTTGTGCATTTTCGACAGCGGACGCCACCATTTCAGGCCGATCAGCACCAGTGCGGCCACCAGGAAGCCAGCCATTGGCGAGAACACCAGCGAAGCACCGATATCGATCGCTTTCTGCCAGTTCACGCCATCACCCAGCGGAATGTCGTTGATCAGGGCATTGGCCAGGCCGACACCGAGGATCGAACCGATCAGGGTGTGGGAGCTGGAGGCCGGGATACCGAAGTACCAGGTGCCCAGGTTCCAGGCGATGGCGGCGGCGAGCAGCGAGAACACCATTGCCAGACCATGGCCGGTGTTCACGTTGATCAACAGTTCTACCGGCAGCAGGTGGACGATGGCGTAAGCCACGCCGACGCCGCCCAGCAATACGCCGAGGAAGTTGAACACGCCCGAGAAGAACACCGCCAGGTGAGGCGGCATCGCTTTGGTGTAGATAACAGTGGCTACCGCGTTAGCGGTGTCATGAAATCCATTGATGAACTCGAAGGCGAGGACAAATGTCAGGGCGAGCAGGAGGCTCACAAGCACCCAGGCATCCAGTCCGCTGAATAAATCGATCATGAAGGTTTTCTGACCCGGTCATAAGGGGGCGCGATTATGCCAGAAAAGACTGGAAATCGATCCCCTACCTGCTCATCGGTAACATTCTTCAACGAATTAATTTGTATCAGGGCGCATTACCCGAGCTTTCCGCGGGGTTTTGCAAGGTCTTGATTCAATTGATAAAAATGCGAAGCGCCGGCTTCTTGGCCGGTGTGCGGGAGGGTGCAGAAGCTTGTATGAAATATCTGAGAAACGTGCCTGACATGCTCCAAACCTGTGCAATACAGGGGAGTTGGCCGCTGCCCGCGGGTAGCGGGCGCGCAAGGCATCGTCAGCCCACCGTGCTTGTAACCCGGTGAGTACGTTTACCCTCGAAAGATGCAAAGGACGGCGTCAAGGCTCTTCGGCTTTGAGTTCCTCTTCCATTTTTTTCAGTTCTTGCTGGAAGACCTGATCCTGAACGGTTGGGCGTTTACGCCAGGCTTTGCGTTCCGGTTCGGGCTGGGCGGCGTAGGTGGTGACTTCCCCGCCGTAAACTTCCTTGTAACGTTGTTCCTGGCGCTCAAGTTCCGCGCGCAGTTCGTCTTTCGTCACAGTGCTACCTGTATGAGTTGAGATAAATGTCTGGTGAAACGCACTGCAACGAATCGATTGAACCGGTTCGCCAACTGGCTGCTGCCAAGGCTGGCGGCAGTGTAATCGGCAGGAGGATCAAGACTTCCATGTTACAGGCGGCTACGGCACCAGATTAAAACTGACGCAGCATCAGTTTCCTGTTTCAGCGAGCGCGCTGGCGGTGCATGGGTGATGGTCATCAGGCGCTGGCCGGGGCCGAAGGCAATGGACATTGCTTCGGCAAATGGCGTCGACGGCAAATAAAAGTACGGCGCCACTGAGGTGCATTATAGCGACCGAATCGGGATTGACTATCTTTGCCAAGTTAAAAACGGTTCCGGATGTGTGATTGTTTTGTGACTCGCAACTTTTACCGGTAGTTGCATCGTGGGTGCCGGGTGTTGTGTTTCTGGCGCCATTTAGCCGAACAACTAAGAGGGCAGGCGCATGAAAGATAGCGAGTTGAAAACTGTGTGGTGCCGCTCCCGTTCTGAGTCAAACGAGGGTTTGCGATTATCGGTCGATGGTTCGATAATCGCCCAATGTTGGCGATCTGCTGCTTGTGCATTTACTCGCGAGCCGCTTGTATAGCCGTCGATCCGTACAGGAAAAGGACCTGACATGAACGATCAAATGCGCAATTCCTTTACATCGGTGGCGCCACCGATCGTTGCCTCTGCGGCCAAACGTATCGAGGCCATGACCGGCGATCCGGATTTCATGACCTCCCTGGCCCGTGGGCTGGCGGTGGTGCAGGCCTTTCAGGAACGCAAGCGTCATCTGACCATCGCCCAGATCAGCCACCGTACGGAAATCCCTCGCGCTGCCGTGCGCCGTTGCCTGCATACCCTGATCAAACTCGGTTACGCCACCACCGACGGTCGTACTTATTCGTTGCTGCCCAAAGTGCTGACCCTCGGTCATGCCTATCTCTCTTCGACGCCGCTTGCAGTCTCCGCACAGCCGTACCTCGACCGCATGAGCGAACAACTGCACGAGGCCTGCAACATGGCTACGCTGGAGGGTGACGACATTCTTTACATCGCCCGTTCGGCCACCACCCAGCGCCTGATTTCGGTGGATCTGTCAGTGGGCGGACGTTTGCCGGCGTACTGCACGTCCATGGGCCGGATCCTGCTGGCGGCACTGGACGACACGTCGCTGCGCGAATACCTCGACCATGCCGAACTGGTGGCCAAGACCAGCCGTACGCTGCACACCCCCGAGTCCTTGCTCAAGTGTCTGCAGGAAGTGCGGCAGCAAGGCTGGTGCATCGTCGATCAGGAACTCGAACAAGGCCTGCGTTCGATTGCGGTGCCGGTGTACGACGCCTCCGGCCAGGTGGTGGCGGCGCTCAACGTCAGCACTCACGCCGGCCGCGTCAGCCGTACCGAGCTGGAACAGCGCTTTCTGCCGGGCTTGTTGAGTGCCAGCCGTGACCTCAGTGCGCAGTTGTTCACCTGATGAAGCTGTTCGATAAACGCACAGAGTTGCGTTTATCGAATTGACGCTAAAACCCCCGGATCATTAATGTCGCGGCAGCGTCATCCGGCGCTGTTGTGAATGAGCCCGCCGGATCGTCGACTCCCATAATAATGACAAGAGGCAACTTCCCATGCGCACGTTCCCCGACTGTCGCCGCTCCTGTTCCTGTTGCCGGTTTTAGCGCAACGCCTGATTCCCTCCTTATATGCTTGTGTCCGTGCCTGTCTTTGGCCGGCCGCTGTTCGACTGCGTTTTTTGCGTGGAATAAAAATAATGAACCAGCCTCAGTCCGCTGTAGGTCACTGCCTCGACGTGCAGTCCTTCATCAATGCCCAACCGATCTCGCGCTATCAGTGGCGGGTGGTGATTCTGTGTTTCCTGATTGTCTTTCTCGATGGCCTCGACACGGCAGCCATGGGATTTATCGCGCCGGCCCTGTCCCAGGACTGGGGCATCGACCGCGCCAGCCTCGGTCCGGTGATGAGCGCCGCGCTGATCGGCATGGTTTTCGGTGCGCTGGGTTCCGGTCCGCTGGCTGACCGCTTCGGGCGAAAAGTCGTACTGGTCGGCGCGGTATTTCTGTTCGGTGCCTTCAGCCTGGCGTCGGCCTACGCCACCAACGTCGAGCAACTGCTGGTGCTGCGCTTCCTCACCGGTCTGGGGCTGGGTGCCGGCATGCCGAACGCCACCACGCTGCTGTCGGAATACACCCCGGAGCGCAAGAAATCGCTTCTGGTGACCAGCATGTTCTGTGGCTTCAACCTGGGCATGGCCGGCGGTGGATTCATCTCGGCCAAGCTGATTCCGGCATTCGGCTGGCACAGCCTGTTGCTGATCGGCGGGATTTTGCCGCTGATCCTCGCCGTGGTGTTGCTGGTCTGGCTGCCGGAATCGGCGCGTTATCTGGTGGTGCGTAATCGTGGCACTGACAAAGTCCGCAAAACCCTTGCGCCGATCGACCCGGTCACCGTCGCCCAGGCAGCGAGTTTCAGCGTGCCGGAACAGAAAACCGTCAAGGCACGCAACGTGTTCGCGGTGATTTTCTCCGGAACCTACAGCGTCGGTACGTTGCTGTTGTGGCTGACCTATTTCATGGGCCTTGTCATCGTTTACCTGCTGACCAGCTGGCTGCCGACCCTGATGCGCGACAGCGGCGCGAGCATGGAGCAGGCGGCGTTTATCGGCGCGTTGTTCCAGTTCGGCGGGGTGCTGAGTGCGGTCGGCGTGGGTTGGGCGATGGACCGGTTCAATCCGCACAAGGTCATCGGCATTTTCTACCTGCTGGCCGGGGTGTTTGCCTACGCGGTCGGGCAGAGCCTGGGCAACATCACGTTGCTGGCGACGCTGGTGCTGGTGGCGGGCATGTGTGTCAACGGTGCGCAATCGGCGATGCCGTCGCTGGCGGCGCGTTTTTATCCGACTCAGGGGCGGGCCACCGGTGTGTCGTGGATGCTCGGGATTGGCCGCTTCGGTGCGATTCTCGGGGCGTGGATGGGCGCGACCCTGCTGGGCCTGGGCTGGAATTTCGAGCAAGTGCTGACGGCGCTGGTGATTCCGGCGGGCCTGGCCACGGCAGCGGTGGTGATCAAGGGCCTGGTCAGTCATGCGGATGCGACTTGAGTTGAGTCATTTTGATCCGCGCTGAATGTTCCGGCGCCTTCGCGGGCAAACCCGCTCCCACATTGGAATGCATTTCAAAATGTGGGAGCGACCTTGTTCGCGAAGGCGTTCCGAAGAAGTTTTTGATGTTGATTGATAGGTAGGTAACAATCTGTTCGATAATCGAACACTCAGTCGATTATCGGATTGTTTGGTGATTTTCAGCGGCTTAATCTTCAGTGACTCCGGCGCACAACCTCGCGCCTTTTTATCACTGGCGATTCACTACAAAAACGGGAGCCCGCTCCATGGCTGAGATCCTTTCGCTGCACGACGCGGTGAAGCAATTCGTCAACGACGGCGACACCGTCGCGCTCGAAGGTTTCACTCACCTGATCCCTACGGCAGCGGGTCATGAAATCATTCGTCAGGGCAAGAAAGATCTGACGCTGGTGCGGATGACCCCTGACCTGATCTACGACCAATTGATCGGCGCTGGCTGTGCACGCAAGCTGATCTTTTCCTGGGGTGGCAACCCAGGTGTGGGTTCGCTGCACCGTCTGCGCGACGCAGTCGAGAAGCAATGGCCGCATGCCCTGGAAATCGAAGAACACAGCCACGCCGACCTGGCCAACGCCTACGTTGCCGGCGCCTCCGGCCTTCCGTTCGCGGTACTGCGGGCCTACGCCGGTTCCGACCTGCCGAAGGTCAACCCGCTGATCAAATCCGTGACTTGCCCGTTCACCGGTGAAGTGCTGGCGGCGGTGCCGTCGGTGCGTCCGGACGTCACCGTGATCCACGCCCAGAAAGCCGACCGTCAGGGCAACGTGCTGCTGTGGGGCATCCTCGGCGTGCAGAAAGAAGCTGCACTGGCCGCCAAGCGCTGCATCGTCACCGTCGAAGAGATCGTCGACAACCTCAACGCCCCGATGAACGCTTGCGTGCTGCCAACCTGGGCCTTGAGTGCGGTCTGCCATGTGCCCGGTGGCGCGCATCCGTCCTACGCCCACGGTTACACCGAGCGTGACAACCGCTTCTATCAGGCGTGGGACCCGATCGCTCGCGACCGTGAGACGTTTACCGCGTGGATCAACGAATACATCCATGGCTGCGCTGACTTCAGCGAGTTCCAGGCCAAGTTGGCCGCTGCTTCGGAGGCCAAGTAATGACTTACACCACCAATGAAATGATGACCGTCGCCGCGGCCCGTCGCCTGAAGAACGGCTCGGTGTGCTTCGTCGGCATCGGCCTGCCGTCGAAAGCCGCCAACCTGGCGCGCCTGACCTCGTCGCCGGACGTGGTGCTGATCTACGAGTCGGGCCCTATCGGCGCCAAGCCAAGCGTGTTGCCACTGTCCATCGGTGACGGCGAACTGGCGGAAACCGCTGACACCGTCGTGCCAACCGGTGAGATTTTTCGCTACTGGCTGCAGGGCGGACGCATCGACGTCGGTTTCCTCGGCGCGGCGCAGGTCGATCGCTTCGGCAACATCAATACCACCGTGGTCGGCGATTACCATCAACCGAAAGTCCGTCTGCCGGGTGCCGGTGGCGCGCCGGAGATCGCAGGTTCCGCGAAAAGCGTGCTGATCATCCTTAAACAGTCGGCGCGCTCGTTTGTCGACAAGCTCGATTTCATTACCTCGGTCGGCCATGGCGAGGGCGGCGATTCGCGCAAACGTCTGGGCCTGCCGGGCGCAGGTCCTGTCGGCATCATTACTGACCTGTGCACCATGGAGCCGGAAGAGGGCACTAATGAGTTCGTGGTCACCGCGCTGCACCCGGGCGTGACCCGCGAGCAAGTGGTCGCCGCCACCGGTTGGGCGATCCGTTTTGCCGACAGCGTTGCAACTACCGCTGAACCGACCGAGGTCGAGCTGACCGCCCTGCGCGATCTCGAAGCCCGCACCGCAGCGGCCCACGGCCAGGCACCGGGAGAAGCATGATGCGCGACGTTTATATCTGCGATGCGATTCGTACCCCCATCGGCCGTTTCGGTGGCGGTCTGGCAGCGGTTCGCGCCGACGACCTGGCCGCCGTGCCGATCAAGGCCCTGATGGAGCGCAATCCTTCGGTGGACTGGAGCGCCATCGACGAAGTGTTCCTCGGCTGCGCCAACCAGGCCGGCGAAGACAACCGCAACGTGGCGCGCATGGCGCTGTTGCTGGCCGGTCTGCCGGACAGCGTGCCCGGCGTCACTCTCAATCGGCTTTGCGCGTCGGGCATGGATGCCATCGGCACCGCGTTCCGCGCCATCGCCAGCGGTGAAATGGAGCTGGCGATTGCCGGCGGCGTCGAGTCGATGTCCCGTGCACCGTTCGTGATGGGCAAGGCTGATGCGGCGTTCTCGCGCAACATGAAGCTGGAAGACACCACCATCGGCTGGCGTTTCATCAACCCGTTGATGAAAGCGCAGTACGGCGTCGACGCGATGCCGCAGACCGCCGACAACGTCGCCGACGACTACGAAGTTTCTCGCGAGGATCAGGACGCTTTCGCCCTGCGCAGTCAGCAACGTACTGCCGCTGCCCAGGCTGCCGGCTACTTCGCCGAGGAAATCGTCGAAGTGCGGATTGCCCACAAGAAGGGCGAAACCGTGGTCAGCCAGGACGAACATCCCCGCGCCGACACCACGCTTGAAGCCCTGACCCGACTGAAACCGGTCAACGGCCCGGACAAGACCGTCACCGCCGGCAACGCTTCGGGCGTGAACGACGGTGCTGCCGCGCTGATTCTGGCCTCGGCCGAAGCGGTGAAAAAACACGGCCTGACGGCTCGCGCCAAAGTGCTCGGAATGGCCAGTGCCGGGGTTGCGCCACGGGTGATGGGCATCGGCCCGGTGCCGGCGGTGCGCAAACTCACCGAACGCCTCGGCGTGGCGGTCAGCGATTTCGACGTGATCGAGCTCAACGAAGCGTTTGCCAGCCAGGGTCTGGCGGTGCTGCGCGAACTGGGGCTGGCGGACGACGCGGCCCAGGTCAACCCGAACGGCGGCGCGATCGCCCTTGGTCATCCGCTGGGCATGAGCGGCGCGCGTCTGGTGCTGACCGCCCTGCATCAGCTGGAAAAGACCGGTGGCAAGAAAGGTCTGGCGACCATGTGCGTCGGTGTCGGCCAGGGTCTGGCCCTGGCCATCGAACGCGTCTGACGCAAGCCGTGACGAAAAAGAACAGAGGAAAGCGAAATGACTGACAAGCCTGGTTACCGCCGCCCGCAGGAAGGCACCCAGCCGCCGTACCTGCACCCCAATTATCAATCCACCAATCTGCGCTCGCCGTCCAAGCCGTTGGTGTTTCTGCCGCATTCGCTGTCGGAAATCACCGGGCCGACCATCGGTGCCGAGCGTGTGGCCGATACCGATAACGATCTGACCGCCCAGCATCAGGGTGAGCCCCTTGGCGAGCGGATCATCATTCATGGGCGTGTGCTCGACGAAAACGGTCTGCCGGTGCCGGGGATTCTGGTGGAGATCTGGCAGGCCAACGCCGCCGGTCGCTACAACCATGCCCGTGACCTGCACGACGCACCGCTGGACCCGAACTTCACCGGCACCGGCCGCACCGTGACCGACGCCGACGGCTGGTATCAGTTCCAGACCATCAAGCCCGGCGCCTATCCGTGGGGCAACCACCACAATGCCTGGCGCCCGGCGCATGTGCATTTCTCGCTGTTCGGGCCGAGCATCCTGACGCGCCTGGTCACGCAGATGTATTTCCCGGGCGACCCGCTGCTGGCCTACGACCCGATCTACAACTGCGTGCCGGACACCTCGGCCAAGGAACGCCTGATCGCCGCTTTCGATCTGGAAAAAACCATTCCGTCCTACGCCCTCGCTTATCGCTGGGACATCGTGCTGCGCGGCCGCGAAGCCACGCCGATGGAGAAATGAGATGACCCTGACTGCGACCACGTCCCACACCGTCGGGCCGTATTACCACATCGGCCTGACCTGGCTGAACCGTGAAAACCTCGCCAACGAACTGACCCTCGGCCAGCGTGTGGCGATCAGCGGGCAAGTGGTGGACGGCAACGGCGATGTCGTCAATGACGCCATGCTCGAAGTCTGGCAGGCCAACGCCGCCGGCAAATACGATCACCCGGAAGACGAGCAGGCCAAACCGCTGGACCCGAATTTCGAAGGTTTCGGCCGGGTGCCGGTGGATGCCGAAGGGCGCTTCCGTTTCACCACGATCAAACCGGGCACGGTCGAAGGCCTGAAAGGCACGACCCAGGCGCCACATCTGGTGGTGCTGGTGTTTGCGCGCGGTCTGGTGAAACACTTGCTGACGCGGATTTATTTCGAGGGCGATCCGGCAAACGTGAATGATCCGTTGCTCGAATGCGTACCGGCCGAGCGCCGCACCACGTTGTTGGCCAAGCCGGATGCGGCGGGTGTTTATCAGTGGAATGTGATCCTGCAAGGCACTGATGCGGAAACCGTGTTCTTCGATTACTGAAGATCACCACATCCCTTGTGGGAGCGGGCTTGCTCGCGAAGAAGGCCTGTCAGTCGCCATTGATGTTGGCTGACCCACCGCTTTCGCGGGCAAGCCCGCTCCCACAGGGATTTGCAGCGCTTGAGTATCTGCGGAACGGGACTGTTGCAAAGTATGTCTAGACTCTCACTGTCCCTATCGAGTGAAAAACAATGACAACTATCACCTCCCACTACACCGGCGAAGAGCGCAGCAAGCGAATCTTCGCCATTGTCGGCGCGTCGTCCGGCAACCTGGTCGAATGGTTCGACTTTTATGTCTACGCCTTTTGCGCGATCTATTTCGCCCCGGCGTTTTTCCCTTCCGACAATCCTACGGTGCAACTGGTCAACACCGCCGGGGTATTCGCCGCCGGGTTCCTGATGCGCCCGATCGGCGGCTGGATTTTCGGGCGTCTGGCGGACAAGAAGGGCCGCAAGACGTCGATGATGATTTCGGTATTGATGATGTGCTTCGGCTCGTTGCTCATCGCCTGTCTGCCGACCTACAACAGCATCGGCGTCTGGGCGCCGTTGCTGCTGTTGTTCGCGCGTCTGCTGCAAGGCTTGTCGGTAGGCGGCGAATACGGCACCACCGCGACCTACATGAGCGAAGTCGCGCTCAAGGGGCAGCGCGGGTTCTTCGCCTCGTTCCAGTACGTGACGCTGATCGGCGGGCAACTGCTGGCGGTGTTGCTGGTGGTGATTCTGCAACAGTTCCTTTCCGAAGAAGAATTGCGTGCCTACGGCTGGCGAATCCCGTTCGTGGTCGGTGCGGCAGCAGCGCTGATTTCCCTGTTCCTGCGCCGTTCGCTGAAAGAAACCGCCAGCAAGGAAATGCGCGAGAACAAGGACGCCGGCAGCATCCGTGCACTGTTTCGCGATCACAAGGCTGCGTTCATTACCGTGCTGGGCTACACCGCGGGCGGCTCGCTGATTTTCTACACCTTTACCACCTACATGCAGAAATACCTGGTGAACACCGCCGGCATGCACACCAAGACCGCCAGCTACATCATGACGGGCGCGCTCTTCCTTTATATGTGCATGCAGCCACTGTTCGGCATGCTCGCCGACAAGATAGGCCGGCGTAACTCGATGCTTTGGTTCGGCGCGCTCGGTACGCTGTTCACCGTGCCGATTCTGTTGAGTCTGAAAAGTGTCAGCAGCCCGGTCCTGGCCTTCGTGCTGATCACCGTGGCACTGGCGATCGTCAGTTTCTACACCTCGATCAGCGGCCTGGTGAAAGCCGAAATGTTCCCGCCGGAAGTCCGCGCCCTCGGCGTCGGCCTGGCTTACGCGGTGGCCAATGCGATCTTCGGCGGTTCGGCCGAATACGTGGCCCTGAGCCTCAAGGCCGGGGGCATGGAAAACGCCTTTTACTGGTACGTCACGGTGATGATGGCAGTGGCGTTCCTGTTCAGCCTGCGCCTGCCGAAACAGGCCGCCTATTTGCATCACGATCTCTAAACGAAGGGCGCGGGCCTAGATGGCCCGCGCCGGCAAGGACTGTTTATGACTCAGCGACCGGGCAATCAATTGTTCGATGCCTACTTCACTGCCCGCGATATGCGCGACGTGTTCTGCGATCAGGGCCGGGTGCAGGCGATGCTCGACTTCGAAGCGGCGCTGGCCCGGGCCGAAGCGCGGGTCGGATTGATTCCGGCGAGTGCTGTTGCGTCGATCGAAAACGCCTGCCGCGCCGGGCTGTTTGATTTCGCAGCGCTGGGCGAGGCGATCGCCACGGCCGGCAATTCGGCGATTCCCCTGGTGAAGGCGTTGGGCAAACAGATTGCCGCGACCGATGCCGAAGCCGAGCGCTACGTGCATCTGGGCGCTACCAGTCAGGACGTGATGGATTCCGGGTTGGTGCTGCAATTGCGCCAGGCGCTGGAACTGATTGAAGGGGAGCTGGCGCAACTGGCCGATTCCCTCGCCGTTCAGGCGCAGCGCCACGCCGCCACGCCGCTGGCCGGGCGCACCTGGCTGCAACACGCGACGCCCGTCACCCTTGGTATGAAGATTGCCGGTTGGCTCGGCGCCGTGACCCGCAGCCGTCAGCGTCTGCGCGAACTCAAGCCGCGGCTGCTGGTGCTGCAATTCGGCGGCGCGTCCGGCACCTTGGCGGCGCTGGGCGAACAGGCGTTGCCGATTGCCCGTGCACTGGCCGAAGAGCTGCAACTGACCCTGCCGGAACAACCCTGGCACACCCAGCGTGATCGCATCGTCGAGTTTGGCGCGGTGCTGGGTCTGATTGCCGGCAGCCTCGGCAAGTTCGGCCGCGACATCAGCCTGTTGATGCAGACCGAAGCGGCGGAAGTATTCGAGCCTTCGGCACCGGGCAAGGGCGGTTCATCGACCATGCCGCACAAACGCAATCCGGTGGGCGCAGCGGTGCTGATCGGCGCGGCGACCCGTGTGCCGGGTCTGGTCTCGACGCTGTTCAGCGCCATGCCCCAGGAGCACGAACGCAGCCTCGGCTTGTGGCACGCCGAATGGGAAACCCTGCCGGAGATCTGCTGCCTGGTGTCAGGTGCGCTGCAACAGGCGCGGTTGCTGGCCGACGGTCTGGAGGTCGATGCCGCGCGCATGGCCCGCAACCTCGAATTGACCCAAGGTCTGGTGCTGGCCGAAGCGGTGAGCATCGTGCTCGCGCAACGAGTCGGCCGCGACACCGCGCATCATCTGCTCGAACAATGCTGCAAACGAGCGGTGGCCGAACAACGCCACCTGCGTGCGGTACTCGGTGACGAACCGCAGGTGACCGCCGAACTGAGCGCATCCGAACTGGATCATCTGCTCGATCCCGCCCGTTACCTCGGTCAGGCGCAGGTCTGGGTCGAGCGTGCGGTGGCCGAACATAACGCATTGTCTGACTGAAAGGAGAGGGCTGTGGCTTTCGTTCAACTCGCCGATGGCGAACTGCATTACTCATTGGAAGGCCCGGTCGATGCGCCGGTGCTGGTGCTGTCCAACTCGTTGGGCACCGACCTGCACATGTGGGACGCGCAGATGCCGGCCTTCACCGAACATTTTCGGGTGCTGCGTTTCGACACGCGCGGGCACGGCCAGTCGCTGGTGACGCCGGGCCCTTACAGCATCGAGCAACTGGGTCGCGACGTGCTGGCGCTGCTGGATGCGCTGCACATCGAACGTGCGCATTTCTGCGGTCTGTCGATGGGCGGGTTGATCGGGCAGTGGCTGGGGATCAATGCCGGTGAGCGTCTGAACAAACTGATCGTGTGCAACACCGCTGCAAAGATCGGCGATCCGTCGGTGTGGAATCCGCGCATCGAAACCGTGCTGCGTGACGGCCCGGCGGCGATGGTCGCCTTGCGCGATGCATCGATTGCCCGATGGTTTACTCCGGATTTTTCCGCCGCCAATCCGGCAGCGGCCAAGCAGATCACCGACATGCTGGCAGCGACCAATCCTGAAGGTTACGCCGCCAACTGCGCGGCGGTGCGCGATGCGGATTTCCGTGAGCAATTGTCGTCGATCAAGGCACCGCTGCTGGTGATCGCCGGTACGGAAGATGCGGTGACGCCGCCGTCCGGCGGGCATTTCATTCAGGAGCAGGTGCGCGGCGCCGAGTACGCCGAGTTCCATGCGGCGCATCTTTCCAACGTGCAGGCCGGCGACGCGTTCAGCGACCGTGTGCTGACATTTTTGCTGGCCGATTGAGGGGATTTCCGTGGACGAGAAACAACGTTACGACGACGGCATGCAGGTGCGCCGCGCAGTGCTCGGCGATGCTCACGTCGATCGCAGCCTGACCACGCTGACCGAGTTCAACTCGGAGTTCCAGGAGATGATCACCCGTCACGCCTGGGGCGACATCTGGACCCGGCCGGGCCTGCCGCGCCATACCCGCAGCCTGATCACCATCGCCATGCTGATCGGCATGAACCGCGAAGGTGAACTGAAGTTGCACCTGCGGGCGGCGGCCAACAATGGCGTGAGCCGTGGCGAGATCAAGGAAGTGATCATGCAGAGCGCGATCTACTGCGGGATTCCGGCGGCGAATGCGACGTTTCATCTGGCCGAATCGGTGTGGGATGAGCTGGGTACCGAATCACGCGAGTAATTGTCGAGTTCGAAGAATCGCAGCCTGTGGAAGGCTGCGATCCTTTGGACTTCACACCTTGGCAACAATGAAAATCCGCTTGAACGCAAACAGCGTGTGGCCGTCATCCTCCTGCGGATAATGGGCATGCACTCGCATCAGGTAGTGATAAATGAAGCGCGCCTGTTCTTCTGACGTCAGTCCCTGCATCACCGGCCGCAGCGCCGACACCTTCACCCAGTCATAAATCGGCGAACTTCCGCGCACGACCTGCAACTGTTCGGTTTCCCAAATATCCAGCGAGTGGGTCAGCGGCGCGAGCAAACGGTAGTAATCCTCCAGTGACAACAACGTCCGTGCCGCCATACGCTGGCGCAATTGCGCGGTGCCAATCGGTCGACCGCAGGGGCCGGCATCGTCTAGGGTTTCGAGCATCAACCGATACCACAGCGCATCGCGCCAGTCGGGCATGTGTGCAGCCAGACAACCGCCAGTGTTGAGGTGGCGAAGCAATCCCGGCAACAGCGTTCGATGGTCATCGATGAAGTGCAACACGGCCGCGGCGAACAACAGGTCGGCCGGCTTGCGGGGTTTCCAGTGTTGCAGGTCAGCGTGTTGCCAGCGCGCCTTGATCGGCAGGCAGCGGGCGACCTGAAGCATGTCTTTCGAACTGTCGATGCCCTTGATCTCTGCCTCGGGCCAGCGATCCGCCAGAATCTTTGTGGCAATCCCGGTGCCGCAGCCCAGGTCATAAATGCGTTGGGGATTTTCCAGGTCGACACGGCCGAGCAATTCGTCGACCGGTTGTTGCCTGAGACGGGAAAACTGCTGGTACGCCCGGGCGTCCCAGTCGGTGCAGGTCTTGACCGGCGTTTCGAGTTTTACGCTCATGAGGTGATCCTCTCTGGCGAGTTAAAGTTGTCTTCCGATGACGTTGAGCGCTTTCAGGACAACGGCCACGCCTTTGCGTGTATCGCCGTCGTTCAACAGTTTGAGCAGGGCAAAAACGCTTGGTGGCTGGTGTTGCGCGGCGACTTCAGCCTTGGCCAGACGCAGAGCATTGGCCGCCTCCCAACTGCAGGCTGCCGCCTGTTCGATCAGCAAGGACAGTTTCTCCACCATGGCTTCATCCAGCAGGTCGACCAGATCCGACAGCAGGGACAGCAGGTCGACAATGTTTTCCAGCCGTCCAGCGTCGATCAACGGTTGCAGTCTGGCCATCAGGGCGGTGTAGCCGGGTGTGGCCGACAGGGCTTCAGACTCTTTCATCAGCAATCACTCCTCCCTGTGCAGGGTCAAAGCATTCCACGGGCCACCATCCAGTACAGACCGCGATTAAAGCCATTGCGCAGCAGCCCTCCGAGTTTGGTCGGTGGCGTCGGCAGTACGTCACGGCTGTAGTTGTACCAAAGCGGCATTCCGGCATTCAGGCCCATTTGCGCAACGGCCTGAACGCGGCCGTCATAGGCACTGATGGGGTGTCCCAGACGGATTTCGGCGGCGATGTTGTTGGCGATCACCGGCGTCTGGTTATGGCAGGCGCCTCCGGCCTTGCTCACTGGCAGGTCAACGGTGTCGCCGATCACATAGACCCTGTCCAGACCATAGACCTGCAGGGTTTCGTGGTTGGTCGGCAACCAGCCTTCGTTGTTGGGCGCCTGGGAAATACCGGATTCCAGCACGGCATCTACGGCGCGGATCGGCGGGGTTGCCATCAGAATATCGAACGGTTGCGCTGCGCCTTCTTCGGAGTAGGCGATTTTTGCGTCGGGATCGACCCGACTCAGCGTGAAGCTGCGCTGATACTGGATACCCAGCTTGTCGAAAATGCCGGGCAGGACGTCCCCGGTCGCGCGTTGCAGGAACAGGCAGTTTCGCAGCAACTGGGCAGTCTTGGGGTAGGTGTAGATGATCTCTACCTTGTCGCGCACACCTCGTCGACGTAGCAGATCATCCACCATCAATGTCGTTTCTACCGGCGCAATTCCGCATTGGTGCGGTACGTTGGGTGTGTGCGGAAAAGACACTGTGATGAAAATCCGGCCCTTTTCAATCGTGCTCAGACGTTGTGCCAGTTGGCGCGCCGGATCGTATTGATAGAAATGGTCGCCGGCCTCTTTCAAACCCTCGATGCGTTCCGGAGCGGGCACACAACCGGTGGCGATGACCAGATAGTCGTAGCCCAGACATTGGCCGCTACGGGTCTTGAGGCGTTGGTTGTTGAAGTCGAACCGCGTGACCTGTTCGACCTGAAAGTCGATTTCAGGGCGCAACAACTCGCGTTCCGGACGTTTGAGTTCTTCCTTGAAGAATAGGTTGAACGCCACGTACATGAACGCGGGTTTGTAGTAATGATCGGGGGAGTCCGACAGCAGGGTGATCGAGACTTCGCCACGCAGGATTTCGGGATACAGCTTGCCGACCAATTGATTGGCCAGCATGGTTCCGCCTACGCCGCCACCGACGATAACTATTCGCTTTTTCATACCTGACCTCCGTGGTCAAGGTGTGCTTCGCGTACAGCATCCGGAGATAACGGAAGGTAAATGGGCTCCTACTGCGGGCTGGAGAATAAAAAACACCGCCTAAATGTAACCGGGTCCCGGGGACTTGCCAGACTCAAATGACCAGCGGTTGAAGACGGCGCTCGCGGGGAGCGCCGTTTCCACATTCACAGCAGACTGATTGGATAGCTGACGATCAGGCGGTTCTCGTCAAACTCGTTGTTGCTGAAATCACGACGCATGGTCGAGTTGCGCCATCTGACGTTCAGGTCCTTGAGCGCGCCGCTTTGCACGGTGTAGCCCAGTTCGGACTCGCGGCCCCATTCCTTGCCGTCGGTGGTGGTCCCGGTGTGGACGTTGTCGCCACTGATGTAGCGGTTCATCAGGGTCAGGCCGGGAACGCCGAGGGCGGCGAAGTTGTAGTCATGGCGCAGTTGCCAGGAACGTTCCCGGGCGTTGTCGTAGCTGGAGTTGTAGCTGTCGTTGGCGAGCGTTCCACCGCTGGTGCCATTGACGCGCATCCAGGCGCTGTCGCCGGTGAGTTTTTGCAGACCGACGTAGAAGGTGTTGCCGCCGTATCGCGCCGAAAACATGCCCGACCAGGTCTTGTTGTCGAGGTCGCCGGCGCGGGCACTGCCGTCGTCCTTGCCATAGAAAAAGCCGAGGTTGGCGCCCAGGGTCCAGTCGCCGAGCGGCTGGCTGTGGATCAGGTTGACGTATTGCTGGCTGTAGATGTCCTTGAGTTCGGCGTTCCACAGGCCGATCTGGGTGCGCTTGTCATTGAACACGTATTCGCCGCCCTGGAAGTTGAAGCGGTCGGAGGTGAACGCGGCTTTGCCGGTCATCGACATGTCGCTCATGCTGCTGTCGTCACGGGGACTGTTGGCGCGGAACTGGCCGCCGTAAAGGGTCAGGCCATTGATTTCCTTTGAGGTAATCTGGCCGCCGCGAAAGGTCTGCGGTAATGAGCGGCCGTCGTCCGAGCGCAGGATCGGCAGCACCGGCATCCATTCACCGACCTTCACTTCGGTCTGCGACAGCTTGGCCTTGAACGCCACGTTGGTGCGACCGAAGTTGTCTGCCGGGCGACCGTCATGGTCCAGGGGCAGCAATTGCGTGCCGCCCGTTCCTTTACCGCCATCGAGTTTCACCGAGTACAACCCCAATACGTCCATGCCGAAACCGACGGTGCCCTGGGTGAAACCGGACTTGGCGTCGAGGATGAAGCTCTGCGTCCATTCTTCAGCCTTGCCCTGAGCCTTGGTCGGGTTGGTGAAGTTGCGGTTGATGTAGAAGTTGCGCAGGTTCAGGTTGGCCTTGGCCCCGTCGATGAAACCGGCTTCTTCAGCCGCAGCGGGCAGCGCGACGCTGGCCAGGGCGAGGGCGATCAGGCCGGGAAATGCGTAGGGCGCAGGGGACGTTGTCATGGGCTCGGGTCTCTCTTGTTTTTTTGGGCGAACGGGGGCGCTGCGGCCGTTTCTGAGGCGCAGGAATTCAATGGAATCAGGGGGCGAAGCGGCGGCGATCAGCCGGATGGAGCAGGGCGCGGGAGCATGGTGTCGAACCTGTTGTTATTGGTTTTGTGGTTCGAATGGTGCGGGGCGTGGGCGAGGCGATTCAATCGGCGAAAGTGGAATTTGGGCGATTATCGAACGCAAGATTCACAGGCAACAAAAAGCCCGCCAATCGGCGGGCTTCTCGTGTTCACCGGATGATCAGAACAGCTTCATCTTCGGCGCTTCTTCTTTGAGCGGTTCGTTCTGCGCGGTCTGCGCATTCCAGCCGCCGCCCAAAGCCTTGTACAGGTTGACCGCACTGGTCAACTGCGCGAGGCGGTCGGTGATCAGCGATTGTTGCGCGCTGAACAGCTGACGCTGGGCATCGAGGAAGGTCAGGTTGCTGTCGACGCCGATGCGATAGCGACGCTCGGCCAAACGGTAGTAGTCCTGGTTCGCAGCGACGAAGTCGCGCTGGGCCTGCAACTGCTCGGTGTAGGTCTGGCGCGCGGCCAGGCCATCGGCGACTTCCTGGAAGGCCGTTTGAATGGACTTCTCGTAGTTCGCCACGCCAATATCCTTCTGGATCTTGGCGTAGTCGAGGCTGGCGCGCAGGCTGCCGGCGTTGAAGATCGGCAGGTTGATCTGCGGCTGGAACAGCCACGTGCCCGAACCTCCCTTGAACAGACCGGACAGGTCCGGGCTCAGGCTGCCCGCGTTGGCGGTCAGGCTGATGCTCGGGAAGAACGCTGCACGGGCCGCGCCAATGTTGGCGTTGGCCGCCTTCAGGTTGTACTCGGCCTGAAGGATGTCCGGACGACGCTGCAGCAGATCCGACGGCAGGCCGGCCGGCACGTCGGCCAGCAGGTCATCCGACAGCGGTTTGGCCGCTTGCAGGTTGGCCGGCACACCGGTGCCGAGCAGCAGGGTCAGGCTGTTTTCGTCCTGAGCGACCTGGCGGGTGTAACGCGCCAGTTGTGCCCGGGCGTTCTCGACCGAGGTGCGCGACTGCGCCAGGTCCAGCGCCGAGGCCACACCGACTTCGTTGCTGCGGCTGGTCAGCTTGTAGCTTTCCTCGAAGGCACCGAGGGTGTCCTGAGTCAGCTTGAGCAGTTCCTTGTCGGCCTGCCAGGTCAGGTAGGCGTTGGCCACGCTGGCCACCAGGCTGATCTGGGTGCTGCGGCGCGCTTCTTCGGTGGCGAAGTATTGTTGCAACGCTTGTTCGCTCAGGCTGCGAACCCGACCAAACAGGTCGAGTTCGTAGGCGCTGATGCCGACTGTGGCGGAGTAGGAACTGTTGATGGCCGCTTCACCGCTCTGCGACGCACGGGCCGGAACCCGCTGACGGCTGCCGCTGGCATTGGCCGACACGGCCGGGAACAGGTCGGCGCGCTGGATGCGGTATTGAGCCGCGTAGGCGTCGATGTTCAGCGCCGCGACACGCAGGTCGCGGTTGTTTTCCAGGGCGACCTGAATCAGTTGCTGCAGGGCCGGGTCATGGAAAAACTGCTTCCAGCCCTGTTCGGCAGCGGCCTGCGCCGGTGCCTGGGCCGGCGAGTACGCCGGGCCCTGCGGAAATTGCGCGGCCACCGGTGCTTCAGGCTGCTGATAATCCGGTATCAGCGAGCAACCGCTCAGCACGAAGGCGGCGACTGCGATGGAGAGTAGCGACTTGCTCATTGGCCAGCCTCTTTAGGAGTTTCTATGGCGTCATCCTTGCCGGCGTTTTTGCGCTGACCCATGGACGACACAGTGACGAAGAACAGTGGAACCCAGAATATCGCCAGGATCGTTGCGGTGAGCATACCGCCAATCACGCCGGTACCGATTGCGTGCTGGCTGCCCGAGCCTGCGCCGGTGGAGATGGCCAACGGTACAACACCGAGGACGAAGGCCAGCGACGTCATGATGATCGGTCGCAGACGCATGCGGCAGGCTTCAATGGCCGCATCGCGCAGACTGCGTCCCTGCTCGTGCAATTCCTTGGCGAACTCGACGATCAGAATGGCGTTTTTAGCCGCCAGACCGATGGTCGTCAACAGACCCACCTGGAAGTACACGTCGTTCGACAGACCGCGCAGGCTGGTGGCCATCAGCGCACCGATGATCCCCAGCGGTACCACGAGCATGACCGCGATCGGAATCGACCAGCTTTCATACAGCGCCGCCAGACACAGGAACACCATCAGCAGCGACAGGGCGTACAGCGCCGGAGCCTGCGAGCCGGACAGTCGTTCTTCGTACGACAGACCGGTCCACGAGATACCCACACCGGCCGGCAGCTTCTTGGCGATCGCCTCGACTTCGGCCATCGCTTCACCGGTGGAATAACCCGGAGCCGGGGCACCGAGGATCTCGACCGCTTCAACACCGTTGTAACGCGCAAGCTTCGGCGAACCGTAGATCCACTCGCCCTTGGCGAACGCGGAGAACGGAACCATGGTGCCGGAGGCGTTACGCACGTACCACTTCTTCAGGTCTTCCGGGCTCATGCGCGAGTCCGGCCGGCCCTGCACGTACACCTTCTTCACCCGACCGCGGTCGATAAAGTCGTTGACGTAGCTACTGCCCAGCGCAATCGACAATGTGTTGTTGATGTCGGCGATGGTGATGCCCAGGGCACTGGCCTTCTCGTCATCGATTTCCAGCTGGAACTGTGGCTCGTCGTTCAGACCGTTCGGACGGACCTGGGTCAGCACTTTGCTCTGTGCCGCCATGCCCAGGAACTGGTTGCGCGCAGCCATCAGTTTTTCGTGACCGATACCGGCGCGGTCCTGCAGGAACACGTCGAAACCGGTGGCGTTACCCAGCTCCAGTACCGCTGGCGGAGCGAAGGCGAACACCATCGCATCGCGGAAGGTAAAGAAGTGCTGCTGGGCGCGGGCGGCGAGTTTGAACACGCTGTTGTCGGCGTTTCGCTCGTGCCACGGCTTGAGCATGATGAACGCCATACCCGAACTCTGGCCACGGCCGGCGAAGTTGAAGCCGGTTACGGTGAACACCGAGGCTACTGCGTCGCCTTCACCGCCGTCCTTGGTCGGACGCAGCAGGAATTCACGCATTTCATCCACCACCACCTGAGTGCGCTGGGCGCTGGAACCGGCGGGGGTCTGCACCTGGGCGAACAGAACGCCCTGGTCTTCTTCCGGCAGGAACGCGGTCGGGATGCGGGTGAACAGCCAGATCATGCCGACCACGATCAGCAGGTAGGCCAGCAGGTACGGGGCCTTGCGCTGCAGGATGTTGCCGACACCGCGCTCGTAGCCACGAACGCCACGGTCGAAGTTGCGGTTGAACCAGCCGAAGAAGCCTTTTTTCGGCGCACCGTGCTCACCGTGCGGAATCGCCTTGAGCATGGTGGCGCACAGCGCCGGGGTGAAGATCAGCGCGACCAGTACCGACAACGCCATGGCCGACACGATGGTGATCGAGAACTGCTTGTAGATCACACCGGTGGAACCGCTGAAGAACGCCATCGGCAGCAATACCGCCGACAGCACCAGGGCGATACCGACCAGGGCGCCCTGGATCTGGCCCATGGATTTCTTGGTCGCTTCCTTCGGTGACAAGCCTTCTTCGCTCATCACCCGCTCGACGTTTTCCACCACGACGATGGCGTCGTCCACCAGCAAGCCGATGGCCAGGACCATACCGAACATGGTCAGGGTGTTGATGCTGAAGCCGGCCGCCGCCAGGATGCCGAACGTACCGAGCAATACCACCGGCACGGTCATCGTGGTGATGACGGTGGCGCGGAAGTTCTGCAGGAACAGGAACATCACCAGGAACACCAGCACGATCGCTTCGACCAGGGTTTCAACCACACCCTTGATCGATTCGGTCACCACCGGGGTGGTGTCGTACGGGAACACCACTTCCATGCCTTGCGGGAAGAACGGCTTGAGGTCGTCAATCGTCTTGCGCAGTGCCTTGGCGGTGTCGAGGGCGTTGGCGCCGTTGGCCAGTTTCACTGCCAGTCCGGAAGCCGGGCTGCCGTTGAACTGGGCGCTGATGGCGTAGTTCTCGCCACCCAGGCCGACGTCGGCGACGTCTTTCAAGCGAACCTGCGAGCCGTCCTTGTTGACCTTGAGCAGAATCTCTTTGAACTGCTCGGCGGTCTGCAGACGGGTCTTGCCGATGATCGTGGCGTTCAACTGCTGGCCCTGCACGGCAGGCAAGCCACCGAGCTGACCGGACGAAACCTGGACGTTCTGCGCCGCAATCGCGGTTTTCACGTCGACTGGAGTCAGGTTGAAGTTGTTCAACTTGGCCGGGTCGAGCCAGATGCGCATCGCGTACTGGGCACCGAAGACCTGGAAGTCACCGACACCGGCGGTCCGCGAGATCGGGTCCTGCATGTTCGACACGATGTAGTTGGACAGGTCGTCCTTGGTCATGCTGCCGTCACGCGACACCACACCGATCACCAGCAGGAAGTTCTTCACTGCCTTGGTCACGCGGATACCCTGTTGCTGCACTTCCTGCGGCAGCAGCGGGGTGGCCAGGTTCAGCTTGTTCTGGACCTGGACCTGCGCGGTGTCGGAGTTGGTGCCTTGCTCGAAGGTCGCGGTGATGGTCATGCTGCCGTCGGAGTTACTTTCCGAAGACACATAACGCAGGTTGTCGATACCGTTGAGTTGCTGCTCGATGACCTGAACCACGGTGTCCTGAACCGTCTGTGCCGAAGCACCCGGGTAGGTCACGGAGATCGCAATGGCCGGTGGCGCAATGCTCGGGTACTGGTTGATCGGCAGTTTCAGGATCGAAAGTGCCCCGACCAGCATGATCACCAGGGCAATTACCCAGGCGAAAATCGGACGGTCGATGAAAAATTTTGACATGGATTACTCCCCTTTGCCGCCGGCGGCTTTGTCAGCTGCCTGAGCGGGGGCCGGGTTCTTGTTGCCGACGTTGGTCGCTTCGCTTGGCTTGACTTCGATGCCTGGCTTGACGAATTGCAGCCCTTCGGTGATCAGACGATCGCCGGCCTTCAGGCCGTCTTCGATCAGCCATTGGCTGCCGACGGTGCGGCTGGCCTTGAGCTGACGCAGTTCGACCTTGTTGTCCGGTCCGACGACCAGCGCGGTCGGGGTGCCTTTGAGGTCGCGGGTCACGCCTTGCTGCGGTGCGAGGATCGCGGCGCTGTTCACACCGGCCTGCAACTGCGCGTGGACGAACATGCCGGGCAGCAGGGTGTGATCCGGGTTAGGGAACACGGCGCGCAGGGTCACGGAACCGGTGGTCTGATCGACCGACACTTCGGAGAATTCCAGCTTACCGTCGAGCTTGTACTGGCTGCCGTCTTCCAAGGTCAGCTTGACCGCAGCGGCGTTGTCGCCGGCCTTCTGCAGACGGCCGCTTTCCAGTTCGCGGCGCAGTTCCAGCAGTTCCACCGAAGACTGGGTGACGTCGACGTAGATCGGGTCCAGTTGCTGGATGGTCGCCATCGCATCGGCCTGGCCGTTGCTGACCAGTGCGCCTTCGGTCACCGAAGAGCGGCCGATACGCCCGGAGATCGGTGCGTAAACCTTGGTGTAGCGCACGTTGATCTGTGCGGTCTGCAACGACGCTTCCGATTGCAGGCGATTGGCCACGGCGGTGTCGTATTCCTGACGGCTGACGGCCTGCTCGTCGACCAGTTGCTTGTAACGGTCGGAAATCGACTTGGTCGAACGCAGGTTGGCTTCGGCGCTTTTCAGGGTCGCTTCATAGACCGACGGATCGATCTGATACAGCTGCTGGCCGGCTTTGACATCGCCGCCTTCCTTGAACAGACGCTTGAGAATGATGCCGTTGACCTGTGGACGAACTTCGGCAATGCGAAACGCGCTGGTGCGGCCCGGCAGTTCGGAAGTCAGGGTAAAGGCTTGTGGTTGCAGGGTGACGACGCCGACCTGAGGAGGTGGTGCGGCGGGAGCCGCCTCTTCCTTTTTACATCCGCTGAGCAGCGATGCCAGGGCGACGGCAGTGACCAGAGCGGTAACAGCTGGCTTGAATTGCATGAAGATCCTCGGGTCAGGCGCGCGAAAAGCGCACAAGAAGTGTGGAAGGGTAAAAAATGGGTGTCGGGTGGATAAGTAGCTTGCTAAGGAATATACTTACGTTCATGGTTGTTTGTAAACACCTTCGCTGCGTACCCAACCGGTTACAAAAGTCGTGGCAAGGTCTGAAATTGTAGGCCGGGGGCGTCGATCCGCGAGAGATCCACCCCTTTTTATTCAGCGGATATTCAGCCATCCCTGAAACATTTTGTTTGAGGTTTTACTGCCATGGTTCGTCGTACCAAAGAGGAAGCTCAGGAAACGCGCAGCCAGATTCTGGAAGCCGCCGAAAAAGCTTTCTTTGAGAGGGGAGTGGCTCGCACGACGCTCTCCGATATCGCGAGCCTGGCCGGCGTGACGCGTGGCGCCATCTATTGGCACTTCAGCAACAAGGCCGATTTGCTGCAGGCGATGCTCGATACGCTGCATGAGCCGCTGGATGAGCTGGCCAAGGCCAGTGAAAGCGAGGACGAACCCGACCCGCTGGGCTGCATGCGCAAGCTGCTGATTCATTTGTTTCATCAAGTTGCACTGGACCCGAAGACCCGGCGTATCAACGAAATTCTGTTTCATAAGTGCGAATTCACCGATGAAATGTGCGATCTGCGCCAACAGCGCCGGACCGCCAGCCTCGATTGCAATGTGCGGATCGCGCTGACATTGAGTAATGCGGTCAATCGTGGGCAGTTGCCGGCAGACCTCGATACCGCCCGCGCAGCCATCAGCATTCACGCTTTTATCGATGGCATCCTGTATCAGTGGCTGCTGGCCCCGGACAGCTTTGAGCTGTACGCCGAGGCCGAGCGCTGGGTCGATACCGGGCTGGACATGCTGCGTTGGAGCCCCAGCCTGCGCAAATGAAACAAAATTCGTTATTGGATCAGTTTGTGTCAATGACGGAGGAGGGTGAAGATCCCTGTTCACTCGTCCCGCTGCAATGGGATGCTTTTATATACCTCTGCGGCGCGGGTTGATAGGTAGCGAGCTACGTATTTTGTAGCAATTTTGTGTCGAGCCTGTGAACGAATGTGAACGGCTTGGCCGCCCGGCGACCAATAAAAAGCCCCCGACTCTCACGAGTCGGGGGCTTTTGCGTTTCTGCGGTGAGGCTTACAGGGTCGGGTAGTCGAGGTAGCCGACTGCGCCTTTGCCGTAGAAGGTTTCCGGGTGCGGTTCGTTCAGTGGCGCATCGGCCTTCAAGCGGGCCGGCAGGTCCGGGTTGGCAATGAACGGCACACCGAATGCCACGGCGTCAGCCTTGCCTTCGGCCAGCCAGGCGTTGGCGCTGTCCTTGGTGAAGCGTTCGTTGGCGATGTACGCGCCGCCGAAGGCTTCCTTCAGCTGTGGGCCGAGGCTGTCGGCGCCTTCTTTCTCGCGGGAGCAGATGAAGGCGATGCCACGCTTGCCCAGTTCGCGGGCAACGTAGGTGAAGGTTTCAGCGAGGTTGTCGTCGCCCATGTCATGGGAGTCGGCGCGCGGAGCCAGGTGGACGCCGACACGACCTGCACCCCAGACTTCGATGGCCGCGTCGGTCACTTCCAGCAGCAGGCGGGCACGGTTCTCCAGGGAGCCGCCGTAGTGGTCGGTGCGCTGGTTGGTGCTGCTTTGCAGGAACTGGTCGAGCAGGTAACCATTGGCGCCGTGGATTTCCACGCCGTCGAAGCCGGCCGCCTTGGCATTTTCCGCACCGACGCGATAGGCGTCGACGATGTCGGCAATTTCAGCGGTTTCCAGTGCGCGCGGGGTTGGGTAGTCGGCCAGTGGGCGAACCAGGCTGACGTGGCCTTTCGGCTGGATGGCGCTCGGTGCAACCGGCGCTTCGCCGTTCAGGTACGACGGGTGGGAAACCCGGCCCACGTGCCACAGTTGCAGAACGATCTTGCCGCCGGCCGCATGAACGGCCTTGGTCACGTTGGTCCAGCCACGCACCTGGTCGTTGGACCAGATGCCCGGGGTGTCCGGGTAGCCGACACCCATCGGGGTCACCGAAGTGGCTTCGCTGATGATCAGGCCGGCCGAGGCACGTTGTACGTAGTACTCGGCCATCAGCGCGTTCGGCACGCGGCCTTCGTCGGCGCGGCAGCGAGTCAGCGGTGCCATGATGATGCGGTTGGACAGTTCGAGATCGCCCAGTTTGATCGGATCGAAAATTGTTGCCATGAGATACAACCCTCGTGAAGTAAGTGAGTGAATCAGTTAGCGGTGGCCAGCTCGGGATTACCGTTCTGGCGGAAAGTGATCAGGGTCACCAGCAGGGCCAGGACCGCGAGCGCGGCAGCGGCCAGAGGCACGCTGGTCAGGCCGTAGCCGTGGGCGATGACGCTGCCGCCGACCCAGGCGCCGAGGGCGTTGCCGACGTTGAAGGCGCCGATGTTCAGGGTCGACACCAGGTTCGGTGCGGCCTGGCCGTAGGTCACGACGTTCACTTGCAGGGCCGGCACGGCGGCGAAACACGCGGTGGCCCAGAGGAACAGAGTGATCTCGGTCGGGATCAGCGCGATGCTGGTCCAGGTCAGGACGGTGGAGGTCACGGCCATGGCGATGAACACGCCGATCAGCGTCGCGGCCAGGCCCTTGTCGGCCAGTTTGCCGCCGATGATGTTGCCGACAGTCAGGCCCAGGCCGATGAGCATCAGGGTCCAGGTCACGCCACGGGGCGAGACACCGGTGACATCGCCCAGCAGCGGTGCGACGTAAGTGAACAGGGTGAACACCGAGGCGGCGAACAATGCGGTCATGCTCAGCGACAGCCAGATACCGGCGCCTTTGAGCGCGGCCAGTTCGGCGCGCATGTCGAGTTTTTCTTCGTCACGCTTGGCCGGCAGGAAGCGGATCAGGCCGATCAGCGCGATCACACCGATGACGGTCACTGCCCAGAAGGTCGAGCGCCAGCCGGCTTCCTGACCGAGCGCGGTGCCGAGCGGTACGCCAAGGACATTGGCCAAAGTCAGGCCGGTGAACATCAGAGCCACGGCCGAAGCACGTTTGTTCGGCGCCACCAGGTTGGCCGCGACCACCGAACCGATGCCGAAGAACGCACCGTGGCAGAGGGCGGTAACCACTCGTGCGAACATCAGCACCTGGTAGTCAGTGGCGATGGCGCAGAGCAGGTTGCCGATAATGAAGATGCCCATCAACGCTACCAGTGCAGCCTTGCGCGGCAGTTTTGCGGTGGCCATCGCCATGAACGGTGCACCAATCGCCACACCGAGGGCGTAACCGGTGACCAGCCAGCCGGCGCCGGGGATCGACACACCAAGGTCGGCCGCCACATCGGGCAGCAGGCCCATGATGACGAACTCGGTGGTGCCGATGGCGAAGGCGCTCAAGGCGAGTATGAGTAGCGAGAGGGGCATCGTTTAGTCCTTTTGGCTGGCTGACGTTAAGGGTCAGAGCTCTTTGCTGAGGGTGCTGAGGAACGCCTGGATCACGTCCTCGTTGCGTTTGAAAAAGTGCCACTGGCCGGCCTTCTGGCTGCTGATCAGTCCTGCTCGTTGCAGGGTGGCCAGGTGGGCGGAGACGGTCGATTGCGACAGCCCGCAGCGTTGATCGATCTGCCCGGCGCAGATGCCGTACTCGTGGTTGTGGATCTGTTCCGGAAACTGGGCTTTCGGGTCTTTCAGCCAGTTGAGGATGTCTCGTCGTACTGGGTGTGCCAGGGCTTTTATTATTTCGTCGAGGTCAATGTTCATGGCTGGGTGCTCGTGATGTGTGTAGCGCTATATCGCGATGAGGCGAACTTTAAATCGGTATTTCGCGATATACCAATATGAATTCGATCTGACGACCGCATGAATCGGTATATCGGGTTATAACGATATGTGAGGTGTAAACAAACGCGGACGCGGTGCTAAGCTGCGCCCATGAACTATCTCGCACATTTGCACCTCGGTGGCCAGCGCCCCGGTCAACTGCTCGGCAGTCTGTATGGCGATTTCGTCAAAGGACGGCTGCAAGGGCAGTTCGACCCGGAGATCGAAGCGGCGATTGCCTTGCATCGTCAGATCGATGTCTTCACCGATCGCCATCCGTTGGTCGACGCTTCACTGGCGCGGTTTACCTCGACCCGCCGCCGTTACGCCGGCATCGTGCTCGACGTGTTCTTCGACCATTGCCTCGCCCGCGATTGGGCGCTGTACGCCGACCGGCCGTTGGGACAATTCACGACTGACGTTTACCGCGTGCTGACCAGCGAGCGGCAGTTGCCCGAGCGCCTGGCGAAGATTGCCCCGCACATGGTGGCCAATGACTGGTTGGGCTCGTATCAGGATTTCGAAGTGCTGGAACAGGTGCTGCGCGGGATTTCCCGGCGCCTGAGCAAGCCTGAAGAGCTGGCCGGGGCGATGCAGGAATTGCGCTGTCTGTATGAACCGCTCAGTGATGACTTTCGCTTGTTCTACCCACAACTGCAGGACTTCGCAGGCCGGCAGATGTAGGCAGATGATGACGTTCAGGCAGCGATCAACTCGCCTGCGCGACGGGGTTCAGCCGGTTTGGCCACCTCGCCGAACAACGCTTTGTGCACCGCTTGCTGGGCTTCGTACGCCAGCGCTGCGCGTTCCCGGCCCTGGCAGGCAATCGGCTTGAGCAGGTGAACTTCCACCTCGCCGCAATCGTTGCTGAACAGACGCATCAGGTGCGACAGCAGATCATCGTCGCCAATGAACGGTGCCAGCGAATCAATCTCGCCATTGCGCAAATAACGGATCGCCACCGGTTGCAGCTTCACCTCGGAATCAATCGCCGCCGACAGCAGACGACCATGAAAGGTGCGCAGCGAACGGCCGTCGGTGGTGGTGCCTTCCGGGAACATCAGCAGCGGATGATCGGTTTGCAGGTGACGGGTCATCTGCTTGCGGATCAACTGGCTGTCGCCCGAGCCGCGACGGATGAACAGACTGCCGGCCTTCGCCGCCAGCCAGCCGGCCACCGGCCAGGTGCGCACTTCGGCCTTGGACAGAAACGACAGCGGTGTGAGCATCCCGAGCAGCGGAATGTCAGTCCACGACACATGGTTGCTGACCCACAGCATCGGCTGCTTCGGCAGCTCGCCATGGACGGTCACGCGAAAGGGCAGGGCATTGCTCAGGCGCGCCATGAAAAACCGCGACCAGCGCTGCCGGCGTTGCATCGAATGGGCCAGACCCAAACGCTCGAAAACCCCGAAGACACTGGCCATGCTCAAGCCCAGCGTCACCACCAGCAGCACTCGCGCGATCCGCGCGTACACCCGCAGCCGGCTCATCACACGGCCGCCTTGAAGTGCTTGGCGTAGCGTGGGCAGAGTTCGTCGCGCTTGAGCAGGATGAACACGTCGGCGACCTGGAAGTCTTCGTCCCAGCACGGCTCGCCGCAGATCTTCGCGCCCAGGCGCATGTAGGCCTTGAGCAGCGGTGGCATTTCGGCGATCACGTTCGAAGGAATGTCGAGGCTCGGCAGCGGATTCTTCGGCTCGGCGCGCAGGTGTTCGGTGCACAGGTAACGTTCGCGCAGACGCTGCATGATCGCGTGGGCCTGTACACCGCCGTCCTGCATCGGGATGCTCGCGCAACCCATCAGATAGCTGTAGCCGCCCTGATTCAGCACTTCGGCCAGCTCGCCCCAGAGCACGGCGATGGTGCCGCCGTTGCGGTAGGCCGGGTCGACGCAGGTGCGGCCGATTTCCAGGATCGGGCCTTTCAGATGCGCGAGGCCGTGCAGGCTGAATTCTTCTTCGCTGTAGAACTTGCCTAGGCTGCTGGCGGCGGTGTGATCGAGCAAACGGGTGGTCGCCACCAGGCGGCCGGTGTTCAGGTCACGCACGCCGATGTGGCTGCAGTGAACATCATAGTCATCCATGTCCAGACCCAGCTCCGCGCCGTTCAGCTTGGCGTTGAACTCGCCGCTGAACACGTTGAAGCGCAAGGCCTGGGCTTGCTGCAAGGCCTCGGCGCCGATCAGGCGTTCGGCTTGCAGGCGGCGTTCATTGCCGGTGTCGCTGATGCGGGCGATCTGAGTCATGTGAATCTCCGTACGGGCCTTGAACCCGTCATGGGTTGCAGCCGATCGACTTTCTTTATGCAGCCGTGTTGTGCAAAGTCAGGCTATGTAGCCCCGGTGTCATCGCCATGAATGTTTGGTGATGCTTATATGACAGCCCACGAGGAGCCTCTGATGACCTGGTCGACCCTGCTTGAATGCCGCGAACGCCTGCCCGCCGTTGCCGACCTGGCGGAAGGTTTCGCCACGTTGCTGCAGCAACTGGGCAGCGTGACGCCGTTCGAACTGGCGGTGGCGGGAGGACGGCGGATGGCGACGCCGGGGCTGGCGTTTCTGGTGGGTTATCAGGCGGCGTTGCGCATGCTTTGGCCGAGTGCGCCACCGAGCCTTGGCGCGTTGTGTGCGACCGAGCAGCGCAGCCTGCGCCCGGCGGACATGCAGACCCGGCTCACGGATCTGCGCCTCACCGGACAAAAGGATTTCGTCACCGCCGGCGATGCGGCGGACTGGCTGCTGATCGCCGCGCGCAGTGAGCAACCGGGCGAATCACCGCGCCTGAGTCTGGCGGTGGTGTACCCCGGCGAACCCGGCGTGCGGGTGGAAAAACTCCCGGCGCTACCGCTGATGCCGGACATCAGCCATGGCCGGCTGCATCTCGACGATGCGTTGTGTGAGCTGCTCGCCGGGGACGGTTGGGATGCCTACGTCAAACCGTTCCGCACCCTTGAAGACGTTTACGTATTGAGCGCGATGACCGCGTGGCTGTACGGCGTCGGTCAGGACAGCGGCTGGCCGCAGCCGCTGCAATTGCGCTTGCTGGCGCTGCTGGCCGGGTGCGCAGAAGTCAGTCGCCAGCCACCGAACAATCCGGCGGGGCATGTGTTGCTCGGCGGCTTGTTTGCGCAGTTCGACGGGCTTAAAGAGGAAGTCGATCAGGCCCTGCGTGACGGCGATCCTGAGTGGGCGGCGATGTGGCAGCGCGATCAATCGGTCATGCAACTGGCGGCGGGTGCGCGGGCCAAACGCCTGGCCAAGGCTTTGGGGGCAAACCAAAACACATCTGTCATGAACGCCGGCTAGTCTTCTCAGGTTCATTCCCAGAGCCCTCGCCATGTTCAAAGGCCTGTCCCTGTTTCTGTTGCTGATCAGCTTCACGGTTCAGGCCGAACAATGGCCGGCTGACGACTGGCCGACCGGCCCGAAACTCAACGGCCCGGCCGTCGAGGCACTGGAGGCCTATGCCTTCCCGACCCGCGATGACAACACCCGCAAAGGCATCCGCACCGACGCCTTGCTGGTGATCCGCGACGGCCAGGTTATCTACGAACGCTACGCCGCCGCGACCACCGCCGACACCCCGCACCTGACCTGGTCGATCAGCAAAAGCCTGATGGCCACAGTGCTTGGCGTGGCCTACGGCGAAGGCTTGTTCAAGCTCGATGACCCGGCCGCGAAATATTACCCGGTGCTGGAAAAACACCCGGCCATCACGATCAAGGATCTGCTGCACTGGGCCTCGGGCATCGACTGGCAGGAAGATTACGAATATGCCCCGCTGAAATCCTCGGTGGTGGCCATGCTCTACACCCGTGGCCACCGCGACATGGCCGCCTTCACTGCCGATCACGACAGTTACGCGCCAGCGGGTCAGGCGTTCCGCTATTCCAGTGGCGACAGCAATCTGTTGGCCGCCGCCCTGAAAACCATCGTCGACCCGCAACGTTATCCGGACTACCCGTGGACAGCGCTTTTCGATCCCTTGGGCATTCGCCACGCCACGTGGGAAACCGATGCCACGGGCACCTTCGTCGCGTCTTCCTACGCTTACCTGACGGCACGGGATCTGGCGCGAATCGGCCTGCTGATGGAACGGGACGGACGCTGGAACGACCGGCAATTGCTGCCCGGGGATTGGGTCGCTTTCAACCGCCAACCCTTTGCCGGCTACAAGGCCCATCAGGACGAAGCCGTGCCCGGCGGCCACTGGTGGCTCAATCGCCCGGCGGATGGCGCCGCCTCGCCATGGCCCGACGCACCGCCCGACACCTTCGCCGCCCTCGGCCACTGGGGCCAGGCGCTGTACGTGATCCCCAGCGAAAAACTGGTGATCGTTCGCTATGCCGATGATCGCGACGGCAGCTATAGCCACAACGAATTGCTCAAGCGTGTGCTGGGGGCGGTGCGGCCATGAAACTGTTCAGACAAATCCTGCTGGTGCTCCTGATCGTGCTGCTGGGCTGGGGCTGGCACGAGCGCGAAAACCTGTGGGCCTTCCCGGACATCATCAGCGCCTACACCGCCAAGGAATATTGTTCGTGCCGTTATGTGATGAACAACGACGCCGAGTATTGCCGGGGCTACGTGAAGCAGTGGTTGCCCAGCGAACTGACCGATGACCGCACGCAAAAAATCGTCACCGCCAGTGGCCTGGGACGCAGCAACAGCGCCCAGTGGCAAGGCGAACGCCAGGGCTGTCGCCTGTAACCCTGATCCGGTTCCACCCTGTGGAACCACATTCGATTGTCCTCTCGCGAGTCTCGCGGTTATCTGGCGGTGAGCACGACCTGCCGTTGATGTGTCGTGAATTCATAGCGAACAACAAGACCGGGAAACACCCGCGCGAGGAGAACCGTCATGCCCCGACATCAGCATATTCTGGCCTGGCTCAACGACGTGGCCGGCGACCTGCACGCCACCCGCCAGGACATTCACGCTCACCCTGAACTCGGTTTCGAGGAAAGCCGCACCTCGGCGCTGGTGGCCCGGTCGCTCCAGGAGTGGGGCTATGAAGTCCACACCGGTATCGGCAAGACCGGCGTGGTCGGCGTGCTGCGCAACGGCAGCAGCACACGCAGACTCGGGTTGCGGGCCGACATGGATGCGCTGCCGATCATCGAGAACACCGGCGTCGCCTACAGCAGCCGCCATCAAGGCTGTATGCACGCCTGCGGCCACGACGGACACACCGCGATGCTGCTCGGCGCGGCGCGTTATCTGGCCGCGACCCGCCAGTTTGACGGCACCCTGACGCTGATTTTTCAGCCCGCCGAAGAGGGGCAGGGCGGGGCCGAAGCGATGCTCGCCGACGGTCTGCTCGAACGTTTTCCGTGCGACGCGCTGTTCGGCATGCACAACATGCCGGGCCTGCCGGCGGGACATCTGGGCTTTCGCGAAGGGCCGATGATGGCTTCGCAGGATCTGCTCACGGTGACCATCGAAGGCGTCGGCGGCCACGGTTCGATGCCGCATCTGGCCGTGGATCCGCTGGTCGCTGCGGCCAGTGTGGTGATGGCTTTGCAAACCGTGGTCGCGCGCAACATCGATGCGCAGCAGGCGGCGGTGGTGACGGTCGGCGCGTTGCAGGCCGGCGAAGCGGCGAACGTGATCCCGCAACAGGCGATCCTGCGCCTGAGCCTGCGTGCGCTGAATGCCGAGGTCCGCGAACAGACCCTCCATCGTGTGCGCTCGATCATCGAGTCCCAGGCCGAAAGCTTCGGCTGCACCTCGACCCTCGAACACCGCCCGGCCTACCCGGTGCTGGTCAACCACACCGCTGAAACCGAGTTCGCCCGTCAGGTCGGTGTCGAACTGGTCGGCACCGATGCCGTGGATGGCAACACTCCAAAACTGATGGGCAGCGAAGACTTCGCCTGGATGCTCCAGCGCTGCCCCGGCGCCTACCTGTTCATCGGCAACGGCGTGGCGCGGCCGATGGTGCATAACCCGGCCTACGACTTCAACGACGACATCCTGCTGACCGGCGCGGCGTATTGGGGTGCGCTCACCGAGAGCTGGCTCAAGTCGGCCTGATTTCTTCACTTTTTGCTGCCGCTGGAACGCAGGTGCGCACGTGCCTGCGTGGTCAATCTACAGCTTCTGGAGAATCCCCATGCAGCCTTCGAACGCAGGCGTTTCGCGCACCCGGCAAGTGGTCGCCGCCGTCATCGGCAACGCCCTGGAATGGTACGACTTCATCGTTTACGGCTTTCTGGCGAGCATCATCGCCCGGCAATTTTTCCCGTCCGACGACGACTACGCTTCGCTGCTGATGGCGCTGGCGACGTTCGGCGTCGGCTTTTTCATGCGTCCGGTGGGCGGCATCCTGCTCGGCATCTACTCCGACCGCAAAGGGCGCAAGGCCGCGATGCAGATGATCATCCGCCTGATGACCGTGTCCATCGCCCTGATCGCTTTCGCACCCAACTACGCCGCTATCGGCATGGGTGCGCCTTTGCTGATTGTGGTGGCGCGGATGCTTCAGGGCTTTGCCACGGGCGGTGAATATGCGAGCGCCACGGCGTTTCTGGTGGAAAGCGCGCCGGCCCATCGCAAGGGTTTGTACGGCTCGTGGCAACTGGTCGGGCAATGCCTGGCGGTGTTCAGCGGCGCGGCGATGGTGGCGCTGGTCACGCATCTGTTTTCCCCCGAAGCGCTGGACAGTTGGGGCTGGCGGATTCCGTTCGTGCTCGGCCTGTTGATCGGCCCGGTGGGCTTGTGGATTCGCAAGCACATGGAAGAACCGGAAGAGTTTCTTGAAGCGCGCAAGAAAGCCAAAGGCGCAGCACCGGGCCTGTGGCAGGTGCTGCGTGAACATCGCCGCAGCCTGCTGGTGTCGATGGGGCTTGCGTGTGGCGCGACGGTGTCGTTTTACGTGGTGCTGGTAAACATGCCGACCTTCGCCCACAAAAGCCTCGGCCTGCCGCTGGATCAGGTGTTGCTGGTGCAGATGCTCGCGGTGGGGCTGATGACCGTGGTGATTCCGTTCTCCGGCGCACTGTCGGATCGCCTCGGTCGGCGGCCGGTGCTGATGGCCTTCACCCTGGCATTCTTCGTCATGGTCTACCCGCTGTATGTGTGGGTCGCGGCGGCGCCTTCGATCGAGCGCCTGCTGGTGATGCAACTGCTGCTGTGCACGGCGATTGGCGGGTTCTTCGGCCCGGCCCCGACCGCGCTGGCCGAGCAGTTCCCGATTGAAGTTCGCTCCACTGGCGTGTCGGTGGCCTACAACGTGGCGGTGATGGTGTTCGGTGGTTTCGCGCCGCTGATCGTCACCTGGCTGAGTAAAGTTCTGAACACCCCGGTGGCGCCGTCGTTCTATGTCTTGTTCGCTTGCCTGTTGACCCTGCTCGGTACTTACTGTTTGCAGGAGGCCCCGCGTGTGAAGAAACCCGTTGCGCTCAACCTGGGAGTGAAACCGTGAGTCCGTTAGCCATTGATCCGATTGTCGCCCTCGACGCCGATGCGCTGTCCCGGGCGATCCATGCCCGCAAGGTGTCGTGCCGCGAGGTGATGCAGGCGTATCTGACGCACATCGACCGCTTCAACCCGGCGGTCAACGCGCTGGTGTCGCTGCGCCCGCAAGGCGTGCTGCTGCGCGAGGCCGATGAATGCGACCGGCAACTGGATCGCGGCGAGTCCCGAGGCTGGATGCACGGCATGCCCCAGGCGATCAAGGACCTGGCGGCCACTGCCGGATTGCGCACGACCCTCGGCTCGCCACTGTTCGCCGAGCAAGTGCCGCAGCACGATGCGATCAGCGTGGCGCGGGTTCGCGACTGCGGGGCGATCATCATCGGCAAGAGTAATGTCCCGGAATTCGGCCTCGGCTCGCAGACCTACAACCGCGTGTTCGGTACCACCACCAACGCCTACGATCCGGGCCTGATCGCCGGCGGCAGCAGCGGCGGGGCGGCGGTGGCGCTGGCCCTGCGTCTGCTGCCGGTGGCCGACGGCAGCGACATGATGGGCTCGCTGCGCAACCCGGCGGCGTTCAACAATGTGTTCGGCTTCCGCCCGTCCCAGGGCCGTGTGCCTCACGGCCCGATGCCGGAAGTGTTCGTCCAGCAACTGGCCACCGAAGGTCCGATGGGCCGCACGGTCACCGACGTCGCGCGATTGCTCTCGACCCAGGCTGGCTACGATGCGCGAGTGCCGCTGTCGCTGGCCGATGAACCACGGGATTTCGGGCTGGATCTGCAACAGGACTGCAACGACCTGCGCCTCGGTTGGCTTGGCGATTACAACGGCTATCTGCCGATGGACGATGGCGTGTTGAGCCTGTGCGAATCGGCGCTGGCGGATTTCAGTGCATTGGGTTGCCACGTCGAGGCCTGCCAGCCGGACTTTTCCATGGAACGCCTGTGGCAAACCTGGCTCACGCACCGGCATTTTCTGGTGCAGGGCAGCCTCGGCGCCGCCTATGCCGACCCGCAAAAACGGACGTTGCTCAAACCCGAAGCGCAATGGGAAATCGAAGGCGGTTTGCGTCTGACGGCGGCCGAGGTCTATCAGGCGTCGGTCGCACGCAGCGAGTGGTATCGTGCCGTGAGCGAGTTGTTCGAGCGTTACGATTTCCTGCTGTTGCCCACCGCCCAGGTGTTCCCTTTTGATGCACGGCAACCGTGGCCGCGAGTCGTCGGCGGGCAGACCATGGACACCTATCATCGCTGGATGGAAGTGGTGATCGGCCCGACCCTGGCGGGGCTGCCGAGCATCAGCGTGCCGGTGGGTTTCAACCCGGCCGGGCTGCCGATGGGCCTGCAAATCATCGGCCCGGCCCGGGCGGATCGGGCGGTGCTGCAACTGGCCTATGCTCATGAGCAACTGACCCGCTGGGTCGAACGGCGACCGCCGGCATGCCTGCAATCGGCCTGAGCGGCCCGCATCTTGCTGGGCGAAGTGATCTTTGATCCGCATCCATGGAGGTCGAACATATGGGCAGCAAGGCAGACACCGGCAGCGTGCGCTCGGTCGAACGGGCGCTGGCCATCGTCGAATTGCTCGGCGAGCATCAGGCGTTGGGGCTGGAGGAATTGCACTACCTGACGACCCTGCCCAAGGCCACGGTGTCTCGGATGCTCGCGACCTTGCAGGAGCAGGGCTGGATCTATCGCGGCCTCAGCGACCGCCGCTACCGGTTGTGCGCCAAGCGGCTGTTCGGTGATCGTCAGCAACGTTTCAAGCGTCATTTGGTGGAAAGTGCGGCGCCGATGCTGCTGGAGCTGAGCGAGCGCACCGGACTGGTGGCGGATCTGTCGTGCTTTGACGGCGAACGGGTTGAAGTGATGGAAAGTGCGATCCCGCAGGTGTTGCGCAAGCGCTATCCAACCAACTGCCAGATCGTCGGCCATCACGCGAGCCTGTTTCATTCGGCGATGGGCCGGGCGTGCCTCGGCGAACTCGACAGCCAGGACGTGAAACGTCTGGCCGAGCGCGAACGGTTGGCGGATGACGGTGTATTGCAGGCCACCGAACAAGCCTTGCATCAGGGCTTCGGCCAGCGCACCGAAGGTTACTGGGAGTATCCGGTGCGCCTGCCGTTCCTGATTCGTGCGGTGGCGTTGCCGATCCGTGCGCAAGGGCGGCTGGTCGGCAGCATGGCGCTGCACTGGCCGATGGATCAGGCGCCGGTGGAGCGGGTGCTGAGCCTGCACCTCAACAGCCTCGCATCGACTATCGGCGAGGTGCAGCAGGCGTTGGCCTGAGCGTTTGCAGAGACTGACAGCTTGCAATAACGCCACGGCCAGTTAAGGTTCGTGCAGGTTTATCGGCCCCACGAGTCTTCAATGTTCAACCGTACTCTGTGCAACGCCTTCGCCGGCCTGCTGCTGGCCGCCGCCGCGCTGCCGGCCCAGGCCAACTGGTATCTGGACGGCGAGTCGTCGCGGCTGTCGTTCGTCAGCACGAAAAACACCAATATTTCTGAAGTGCAGCGCTTTCTGGTGCTGCATGGCAAGGTCGATCCCGATGGCCGTGCCGAAGTCGAGGTCGAACTGGACTCGATCAACAGCGGCATCCCGCTGCGCGATGAGCGCATGCGCAAGGAACTGTTCCAGATCGAGCAATTCCCCGAAGCGACCATCACCACCCAGATCGACCTGCGCCCGATCAATGATCTGGCCCCCGGGGCGCAGCTTGAATTGCGCCTGCCGCTGACCGTCAACCTGCACGGCAAACAGCATGAATACCCCGCCGAACTGCTCGCCACTCGGCTTGATGACCGACGCTTTCAAGTGGTGACGCTGGAACCACTGGTGATCAGCGCCGAGGATTTCGATCTGCTGCCGGGCCTGGAAAGCCTGCGCAGCATGGCCGGCCTGTCGGCCATCAGTCTGTCGGTGCCGGTGGGTGCGGTGCTGATCTTCACGGCGCGCTGACATGCGCGGCGCAGTGTTCCCGTGGCGTGACGGCAACCGCTTCGAACTGTTGATCGACGGCCCGCAGTTCTTTCCGCGCATGCTTGAGGAAATCGCCCGCGCCTGTGAACAGATCGAACTGGAGCTTTATCTGGTGGAGGCGGGTGCCTGCGCCGAAGCCGTGGTTCAGGCGCTGGTGCTGGCGGCCGAGCGGGGCGTGCGGGTGCGTTGCCTGTTCGATGATTACGGCAGCCTCGCCTTCACCCTCACGTTGCGTCGGCGGCTGACCGGTGCCGGGGTCGAATTGCGTTTTTACAATCGGCTGAACTGGCGGCGCTGGGTCGGCAATTTCTATCGCGATCATCGCAAGCTGTTGCTGGTCGACCAGCGTCTGGCGGTGGTTGGCGGTACCGGGGTCACCGATGAGTTCTGGACGCCGGGCCACGACACCAGCGAATGGCACGAGGTCATGGTGCAGATCACAGGCCCCTTGGTGCTCGACTGGCAATTGCTGTTCGACCGCCAATGGATCGCCAACCGCCATCGCCGGGCCTGGCGGCCCAACGCGCATTTCGGCCTACCGCGATTGCCCCGAGTGCCGGACACGGGCGAGGGCATGGGCCGCGTGGCTTATGCCGATGCTCGCCAGCATCGCGACATTCTGCAATCGCTGTTCCGCGCCCTGAACAGCGGCCAGAGGCGTATCTGGCTGGCCACGCCGTACTTCCTGCCGACCTGGAAAATCCGCCGCTCCCTGCGCAAGGCCGCCGCCCGCGGGCTTGATGTGCGCCTGCTGCTGACCGGGCCGCGCACCGATCACCCGTCGGTGCGTTACGCCGGGCATCGTTACTACCCGCGCCTGCTCAAGGCCGGGGTGAAAATCTTCGAATACCAACCGTGTTTCCTGCACCTGAAAATGGTGCTGGTGGACGATTGGGTGAGCATCGGTTCGTGCAATTTCGATCACTGGAACCTGCGCTTCAACCTTGAGGCGAATCTGGAGGCGCAGGATCCGTCACTGACGGCAGCGGTGGTGGCGAGTTTCGAGAAAGACTTCGGCCTGAGTCAGCAGGTGAGCCTGGAGGAATGGCAGCGCCGGCCGCTGTGGCGGCGGGTGAAGCAGCGGATCTGGGGCTGGGTGGATCGGGTGGTGGTCAACTTGCTCGACAGACGCGGATAACTCTGATTTCGAGCATTCCATAAGTCTAATGTGGGAGCGGGCTTGCTCGCGAAGGCGGAGTGTCATTCAGCACAGATGTCGCTGATACATCGCCTTCGCGAGCAAGCCCGCTCCCACATTGGTTTCGCAGTGTTACTTAAAGCAATTCAAAGCTCTGCTGCGTCACGTCCTGGGAATCCAGGCCGATCTGCACGTTGAACTTGCCAGGCTCGGCCGCGTACTTGAGCTGGGCGTTGTAGAACTTCAGGTCATCTTCGGTGATGGTGAAGTGCACGACCTTCTGCTCGCCCGCCTTGAGCATGATCTTCTGGAAGTTCTTCAGCTCCTTGACCGGACGGATCATCGAACCGGTGACGTCCTGGATGTACAACTGCACCACGGTTTCGCCGTCACGCTTGCCGGTGTTTTTCACTGTGACGCTGGCGTCGAGCTTGCCGGTGGCGTTCAGGGTGGTCGACGACAGCGCCATGTCACTCAAGCTGAAATCGGTGTAGCTCAGGCCGAAACCAAACGGAAACAGCGGCCCGGTCGTGTCATCGAAATACTGCGAGGTGTAGTTGCCCGGTTTGCCCGGCGTGAACGGCCGGCCAATGCTCAGGTGGTTGTAGTAGGTCGGGATCTGGCCCACGGAGCGCGGGAAGGTCACCGGCAGCTTGCCCGACGGGTTGTAGTCGCCGAACAGCACGTCGGCGATGGCGTTGCCGCCCTCGGTGCCGCTGAACCAGGTTTCCAGAATCGCGTCGGCCTGTTCTTTCTCTTCGAGGATGGTCAGCGGACGGCCGTTCATCAGCACCAGCACCAACGGCTTGCCGGTGGCTTTCAGGGCACGGATCAGCTCACGCTGGTTCTCCGGGATGTTCAGGTCGGTGCGGCTCGACGATTCGTGGGACATGCCACGGGACTCGCCCACGGCCGCGACGACCACGTCAGCGTTTTTGGCGGCTTTCACCGCTTCGTCGATCAACACATTGGCCGGACGCGGGTCATCGACCACTTCCGGGGCGTCGAAGTTGAGGAAGTTCAGGTAGTCGAGAACCTTCTTGTCGCTGGTGATGTTGGCGCCACGGGCGTAGATCAGGTTCGCCTTGTCGCCGATTACATTGCTCATTCCGTCAAACAGGGTCACCGACTGCGCCGGACGACCGGCGGCGGCCCAACTGCCCATCATGTCGATCGGGGCCTTGGCCAGCGGGCCGACCAGCGCGACTTTCGCGGTTTTCTTCAGTGGCAGGGTTTCGTTCTGGTTTTTCAGCAGTACCAGGCTGCGGCGGGCCACTTCACGGGCGTCGGCGCGGTGCAGACGGCTGTCGGCGTAGGTGTCGGCCGGATCGTCTTCGGCCTTGCCGATGCGCAGGTACGGGTCCTTGAACAGGCCCATGTCGTACTTGGCGGCGAGGACTTCACGCACGGCGTTGTCGATGTCCTTCTGTTCGATCTCGCCGGACTTGAGCAGCCCCGGCAGCTCTTTGCCGTACAGGGTGTCGTTCATGCTCATGTCGATGCCGGCCTTGATTGCCAGCTTCGCCGCTTCGCGACCGTCGCGGGCCACACCGTGCTTGATCAGCTCGAAGATCGCGCCGTGGTCGCTGACCGCCAGGCCCTTGAAGCCCCAGTCCTTGCGCAGCAGGTCATTCATCAGCCAGGTGTTGGCGGTGGCCGGGATGCCGTTGATCGAGTTCAGCGCGACCATCACGCCGCCGGCGCCGGCATCGATTGCCGCGCGATACGGTGGCAGGTAGTCCTGGTACATCTTCACCGGGCTCATGTCGACGGTGTTGTAGTCGCGACCGCCCTCGACCGCGCCGTACAGGGCGAAGTGCTTGACGCTGGCCATGATGCTGTCGGCTGCGCTCGGCGTGTCGCCCTGATAGGCCTTGACCATCACTTTGGCGATGCGCGAAGTCAGGTAGGTGTCTTCACCGAAGCCTTCGGAGCTGCGGCCCCAGCGCGGGTCGCGGGAGATGTCGACCATCGGCGCGAAGGTGATGTCGAGGCTGTCGGATGCCGCCTCTTTGGCGGCGATGCGCCCGGACTGGCCGATGGCGTCCATGTCCCAGCTCGATGCCAGGGCCAGCGGAATCGGGAAAATCGTACGGTGACCGTGGATCACGTCGTACGCGAAAAACATCGGAATCTTCAGGCGACTGCGCATCGCCGCGTCCTGCATCGGACGGTTTTCCGGGCGGGTGATCGAGTTGAACGTACCGCCGATGTTGCCGGCGGCGATCTCTTTGCGGATCAGCTCGCGGGGCATTTCCGGGCCGATGCTGATCAGGCGCAACTGGCCGATCTTCTCGTCGAGGGTCATTTGTTTCATCAGGTTACTGATGAACGCGTCCTTGTTTTCCAGGGGGACCGGGGTCGTGGCGGCCAGTACCTGATGACTGGCCAGGCTGACGAACAGGCCCAGCAAACACAGCTTCTTCATGAATAGTTTTCTCAAGGGCCTAAACGGCGTTACAACACCGGCCAGCCAAAATTTAGGGAGCGACTATTGTTGTTCGGGTGCTGATTCAGAAAACGACAGCCGAATGTACGTCGAAAGTTTCGGCGACGTGATCGCGCAGGGCCTCTTTTTAGCCCATCGGCCCGCCGCAATCCAGTGGCGCGGGCGATTATGCCGTAACCGCCGGCTGAGAATGTTTCGCGATTCATTATTCATGAAATGTGCAAGGGAGCACCCGTCCGATGAATGTCAGTCCTGTCTACCGCTCGCGTTTGCAGGTCGCCACCCTGCTGGTGCTGGCCACGTTGTTGACCGCTTGCGGCATTAACAACATTCCGACCCTCGACGAACAGGCCAAGGCCGCGTGGGGGCAGGTGCAGAATCAGTATCAGCGCCGCGCCGACCTGATCCCCAACCTGGTGGAAACCGTGAGGGGCTATGCCAAACACGAGGAGGCCACGCTGACGGCGGTGGTCGAGGCCCGGGCCAAGGCAACGTCGATCCAGGTCGATGCCAGCACCCTCGACAACCCGGAAAAACTCAAGCAGTTCCAGCAGGCTCAGGATCAACTGACCGGTGCGTTGAGCCGGTTGATGGTGGTGTCCGAACGCTACCCGGACCTCAAGGCCAACCAGAACTTCCTCGCCCTGCAATCGCAACTCGAAGGCACGGAAAACCGCATCGCCGTGGCCCGTCGGGATTTCATTCTGGCGGTGCAGAAGTACAACACCGAAATCCGCACCTTTCCCGGTCGCCTCTGGCACAGCGTGATGTACAGCGACCTGCCGATCCGCGAGACCTTCGAAGCCACCAGCCCCGGCGCGGACAAGGCCCCGGAAGTGAAGTTCTGAGCCGGGGATGCCCATGCGTGTGCTGAAAATGGGCCTGGTGCTGATGCTGTGGCTGTTCGCCGTCAGCGCCCGGGCCGAGTTGACCTTCCCGGCGCTGACCGGGCGGGTGGTGGACGACGCGCAGATGATCGAGCCGTCGGTACGTGCGCAATTGAGCCAGCAGTTGCAGGCTCACGAACAGGCGACCGGCGAGCAGCTTGTGGTTGTGACGTTGCCGAACCTGCAAGGCGCCACCATCGAGGACTACGGCGTCGAACTCGGCCGGCACTGGGGTATCGGCCAGAAGGACAAGAACAACGGGGCACTGTTGATCGTCGCCCGGGACGAGCGCAAATTGCGCATCGAAGTCGGCTACGGGCTGGAGGATCGCCTGACCGATGCCCAGAGTTCGGTGATCATTCATCAGGTCATCACGCCGTCGTTCAAGGCCGGCAATTACAGCAAGGGCATCAGCGACGGCGTGGCGGCGATGCTGGTGGTGCTGGGCGGCAATCCGCTGGACGAACCTTCCACGGTGTACGAGTCGGCCGGCGATCCCGCGGACGATTTCGTCTCGCGGCACCCGGCATTGTTCGTATTTCTGGTGATGTTGTTCATCCTGACTGTTTTTGTCTGCCAGATGCTCGGTATCCTTCCCGCCGGCCGGGGCGGTTCCGGAGGAGGGGGCGGCTTCGGTGGCGGTGGTTTTGGCGGCGGCGGTGGAGGCGGGGGCTTCAGCGGCGGCGGTGGCAGTTTCGGCGGGGGCGGTTCCTCCGGCGGCTGGTGATAACAATAATGAGCAGGCACTTCACGACATGGCATTACTGACTGAACACGAACAACGCAAGGTCGCCGAGGCCATCGCCCGGGTCGAGCGCGACACCGACGCCGAACTGGTGACGGTGCTCGCGGCCCGCGCCGACGACTACGCGTACATCCCGCTGCTGTGGGCCAGCCTGCTGGCGCTGGTGGTGCCGGGGATCGTGCATTACCTGACCGGCTGGCTGACGATGCACAGCCTGTTGCTGGTGCAGTGGGTCAGTTTTGTCGTGCTGTGCCTGGTGTTTCGTTTGCCCAAGGTCACCACTCATCTGGTTCCGCGCCACGTCCGGCACTGGCGCGCCTCGAACCTGGCGCGGCGGCAGTTTCTCGAACAGAACCTGCACCACACGGTGGGCAGCACCGGCATGCTGATTTTTGTCTGCGAGGCGGAGCGGTATGTGGAAATTCTGGTGGATGAAGGAATTTCCAAAAAACTGGATAACAAGAGCTGGGACTCGATTGTCGCGGTGTTTACCGAGCAGGTACGGCAGGGGCAGACGTTGCAGGGCTTTGTCACTTGTATCGAGGCGTGCGGCGAGTTGCTCAAGGTGCATGTGCCGGTGACGCAGGTCAGGAATGAGTTGCCGAATCGGTTGGTGGTGTTGGGGTAGTTTCGGCAGTGTTGTAAGACTTGATATCGCAGCCCTCACCCCAGCCCTCTCCCGGGGAGAGGGAGCCGATTGGGGGATATTGAGGAGATACACCGACTTGAACGATTGGCTTTGAATCCATAATCGACTCGATATTTCAGGTCGATGGATAGCGAAAGACATCTCGGTCGGCTCCCTCTCCCTCCGGGAGAGGGCTGGGGTGAGGGCCGCTTTTAAAAGCCGTTCGGTAAATAAGAGCGTGTCCCCAATCCCCATCCCCCCTAAACTAGCGTCCATTCCCGATTTGCCCGTCCGAGGCCGCTTTTTCCCATGTCCGTTACCGCTCCCTCCGCATCTGCCAAACCGGCGCCCGATCACCACGCCCGGTTCATCGAGTTGCTGCAAACCAGCCTCGAACAGAACGGCTTCATCAAACTGGTGCTGGCCAAGTACGTCGGCGAAGAAGCGGACCTGCAGCGGATCATCATCAAACCGGTGACGGTCAAGGCGCAGCCGTGCCTGTCGTTCGTCTATCGCTACAAGACCCGCGACATCACCAAGAATCTGCCGCTGGACGAAGCAGTGGCGACGATTGCCGGGCTGCTGCCGGCGGCGTTCAAAAATGCGCATTTGCTGGCGCTGACTGACGAAGCCCAGCTCGAATACAGCAAAAAGGGCAAGAGCTCGCTGTTCATGAGCAAGCCCCAGCAATTACGTGAAGTGCCGTCTGCCGAGCATAACCGCGAGAAAAACCGCTTCCTCGACCTGAACCGGCCGTTCCTCAAGGATCTGGGCGTCACCAACGCGCAACGCGAGCTGATTCCGGCGATGTCGCGCAAGTGGAAGCAGATCAACAAGTTCATCGAAGTCTTCAGCCATGCTTTGACATCGTCACCGCTGGCTCTCGACAAAACGGTGCGGGTGGCGGATTTCGGTTCGGGCAAGGGTTACCTGACGTTCGCCATTCATGACTATCTGCGCAACACGTTGAAGGCCCAGGGCGAAGTCACCGGCGTCGAGCTGCGTGAAGAAATGGTCAACCTGTGCAACACCGCCGCGCAGAAGCTCGAACACCCGGGGCTGGTGTTCAAGTGCGGCGATGTGCGCAGTGTGGCGCCGAGCGAGCTGGACGTGATGATCGCCCTGCATGCCTGCGACATCGCCACCGATTATGCGATCCACACCGGCATCCGCTCCGGCGCCTCGATCATCATGTGCTCGCCGTGCTGCCACAAACAGATCCGCCTGCAGATCCAGAGCCCGGCGCTGCTCAAACCGATGCTGCAGTACGGTTTGCACCTGGGCCAGCAGGCGGAAATGGTCACCGACAGTTTGCGTGCGCTGTTCCTCGAAGCCTGCGGTTACGAGACCAAGGTGTTCGAGTTCATCTCCCTGGACCACACCAACAAGAACAAGATGATCCTCGCCGTGAAGCGCGCCGAGCCGGTGGACCCGACTCAGCTACTGGTGAAGATTCAGGAGTTGAAAGCGTTCTACCAGATCAGCGAGCACTGCCTCGAAACCCTGCTGCTCGCTGATGGCCTGCTGAAGCTCAAGGCTTGAGCTGAACCCCGGCGGGTAACGTGCCCGGTTGAGCCGGGCGCACCGCGGTCTTGCGCCCGAGCATCACCGTCGCGATCACGCCGCAGGCGAACAGCCAGGTGATCGGTTCCACGTGTTCGCCGAAGAACAGCGCGGAAAACGCGATGGTGAAGAAGATCTGCAACAACTGGATCTGACTGACCCGGGCAATGCCCCCCATGGCCAGCCCGGCGTACCAGGCGAAAAAGCCCAGGAACTGCGAAAACAGCGCGACGTAACCGAAGGCCCACCAGGTTTTTGTCGACACCGCGCCTTGATGCTGCAACGCCAGGTACAGCACCGGACCGATCAGCAACGGCGTGGACAGCACCAGCGCCCAGCAGATCACCTGCCAGCCGCCCATCTCTCGGGCCAGACGCCCGCCCTCGGCATAACCCAGACCGCCTACCGCGATCGCACCCAACATCAGCAAATCACCGGCCTGAATGCTGCCGGCGCCGGTATACAACGCATAGCCCAGCACCAGCGCACTGCCCAGCGCGGCGCAGGCCCAGAAGGCTTTCGACGGACGCTCATGGGACAGCCACGCGGCGTACAGCGCCACGCACAGCGGCTGCAAACCGTTGACCAGCGCGCCGTGGGACGCCGGCAAGGTCTGCATGGCCCACGCCGACAGCACCGGGAAACCGAGAATCACCCCGGCGATCACCAAACTCAGGCCTTTGACCTGCTTCCAGGTCGGCCACTTTTCCCGTCGCCACAACAGCAGCGCCGCTGCCGGAATCGCCGCGAACAACGCACGGCCCAGGCCATTGAGCAGCGGGTGCAGTTCCTGCACCACGATGCGGGTGAAGGGCAGGGTAAGGCTGAAAATCACCACGCCGAGCAGGCCGAGGGCCATGCCGGTGTTTTCGCGCGAAGACATGAGGGCAACCAGATTCGAGGGTGGCAGGGAGATTCATTCATCTAGCCACAAACCACGGCAATCGGGCTGTTACAGCTGAGAGCAGAGTTATCCATACAGTTTGCGAACGCCATCGCGGTCCTTGGACTATTTTGAATACTCCTGTGCATTCACCAGAGGAGCCCTGCCCATGGCCGCGAAAAAGATTCTGATGCTGGTCGGCGATTACGTCGAAGACTACGAAGTGATGGTGCCGTTCCAGGCCCTGCAAATGGTCGGGCACACCGTCCACGCCGTGTGCCCGGACAAGGCCGCCGGCAAGACGGTGCGCACCGCAATTCATGACTTTGAAGGCGACCAGACCTACAGTGAGAAACCCGGTCACCAGTTTGCCCTGAACTTTGATTTCGCCAAGGTCGATGCCAAGGACTACGACGCACTGCTGGTACCCGGTGGCCGTGCGCCGGAATACCTGCGGCTGAACGAAAAAGTCCTGGAACTGGTGAGGGCTTTCGACAAGGCCGGCAAGCCGATTGCTGCCGTCTGTCACGGTGCGCAGCTGCTGGCGGCGGCGGGGATTCTCGAGGGACGCGAGTGCAGCGCCTATCCGGCCTGTGCCCCGGAAGTGCGTCTGGCCGGCGGCACCTACATCGACATCCCGGTCACGGACGGCCATGTCCAGGGCAATCTGGCCACGGCTCCCGCCTGGCCGGCGCACCCGAACTGGCTGGCCGGTTTCCTGGGGTTGCTTGGAACCAAAATCACCCTGTGACACATCGATAAGGAGAAACAGCATGTCCGGATGGTATGAGTTGAGCAAAAGCAGCAACGGCCAGTACAAGTTCGTGCTGAAAGCGGCGAATGCCGAAACCATTCTGACCAGCGAGCTGTACACCACTCGCAGCGCCGCCGACAACGGCATCGCTTCGGTGCAGGTCAACAGCCCGCTGGACGAGCGCTACGAGAAGAAATCGACGAAGGACGGGCATCCGTATTTCAACCTCAAGGCTGCCAATCACCAGGTCATCGGCAGCAGCGAGTCCTACTCGTCCGACGCGGCGTGTGCCAAAGGCATCGCCGCCGTGAAGGCCAATGGGCCGACCAAGGTGATCAAGGATAAAACCCTGCCGGTGCTTTGAATCCAGCTCAAAACCCTGTGAGAGCGAGCTTGCTCCCACAGGGTTGGTGTGTACGTTGAACTCAGCTCAGGGTTTTGAGAATGGCCTGCAACTGATTGCGCCCGGCCTCGCTCAGCGGGAACACCGGCAACCGCGGATCGCCGACTTCCAGATCGGTCAGTCGCAGCCCGGCCTTGATCGTCGCCGGCAAGCCGCCCTTGAGGATGAAGTCCAGCAGCGGCAACTGGCGGTAGAACAGCTCACGCGCCTTGGCCAGATTCCCCGCCAGCGTGGCTTCGTACAAATCCAGGTTGAGTTGCGCAATCAGGTTCGGCGCCGCCGTGCACCAGCCTTTCGCCCCGGCGGCGAACGCTTCCAGCGCCAGCGGATTGCAGCCGTTGTAGAACGGCACCCGTCCTTCGCCGAGCAGTTGCAGCTTGTGCATGCGCTGGATGTCGCCGGTGCTCTCCTTGACCATGGTCACGTTTTCCACGCCGTTGACGATGCGCAGGATCAGCTCCACCGACATGTCGGTGCCGCTGGTGGCCGGGTTGTTGTAGAGCATGATCGGCACGCCGATGCTGTCGCCGATGGCGCGGTAATGCGCAAGGATCTCCGCTTCGGTGAGTTTCCAGTAGGACGCCGGCAGCACCATCACCACATCGGCGCCGTGAGCTTCGGCAAAGCGTGCGCGACGCACTGCTTTGGCGGTGGTCAGGTCGGATACGCTGACCACGGTCGGCACCCGTTTGGCCACGTGTTTGATGCTGAACTCGGCGACCTGGTCCCACTCCGCATCGCTCAGGTAAGCGCCTTCGCCGGTGCTGCCCAGTGGCGCGATGGCGTGGACGCCGCCGGCGATCAGACGGTCGATGGAGCGGCCGAGGGCCGGCAGGTCAACGCCTTCGCCGTTGGCGCCGAACGGGGTGATGGTGTAGCCGATGATGCCGTGAATGTTGGACATGTGAGTGCTCCGCAAGGATGTGGTGTTCAGTTCAGGCAATCGGCGTGCTGACGCAGGTTCTGCCGGGCGTAGTAGTTGAATGCAGAGGCGTGGCGTTTGGGTTTCGAGACCCAGTCATGGGCCTCGCGACCCAGCTCGGGGATGATCGGCTTGATCGTCCCGGCAGCCATCGCCAGCAACTGCAGCTTGGCGGCGCGCTCGATCAGTTGCGCGATGACACAGGCTTCCTCGATGGTTGTGCCGGTGGACAGCTGACCGTGGTGGGAAAGCAGAATCGCCCGTTTGTCGCCCAACGCACCGGCAATCAACTCGCCTTCTTCGTTGCCCACCGGCACACCCGGCCAGCCTTCAAGGAACGCGCAATCGTCGTACAGCGGGCACAGATCCATGTGGGAAATCTGCAGCGGCACTTCCAGCATCGACAGCGCGGCAACGTGCGTCGGGTGAGTGTGAATGATGCAGTTCACGTCCGACCGGGCGCGGTACACCCAGCTGTGGAAGCGGTTGGCCGGGTTGGCCATGCCGTGGCCTTCGAGCACTTCCAGGTCTTCGTTGACCAAAAGCAGATTGCTCGCGGTGATTTCGTCGAAGCCCAGGCCCAGTTGCTGCGTGTAGTAAGTGCCCGGCTGCGGGCCACGGGCGGTGATCTGTCCGGCGAGGCCCGAATCGTGGCCGTTCTCGAACAGGATGCGGCAGGTCAGGGCCAGCTTTTGCCGGTCTGTCCACGTATTATCCGCCAGGGTTTTTTGCATCTGGGTCAGCGCTTGCTTGACCAGTTGGTCTTTGGGTAGTGCTAATGTCTTGGCCATATCCGTGTCCTGTGGTGGTTGCCATGGATGACACTTAAGAGGCTATATGACACTTTGTGTCATTGGCAAGGACAAATCGTCTTTCCTTTGCTGGATTAATCGCTTCGCATGTCTATCCGTTTGAAATTATTGAGAAAAAAACTTGGCGTAACCCTTGAGGCGCTGGCCGAGAAATCCGGCATGACCAAGAGTTATCTGTCGAAGGTCGAGCGCGGGTTGAACACGCCGTCGATTGCCGCCGCGCTGAAACTGGCCAAGGCGCTGAACGTGAAGGTCGAAGAGCTGTTCTCCGAAGACAACGTCAGCCTCGACAGCTACAGCCTGGTGCGCAGCCACGAACGTCAGTCCCTGGCGGCCAACGATCACAGCCCGGGTTACGCGGTGCTGGCCCATCAGGTCAGCGAACGCAGCCTGCTGCCGTTCATCATCTATCCGCCGACTGAATTCACCGACAAGACCTTCAAGGAACACTTGGGTGAGGAGTTTTTGTTCGTTCACGAAGGCCGGGTCGAAGTGGACTTCATGAACGAACGGGTGTTGCTGGAGCGGGGCGACGCGCTGCACTTCAATGCGCAGAAACCGCACCGGATCCGCTCGGTGGGCGAGGAGCAGGCGCAGTTACTGGTGGTGGTGCACAGCCGCGAGGAGTGATCAGACCTCGACCGGCACCGACAGCTTTGGATTGCCCAACGCATGGCTCTTCGAGTCATAGAACCGCAATCGGGCGCCCGTGCCCTCGAACACCTTCGCGTAGTGGCGCTTCTGGTGCTGGATGAACGCCGCGCTGCGGGGGTAGATCGAGATCGCCACGGTCTTCGGTTTCGCCAGCCGCAGCGCCCGGACTATGTGCGCATCCTGCTCGCTCAGGGCATGGCCGAAGATGCACAGGTTGTCGCCGTGCGCGAGCAGCTGGTCGTAGCAGAACGACAGGTAATCGGAACTGCGGATGGTCTTGAGCTTGTCCGCGCTCGGCCCTTCGTTGACGAACAGTGGCACGTCATCGAGGGTCTTGATCGTGTTGTTGATCGCGAAACTGCCCAGCAGCGTGCCCTCGGTGGCGGTTAGTTTGCGGGCGGTGCCGTCCTGGTTGCGTACCAGATGCAGGCCGCCGTGCAGGTACAGCAAACGTGGTTTGTCAGTGCTGCTTTCGCACAGATCGAAGCTGGCGTCGGGGCCGTTGAACAGGTCGTCGATGGCCTCGCCCTGGTGTTGCAGGGCCCAGTAGTTGAGCAGGTCGTAATTGGTGGTGAACACCGTGCGGTAACTCGCCAGTTCGCGGTTAAGAATGCTCAGGGTCGAGGCTTCGACCAGTCGCCACGGAATGTGCAAATCGTGGACGGCGTTGATCAGCGCCTCCTTGATCGCGTAGTAGCGATTGCGCGGCGCGGCCGAGCTGACGGCCAGCGCCTTGTTGACCCGGCTGGTGGTTTTCAGCGCGCCGAGCACCTGCTCGAAGCTGCGCGTGTGCAGGGCGTCGAACACGCTCAGTTCCGACGGGCTCAATGGTTTTTCTTCCACCGTGCGGGCGTTTTCGAACAGCGAGTCGTAGCCGAAATCGTCCCACACCGCGCGACTGGCGCCGTTGCCCAGCAGAAGGCCACTGAAGTCGGTGGTGGCGCGCAACGCGTTCCAGTCTTCGAGTGTGGCGTCGACATCCAGAAAATCGGTCATTGCAGGGCACGTCTCAAAACAAAGGGGCAGATGGACGGCGACTTTATCACGAGCGGGCATTGAGCCAGATCAACATCCGCCGTGACCGATCAGTCGATCCTTTGCGCACCCGCCGAATTGCAAGCGTCGATTCGGCCCCAGTCAGGAGACGCGCCATGAGCAGCACCTTTTTCATTCCCGCGGTCAACATCATGGGCAGCGGCTGCCTTGATGAAGCCATGAATGCGATCCGCAACTACGGTTTTCGCAAGGCGCTGATCGTCACCGACGCCGGTCTGGCCAAGGCCGGTGTGGCGACGATGATTGCCGAGAAACTGGCGATGCAGGACATCGATTCGGTGATCTTCGACGGCGCCAAGCCCAACCCGAGCACCGCCAACGTCGAGTCAGGCCTGGCGCTGCTCAAGGAGAGTCGTTGCGACTTCGTCGTCTCCCTCGGCGGTGGCTCGCCCCACGACTGCGCCAAAGGCATCGCCTTGTGCGCCACCAACGGCGGGCAGATCCGCGACTACGAAGGTGTCGATCAATCGACCAAGCCGCAACTGCCGCTGATCGCCATCAACACCACCGCCGGCACCGCCAGCGAAATGACCCGGTTCTGCATCATCACCCACGAAACCCGCCACGTGAAAATGGCCATCGTCGACCGCAACGTCACGCCGCTGCTGTCGGTCAACGACCCGGCGCTGATGGTCGCCATGCCGAAAAGCCTGACCGCCGCCACCGGCATGGACGCACTGACCCATGCGATCGAAGCCTACGTGTCCACCGCTGCCAATCCGATCACCGACGCCTGCGCGCTGAAAGCGATGACCCTGATCAGCAACAACCTGCGTTTGGCGGTACGCGACGGCAGTGACCTGGGCGCACGGGAAAACATGGCGTATGCGCAGTTCCTTGCCGGCATGGCGTTCAACAATGCGTCCCTCGGCTACGTGCATGCGATGGCGCACCAGTTGGGCGGTTTCTACGATTTGCCTCACGGGGTGTGCAACGCGGTGTTGTTGCCCCATGTGCAGACGTTCAACGCATTGGTCTGCGCCGATCGCCTCACCGATGTGGCCCACGCCATGGGTGCCGACATTCGCGGCTTCAGTCCGGAGGAGGGCGCGCAGGCGGCGATTGCCGCGATCCGTTGTCTGGCCAAAGACGTCGACATCCCCGGTGGCTTGCGTGACCTTGGTGCCAAGTGCACCGACATCCCGGTACTCGCGGCCAACGCCCTGAAAGACGCCTGCGGTTTCACCAACCCACGGGCGGCGGATCAGCGGCAGATCGAAGAGATTTTCCGCAGCGCGTTTTAAGCGGACTGACGATCGGGCGTGAACCTCGTGCAGAGCACCACGCCCAACCCCAGGACGCAGCACAGCAGCGCCAACGGCCACGGTCGAGCAGGTAACAAGCAGGATGAGACTGGGGTTCATGAGTCGTCCGTGAAGGTTCAGCGGTGGCGATGGCCGCTGTGAGTCAGTAACAGTCCGGTGATCAAATCACAGAAGTGATGGATCAGTGTCGATGCCATGTCGGCGCGCAGGGTCACGCGGATCGCGGCCTTGCCTTGGGCCACCACCGGGAAAAACACCGCGCTGGTGAAAAAGCCGTGTTCGGCCAGTTCAATGGCGATTCGATTGGCCAGAGCGGCCTCGCCGCAGTTGATCAGGCGGATGGCCATGGGACTGCCGTGCTGTTCGGTGCTCAAGAGGCTGTCGAACAGGCGAATATTGGCCTGGAGCCGAACCTGCAAGGCGCGCAGTTCGGCACTGCGATGCAACTGGATCGACGCAAGGCCCGCGCCGATGGCCGCGCAATTGAGGCTTTGCGACCAGTTGCTCGGCCCGCCGTAACGCTGGATCAACTTCCTCTGCCGCTCATTCCCGAGCATCACCAGACCACCGCTGGCCCCGAACGATTTGGCCAGCGAAGCGACGATCAGGCAATCCTCTTCCAGCGCCGGCATTCTTGGCCGTACAAGACCGGCGCCGTTGCTGCCGACCACCGACAGCGCGTGGGAATCATCGAGGTAAAGAAACAGGCCGTAACGTTCCTTCAGGTACAGCAGACCGTCCAGATTGGCCACGCCGCCCATGCTGTAGGCCCCGTCGGCTATGTAGGCGACGGCGGTATGACGCTGGCACACCGATTCAAGAAAATCCATGTCGTTGTGGGGGCAGGTCAATACCTGGGTTTCGTCGGCGCAACTGGCTTTCAAGTGATTCATCGAATAATGCGCCAGGCGATCGAACACCATCACCGGCGGGCGGTTCTGGGTGAGTACGCCGCTGGCCAGCAATGGCAGGATTCCGGCACTCGCGGCGCTGCAGGACAGACTGCTCAGGCACACAGCGCCGAACAGTTCCGACAGTTCGCTTTCGTACTGATCGAGCAGCGCCAGCTTGCAGCGGTTCTTCGAATTGGCAACGCGCAGCGTGCCGGTTTCACGCAGCGCTGTGATAGCCCCCTCAAGCAGCGCGGGATGGTGATCGAGGCCCAGATAGGACGTGGTGCAAAAGTGATGGAGAGAGCGCCCGTGCTGATCGAGCAATTGATTACAGCCTTTGACCTCGACGTTGAGGGCGGCGATTTTTCCAGCCTCCGCAGCCTCCCAATCGTGGTCTGCCAAAGCGATGACTTTGCGGTAATTGGAGAAAGTGTTGGCGGATTCCGACAGGTGATTCACAGGCAGCTCTCCTTGAGCAGGGCAATCCATGGGGTGTTGCAAATTGTGTGTGTTGCCAGACTTTACAGAGAGCCAGGCCAGGCCAGAATCGGATCCCTCCGCAAGTACTGAGCGATTTTGGAGTTTTGCTCGTAGGGCGCTATCGGAAAAGTTTGTAAGGCAATTGAGTATCTGTCCGAAGAGCAATCCCGGCTATTCTGCCGACACAAACGACCCACGTTATCGAGCTTGCCATGCTGCAAAAAAGCCTGATCCGCCGCCTCGACCTGATCACCCTGCAACTGTTCGTCGCCGTCCACGAGGAAGGCACGCTGACCCGTGCCGCTTCCCGCGAGGCGATTGCCGTGTCGGCGGCGAGCAAGCGCCTGATGGAGCTGGAGGAAGCGCTGGGCATCAGCCTGTTCGTGCGTCAGGCCAAGGGCATGACCCTGACCCCGGCCGGCGAAACCCTGTTGCACCACGCCCGGCAGATGTTGTTCAACGTCGAGAAAATGGGCCTCGAACTGGGCGAGCACAGCCACGGCGTGCGCGGCTATGTGCGGATGCTGGCGAACCTGTCGGCGATCATTCAGTTTCTCCCCGAAGACCTGCGCGATTTCACTGCGCAACAGCCGCAGGTCAAGACCGATCTGGAAGAGCGGCCCAGCGCCGGCGTGGTTCAGGGCGTGCTCGATGGCGTGGCGGATCTGGGCATTTGTTCCAGCGACAGCGACATCAAAGGCCTGCACAGCGTGCGCTATCGCCGCGACAAACTGGTGGTGGTGATGCTGCCCGAACATCCGTTGGCCGTGCGTGAATCCGTGGCCTTCAGCGAAACCCTCGACAGCGATTACGTCGGCCTGCACGCCGCCAGTTCGATCAACATGCGCACCCATGCCGCTGCGCGGCAGGCCGGCAAGGTCTTGCGCATCCGCATTCATGTGCCGGGCTTCGATGCGGTGTGCCGGATGGTCCAGGCCAACATGGGTATCGGCATCCTGCCGCAGCGCGCTTATGAGTTATTCGGTCGGGCGCTGGGGCTGCACGCGGTGCCGCTGACCGATGGCTGGTCGGATCGCGACCTGATCGTGGTGGTGCGTGACGAGGCCGGGTTGTCGCCGGTGAGCCGGATCCTGTTCGAACATTTGCGCGCAGCCAACTGAGCGTTCGCGTTTGGCGAACGGCCGTTGCCGAGTGACGGCTGGATCGCAGCCATGACGTTCCTCTAGCCTTGGCCGCAATTCCAAGAACAAGAGGTACCCCGCGATGACTGCCCCTTTGAGTGCGATCAAAGTGATCGAAATCGGCACCCTGATCGCCGCGCCGTTTGCCGCGCGCATGCTCGCCGAGTTCGGCGCCGAAGTGATCAAGATCGAAGCCATGGGGCAGGGCGACCCGCTGCGCAAATGGCGCAAGCTGCACGAAGGGACGTCGCTGTGGTGGTACCTGCAGTCGCGCAACAAGAAATCCCTTGCGCTCAATCTGAAGTCCGCCGAAGGCATCGAGCTGGTCAGGCAATTGGCGTGCGATGCCGACGTGATCATCGAAAACCTGCGCCCCGGCGCCCTGGAAAAACTCGGCCTGGGCTGGGACTTGCTGCACGCGCTCAACCCCAATCTGACCCTGGTGCGCATTTCCGGCTACGGCCAGACCGGCCCTTACCGTGACCGCCCCGGTTTCGGTGCGATCGGCGAGGCCATGGGCGGCATTCGCTACACCACCGGCACCCCCGGTTCGCCCCCGGCGCGGGTCGGCGTCAGCCTCGGCGATTCGCTGGCTTCACTGCACGCGGTGATCGGTGCACTGATGTCGCTGCTGCGGGTCAAGACCGGGCAGGGCGGCGGGCAGATTGTCGATGTGTCGCTGGCCGAAAGCGTGTTCAACGTCATGGAAAGCCTGGTGCCGGAATACGACATGCTCGGCCATGTCCGCGAACGCAGCGGCGGCGCGTTGCCGGGCATCGCACCCTCCAACACCTACCTCACGGCCGACGGCGCCTACGTGGTGATCGCCGGCAACAGCGACCCGATCTACAAGCGCCTGATGCAGGTCATCGGTCGGGATGATCTGGCCGAAGCCGAAGAGTTCGCCCACAACGACGGTCGTGCCGCGAAGAGTGGACTGCTCGATGCCGCCATCACCCACTGGACCAGCAGCCTGCCGATCCATGACGTACTGGCCGCGCTGGAAGCCGCCGAAGTGCCGGCCGGCCGCATCTACTCGGTAGCCGACATCGTTGCCGATCCGCACTATCAGGCCCGGGACATGTTGCTCGACGCCGCGTTGCCCGGCGGGGCGACGGTGAAGATGCCGGGCATCGTGCCCAAACTCTCGGAGACCCCCGGCGGGGTGAACTGGTCGGGGCCCGGCCTCGGTCAGCACACCGATGGCATCCTCGCCGGTCTCGGCCTGACCGCTTCGGACATCGAACGCCTGAAAAGCCAGGGGGTGGTGCAATGATCAGCGATTACTCGCAGACCCTGATCGTCCAGGAAGTCTCGCCCCGGGACGGCCTGCAGATCGAGCCGACCTGGGTCGAGACCGAAGACAAGATCGCCCTGATCGATCAACTGTCCCGGGCCGGATTCAGCCGCATCGAAGCCGGCTCGTTCGTCTCGCCGAAAGCGATCCCGGCCCTGCGCGATGGCGAGCAGGTGTTCAAGGGTATCCGGCGCCAGCCGGGGGTGATTTATGTCGCCCTGATTCCCAACCTCAAGGGCGCGCAACGGGCGCTGGAGTCCGGGGCCGATGAACTGAACCTGGTGATGTCCGCCAGCCAGACCCACAACCTGGCGAACATGCGCATGCGTTGCGAAGCCTCGCTGGCGGCGTTCGGCGAGATCGTGACCTTTGCCAGCGGCTCGGGCGTGCGGCTCAACGGCAGCATCGCGACGACGTTTGGTTGCCCGTTTGAGGGCGGGATCGACGAAAACCGCGTGCTGCAAATCGTCGAGGCCTATCAAGAACTCGGCATTCAGGGCATCACCCTGGCCGACACCACCGGCATGGCCAATCCGCGACAGGTCGACCGACTGGTGCTACGGGTGTTGCAGCGGGTTTCGGCGGCGGATCTGACCCTGCACTTTCACAACACCCGAGGCCTGGGATTGTGCAACGTGCTGGCGGCTTACGAAGCGGGCGCCCGGCGTTTCGACGCGGCGCTGGGCGGGCTCGGCGGCTGTCCGTTTGCGCCCGGTGCCTCGGGCAACATCTGCACCGAAGACCTGGTGAACCTCTGCGACGAAGTCGGCATTCACACCGGCATTGATCTGCCGTTGCTGCTGAAACTGTCCCGTGGACTGCCCGCGCTGCTGGGTCATGAAGTGCCCGGTCAACTGGCCAAGGCCGGACGCAATTGCGATCTGCACCCGATTCCCGGCTGATTTCACACGCTCACTGACAACCCCCGAACCAGACAACAAAAACAATCGGACGCCCACCGGCAGTCCGCCTGGAGAAAAACTATGAGCCTCAATGTAATGGAGGCGGGCGCAAGCTCGTCCGTCGATCACGACGCCGAAAAAGCCCTGGTCAGCAAGGTCGCCTGGCGCCTGATGCCGTTGATCATGGTCTGCTACCTGTTCGCCTTCTTCGACCGCATCAACATCAGCTTCGCCAAGTTCCAGTTGCAGGCCGACCTGAGCCTGAGCGACACCGCTTACGGTCTCGGTGCCGGGCTGTTCGTGGTCGGTTACGTGCTGTTCGAAGTACCGAGCAACATGATGCTGTACAAGGTCGGCGCGCGACGCTGGATCGCCCGGATCATGATGTCCTGGGGCGTGGCGACGGCACTGATGGTGTTCGTCAACAGCGAATGGCAGTTCTACGTGCTGCGCTTTCTGATCGGCGCGATGGAGGCCGGTTTCGCCCCCGGCGTGCTGTATTACCTGACGCTGTGGTTCCCGCAGCATTTCCGTGGCCGCATCACTTCGATGCTGTTCCTGGCCTCGGCGTTTGCCGGACTGGTCGGTGCGCCGTTCTCCGGACTGGTGCTGGAACACCTCGACGGCGTGCTGCAAATGCGCGGCTGGCACTGGCTGTTTCTGCTCGGTGGCGTGCCGTGCGTCGGGCTGGGTTTCCTGGTGCTGACCTTGCTCAAGGACCGCATCGAGGACGCTCACTGGCTGACCCCGGAAGAGAAAAAACTGCTGGCCAGCCGCATCGCCCATCACGAACCGCACAAGAGCGGCGGCTCGTTGCTGGCGGCGTTGAAAATTCCGGGTTTCCTGACCCTGGGGCTGATCTACTTCCTGATCCAGGTCGCGTCCTACGGCCTGAATTTCTGGGCCCCGCAACTGATCCGCAGTGCCGGCACCGAGAGCCCGGTAATGATCGGCCTGCTGACCTCGATCCCGTATATCTGCGGTGCGATCAGCATGGTGGTGATCGGTCGTCTGTCCGATGCCACGGGTGAGCGGCGCAAGTTTGTCGCGGGGCTGGTGATCATCGGCGCCATCGGGTTCTTCAGCGCGGGGATTTTCGCCAGTCACACCACCTTCCTGATTGTCGCCCTTGGATTGCTGGGCGCCGGGATCATCGCGTCGATTCCGAGCTTCTGGACCCTGCCACCGAAATTGCTGGCGGGCGCCGGGGCCGGTGCGGCGGGCGGGATTGCGGTGATCAACACCCTGGGCCAGTTCGGCGGTATCGTCAGCCCGGTGATGGTCGGCCGGATCAAGGACCTGACCGGCAGCACCACGCCGGCGCTGTATGTCATCGGCGTGGCGGCGCTGATCGCGGCGGCGTTGCTGCTGTGGGGGCTGCCGCAGAAACTGCGCACGCTGGACAAGTACTGAGGTGTCGGGCTGGTTGTGCCGATAGCGCGCGATCAGCCCGCCGATGCCAGGGACTTTGAAGCCGAGTCGCCAAACTGGATCAGCACCACCCCCGTCATCAACAACACCGCGCCGAACAGGCGCGGCAATGTCAGGTGTTTCTCTACCAGCCCGAACAGGCCGAAGTGATCCAGCACGATTGACGTGATCATTTGCCCGGCCAGGGCCAGCGCCAGAAATCCCGAAGCCCCCAGCTTCGGCAGCAACACCACCGCCAGCGCCACGAAGCACACTCCGAACGCCCCGCCGGTCCACATCCACAGCGGCAGCTTGCCGAGCGGGGCCAGCGACGGCAGTGGCAAGCGCAGGACGACAATCACCGGCAACAACACCAGCACGCTCACCACCAGCGAGGTGAGCGTCGCCCACAGCGGATGCCCCAACCCCCGTGCCAGATTGATATTGATCGCACTCTGAAACGGCACCACCGCCCCGGCAAATACCGCCAACAGCAGCAAACCGACCCACTGCATCACTCCCATGATCGTTCTCCGGCAAGGTTTTGCTGGACTCTAGGGTATTCGTCGCGCAGATTTAAATTCTGTTTTGGTATCCGGAACATGCATCAAATGAATGATCTGCGCCGCATCGACCTCAACCTGCTGGTGATCCTCGACGCCTTGCTCGGCGAGCAACACGTGACCCGCGCCGCCGAACGCCTGCACCTGAGTCAACCGGCGGTCAGCCACGCGTTGGCGCGTCTGCGCGACTTGCTGGGTGATCCATTGTTGGTGCGTGCCGGTTCGGGGCTGGTCCCCACCGCGCGGGCGCTGGAGCTGGCGGCGCCACTGGCCGAAACCCTGGCCCAGGTGCAATCGCTGCTGGCGCCGAACACCTTCGACCCGGCCAGCGCCCGTCGGACCTTTCGGCTTGCGATGTCGGACTACGGCGCGGCGATCATCCTGCCCGGCCTGATTCGCACCTTGCGCACCGAAGCGCCGGGCATTGATCTGCAAATCAGCCATGCCAGCCGCGAAGGCATGGTCGAAGGCCTGCTCAACGGCGACATCGACCTCGCCGCCGGCGTGCTCCCCGAATTGCCTGGCGATCTGCGCAGCACACCGCTGTTCGAGGAGCGCTACGTCTGCCTCCTGGATCGCCAGAGCCTTCCCGCCGGAGGTGTTCTCGACCTGCCAACCTATCTCTCCCGTCCCCATGTCTTGCTGGAAATGCGCGGCAGCGGCACCCCGGAAATCGAACGCACCCTGACCGCCCTGCGCGAACGCCGCCGCGTCGCCATCAGCCTGCCGCACTGGAGCGTTGCGCCGCGGTTCATCAGTGGCACGGATCTGATCCTGACCGTGGCCTCGCGGGCGTTGAATGAAGTGGATGACGAATCACTGATCGTCGTGCCGCCGCCGTTTGAAATTGCGCCGTTCACGTTTGTGTCGGCATGGCACAAGCGGCGGGGCGGGGATCAGGCGTTGAACTGGTTGAATCAGCGGATCGGGGAGGGGATAGTGCGCGACTGAAAAACATCAAGGAGCGGGGCGTGACAGTGAAGTCTGGGGTCGTTGGTTGGGTGGCGCTGTGTGGGGCGTTGATGGCGGGGCAGGTGTTGGCTGATTGTGTGCCTGCGCCGGTGACCGGTGATCTGGATTTCTCCGTGTGCAAGGAGTGGCCCGCTTATCCGGGGTTGAACATCAGCGCGAACGCGAAATTTGAACGCAGCTCCGTGCCGGGTGGCACCGACACGAGCGGCACCTATGATTTCAATTTATCGGTCTTGAAAAGCGACCAAACGAAACCGGTTGCCACTTATCACCAGGCCTCCGCTTTCTTTTCGGGTGGGGTGGCGTTGCAAGAGCTCTCACTCGATACCGCGCGCTACAAGCTCACCCCAGAGATACGGGCGTTTGGCGTTCGCGTCCAATTCACCAATGCCTCTCGCCTCAACCCGCTTGAAGAAACGCACCTCTCTCTTTATGTGAGAGAGGGCGATAAGTTACGTCCCGTGCTCAGTCAATTAGTGGTTTATGAGTACGGGGGTGAATGGGACGGTGATTGCGCCGGCGAGCGATATGAGACAACCAGAACGGTAGAAATTGCCAAGACCAGCTCCCATGGTTATGCCGATCTGATCATCAAAAGCAAGACGACAGGGACGACCAATGTCGTCGAAGGCAATACTTGTGAAGACAAAATCAGTGTCAGCAGTCCTGAACTGACAACCCTTCACTACGACGGAAAATCCTACGTCTTGCCTAAAGGTTTCAAAGCCATCGAGTGATACAGAGCCAACGCGACTTATTTCAAGGAAGAACAATGCTCACTCCACCCCGACTTTTCATCGCCCTCAGCTTTTTCGCGATCACCGCCCAGGCGCAGCCGGCCTGTGTAACAAAGAATCACGACGACCAGTCGCTCTCGCGCTGCAAACCATGGCCGGCGTTCAAGGAGCAGGTGATTGCCCTCAAGTCCACTTATGTACCGGATGCCGGTAATGACGATGCGGGCGTGTTTGATCTGGATCTGGCGGTGCTGAACAGCACCAACGCCAAGCCGATTGCCACTTACTCCAAACCCGGGGCCTACAACTCCGATGCCATCCGGTTCGACGATCTGGTGATCGACACTGCCCGCTACAGGCTGGCTCCGGATGTCCGTGCCTTTGGTTTGCGTTCGAAGTTCGAGCACAGCTCCCGCGCCAATCCATACGAAAAAACCGATCTGGCGCTGTATGTGCGTGAAGGTGGCAAACTGCGCCCGGTACTGGAAGGTCTGGTGGTCTACAAGAACCATGGTGAGTGGATGGATGAATGCGAAGGTGAAGGTCAGCAAATTCGCCGAACCGTGGAAATCGGCCCGACCAGCCACAATGGCTTGGCCGACCTGATCGTCACCTCAAGCGGCACGGCGATGAAAACCGTCAAGGCCGGCAAGGAATGCGTTTCCCAGGATTCCCCACTGAAGAAAACCCAAATCACCCTGACCTACGACGGCAAGCAATACACCGTCCCTGAAGACCTCCGAGGTTACTGACCCGATGCTCACCGGCCTCAACCACCTGACTCTCGCCGTCACCGACCTGGACCGCAGCCTCGCGTTCTACCGTGACGTGCTGAAGCTGCAAGTCGAGGCCACGTGGGACGCCGGTGCCTATCTCTCGCTCCCGGGCCTGTGGTTGTGCCTGTCGCTCGATGCACAACGCCAACCCCATCCCGCCGCCGACTACACCCACTACGCCTTCAGCCTCGGCGCAGAAGACTTTCCGCTGTTCGTCCAGCAGCTTCGCGCCGCCAACGTGCAGGAATGGCGTGACAACCGCAGCGAAGGTGCATCGTTCTACTTCCTCGACCCGGACGGTCACAAGCTCGAAGCCCACGTCGGCGATCTGGCCTCGCGACTGGCCGCGTGTCGGCAAAAGCCCTACGCCGGGATGCGTTTTTTCAACGAGTCGTGAATATTCGCCAAACGCTGGGATAGACTGGCGGCCACGTTTTCCGGGACTTGCAGGTTTTCCATGACTCCATCGTTGCTAATGGCCGTGTTGGCCTCGGGATTCATCTACGGCATCACGCCGGGGCCGGGTGTGCTGGCGGTGTTCGGCATCGGCGCCGCGCGCGGCCGACGGGCTGGGGCGGGGTTTCTGTGCGGGCATTTGCTGGGCGATGTGATCTGGTGCAGCACGGCATTGATCGCGATTGTCGGCGCCCGGGAAATCGGCAGCACCGCTTTCGATGTGCTCGGTGTGCTCAGCGGCCTGTACCTGTTCTGGCTCGGCTGGCGTGCGGTGCGGGCCAAGCGCAGCAACGGTGAGCAGCCTCAGGGCGCGGCGCGTCAGCCGTTCTGGCACGGCATCCTGTTCGGGCTGACCAACCCCAAGGCCTACCCGGTGGCGGTGGCGACGTTCACCGCGTTGCTGTCGAGCCGGGCCGAACTGCTCAACTGGTCGATGCTGCCGATGCTGATTGCTTTGAGCTTCCTGGGTGGATTGCTCGCCTACGCTATTCTCATTGGCGTTGTCGGCGCCCGACAGGTGCGTACGCTGTATCAGCGCCATGAACTGGCCATCACCCGGTTGTGCGGGGTAATGTTCATCGGTTTCGCCATCAATGCTCTGGTGCATGCGCTGCCGGGGCTGATGCCGAACAGGAATTGATGTGATCGCAGGGATGCGAGGTCGAGGTCAGGGACGGTTGATCAGTGCTGCATTGCCCGGACACCCACGCTGAACCATGGAAAGCCGAAATTCTGCGCCCTTGGCGAGTTACATCGATCTGTTGCTGGACGCCGTTTGTGCGGTAGACAAACAAGGTCGCTTCGTTTTTGTCAGCGCAGCCTGCGAGCGGATTCTCGGCTACACCCCTGACGAGTTGATTGGCCAGTCGATGATCGACTACGTCTACCCAGCCGACCGTGAGCGCACCCTGGCTGCCGCCAGCGACATCATGGGCGGCGAGCCCAAGCACAACTTCGAAAACCGCTACGTGCGCAAGGACGGCAGCATCGTGCACATCCTCTGGTCGGCGCGCTGGTCGGAAGTCGATCAACTGCGCATCGCCGTGGCCCGTGACATCACCGAACGGAAACTCGCAGAATCCCGTCAGGCGGCGCTGTACGCGATCTCCGAAGCGGCCCATGCGGCGGAGGATCTGCTGGCACTGTTCAAGCGCATTCACCTGATCATTGGCGAGTGGCTGCCGGCGCTGAATTTCTCCGTGGCGCTGTACGACGACCATTGCGCGCAACTGAATTTTCCCTATCACGTCGACGATGACGAGTTGCAACCGGAGCAACCCGGCACTGTGACCGGTCGGCTGTGCGCAGAAGTGATCCGCAGCGGCCAGCCGATCCTGCTGACCCCGGATTGTCCGCAGGCCCCGGCGGGATTCGAAACCCTGGTGGCGGGGCAGCATTCACCGTGCTGGCTCGGTGTGCCGTTGAACTCAAAAAACGGCACCATCGGCGCCCTGATCGTCAAAAGTCTGCCCGGCGGCGAACGCTACACCGAGCGTGACAAGGAGCTGCTGCAATATGTCTGCGCCCAGGTCGCCACGGCCATCGAGCGCCAGCAATTGCACGCTCGCCTGCGGCGCATGGCGCAATACGATCAATTGACCCAATTGCCCAATCGCGAGTTGTTGCGTGATCGGTTGAAGGCTGCGCTGACCAGCGCTCGGGAAACATCGGGGCATATGGCGCTGCTGTATGTCGATCTGGATCGCTTCAAGCAGGTCAACGACACCTTCGGCCACGGTGTCGGCGACATGCTGCTGCAGACTGTGGCCAACCGCCTCAAGGGCTGCGTGCGCGAGACCGACACCGTGGCGCGGATCGGCGGCGACGAGTTCGTGGTGCTGTTGCACAGCGTCCATGCCGCCGACGATGCCGACAGCGTGGCGGAAAAGATCCGACAGGTGCTGGTGCAACCCATGCGTCTGGACGGGCACAACCTGCACATCGAACCGAGCATCGGCGTGGCCCGCTATCCCGAGCATGGTGATGAGGAACAGCAACTGTTTCGTCACGCCGACCAGGTGATGTACGCCGCCAAACGGCAGAATCATCAAAGGCTGGACAGCTGATCGGCGCGTCACCGTTCGTCGCGGCGAAAGCAACTTTTCTAAACCTTTGGCAGTCAGGAAATTCTCAATCTAGGCGGGCACCTGCTCGCCTACGATCAATGCCAAGAGGTAGAGAATCATGCCTAACTCAAGAAACTCGAACTCGGGAAACTTTGCCAACGATCGAACGAAGGCGTCTGAAGCCGGTCGCAAGGGTGGGAAAACCACCACCACGACTGTCGACAAAGAGCCTAAAACCGAGATGGGACGCAAGCCCGCTCAGAAATCGAAATAGTCGGTGAAGGTTGTTTTGATTGAGAGGCGGGGGCGCAAGCTCCCGCTTGAATCTGCAAAGAAGGAGGGCGCGACCATGAGCCGGATGGCCACCCGAGTACGTAACATCAGTTTTGTCAGCCTGCTGGGATTGTTCGCCAGCAGCGCGTTTGCCCAGTCGCCCGCCGACTTCATCAACGAAGCCTCGGCCAAAGGCATGGCCGACATCGAGGCCAGTCGTCTGGCGCACAGCAAGGCCGAGTCCAAAGAGGTCAAGGATTACACCATCGTGGTCATCAACGACCGCACCACCGCCAACCAGCATCTGGCGAAAATCGCCAAGAAACTGGACCTGCCAGTGGCGCCCCGCGAAGAAGTCGCCGACAAGGCCAAGGCGTTGATGCCGGAAGTCAAAGAGGGCGCCAGCTTCGATCAGGCCTACGCCGCCAGCCAGGTCAAAGCCACGGAAGAGGCCATTCAGCAGATCCAGCAGGAAGCCCAGACCACTGACGTGCCGGAGATCAAGGCGTTTGCCGACGAGACCCTGCCGAAACTGCAGAGTCATCTGGAAATGGCCCGGGCCCTTCAGGCCAGTCGCTGAATCCGCAGCAATGAAAACGGCGCTTTTTTAGCGCCGTTTTTTTTTGCCTGTCAGCATTCATTCAGATCCTGCTTCGGCTTGCTCTTGTCCCCCAGACCTTCCAGATCAAACACCTCGTTCTCGCCCATCGCCCGGTAATGCCGACGCAACGCCTCCAGCTGCTTGAGATCCAGCGACTCCAGCCCGAGCATCGCGTTCTGCGCCTCTTTGTTCACCCGCAGCAACTCATCGAGTTTCAAATGCAGGATGTCGGTGTCACGGTTCTGGGTGTTCTGGATCAGGAACACCATCAGGAAGGTGATGATCGTGGTCGAGGTGTTGATGATCAGTTGCCAGGTGTCGTTGTAATCGAAAATCGGCCCGCTCAACCCCCAGAGCCCGATCAGAATCAACGCCCCCATGAACGTCTTGGGACTGCCGGCCCATAGCGCCAGCGTTTGCGAAATCTTTGCGAATTTCATGGCCGTGTTCCTTGTTGGGGGGAGCTTGAAATTCAGACATCGGGGGGGAGCGGAAAATTCTACTTACAGTTTTCTGAGTCCCTGTGGGCAGGGTGAAGACAGCCCTCCCGGCGATATCGGACGTACGTAGGGGAAGGCAGATAAACACGATCGCTGTATCGTGACGGCAGCCACTTTTCCACGTTTCGCCAGAACGTCCACGACAGGAGAACGCAATGACCTGGTCCGCCAAGCAATACGTCACTTTCGAAGATGAACGCACCCGCCCGGCCCGTGACCTGCTGGCGGCGATTCCCACGCGGGAGGCGCGTTCAGTGGTCGATATCGGTTGTGGCCCCGGCAACTCGACCGAGCTTCTGGTGACGCGTTTTCCGGGGGCGAAAGTGCAGGGGCTCGACAGTTCTGCGGACATGATCGATGCCGCGCGCAAGCGTCTGCCGCAGTTGCAGTTCGAGGTGGCGGACATCGATAAATGGGCGGATGCGGGGCCGTTCGATGTGATCTTTGCCAACGCCGTTTTGCAGTGGGTGCCGGATCACGCGACGTTGTTGCCGGCGCTGGTGGGCAAGTTGGCGCAGGTCGGCAGTCTGGCGATTCAGATGCCGGACAACCTCAACGAGCCGTCCCACCGATTGATGCGTGAAGTGGCTGCCAGCGGGCCGTGGGCCAGCAAACTGGCCGGTGCGGCGGGGCAGCGGACGGAAATGGCGGATGCCAGTGCATATTTCTCGATGCTGCGGCCGCATTGTGCGCGGGTCGATGTGTGGCGCACCACCTATCACCATCAGTTGGCGGGCGGGGCTTCCGGCGTTGTCGAGTGGTTCAAGGGCAGCGGTTTGATTCCGTTCCTCAGTCCGCTGACGGATGCGGAGCGGGCGGAGTATCTGGCGCACTATCTGGCGGAGGTTGCAAAGGCTTATCCGGCGCTGGCGGATGGTTCGGTGTTGTTGCCGTTTCCTCGATTGTTCATTGTCGCCACACGTTGAAATGAAAAAGGGCCGATTTGATCGGCCCTTTCTATTTGTGGTCAGCGCTGTACGGCGACCAGCATCATCATCGGCCGTTCGCGCTCTTCGGCGAGGGCCGGTTGCGCGGCCACGTCTGCATCGCTCGGGCCCCATTCGTTGACGTGTTGAATCGTGAACCCGGCGTCGATCAACGTGTTGAGCAAAGTCCCGACCGTACGATGCTGCTTGATCACCCCGTCGGCCAGCCAGTTGGTCACCCGTTCGCCTTCCATCTGATAACTGTCCAGCGGCCAGCGCTTGTGGCCCTGGCTGTCGATCAGCCAGCCCGGATTGCGCGGTGCCATGAAGATCGGGTGCTCGATGGAAAACACAAAATGCGCACCGGGTTTAAGTGCCGAATGCAGGTTGGCGAACAGCCCCGAGAGATCCTTGATGTAATGCAGCGCCAGTGAGCTGTAGGCCAGATCGTAAGTGCACGCAGGCAAATCAAGGTGTTCCAGGTCGGCACGTTCGTAGCGGATGTTCGCGGCCGAGGTGGTTTCCTTCGCCCGCTCGAGCATTTTCTCCGAGACATCCAACCCCAGCACTTCGGCAGCACCGTGTTCGCTGGCCCAGCGGCAGAACCATCCATAGCCGCAGCCCAGATCCACCACCTGCAAACCGTGCAGGGAGGGCAACAAGGCTTTCAGCGCCGGCCATTCCGGCGCGGCATCGAGGCCGCCGATGGAGCTGTTCATCTGGCTGTAGCCCTGGAAAAATTCGGGGTCGTCGTAGATGTTTTGGGTCATGGTTTGGTGCTCGTCTGAATTCGATTTGGGTGGCTTGGAGGCCAGGGTTTTGAATCCCTCGAAAGGTGATGGCGCGTATTCGTCGATGGCCGCGCAGGGGGAGGGTGGTGGGCGATGGGGAAATGCTAGCGGGTCGTGGCGAGAGTGAGAACCGATGGAGTGTTGGGGATCTGTAAACGCGGTTTTTCAATTCGGGATGTTTAAAGAGTTGGCCCTGTTTACTGAACCTTCCCACAAGGTTTTCAGGTTGTCCGTCGGAAGTGCGGTCTCTAGCCTGTGAGGGTCGCTGATGAATCGGCGATCGGGATTGGAACCCCGGCGACTTCCCAAAAAAGCAAAAGCAGCGTTCATGACGTATGCTTGCCCGCCTTCATGGTGTGCACTCTGTTATGGCGGCTGTGCGCGAGAGACTTCGAGTCTGTCGGGCTTTTGGCTTTTTTCGCCCGGGTTCCAACTCGTGTACAGCTGCCACCTCTTCGATTGGAACCGAGTAGGTCAGCTCCACCTATCGACTAGAAAGAAGCCATTATGAAGAAGCCAACCCCGAATCCCCCAGAAGTCGAAACCGACCCAACGTCCCCCTACAGCTCAATCGACTGCAGAAAACTCCACGACGCCGCCAACCGCGCCCTCGATCACTACCTCTACCCCGGCGCCCATGTCATGGGCACGACCAACCAGCCTGAACCGATGTTCCTCGCCAACCCGGCCTACAACACCGAATCCCTGCTCGCCAACGCCAGCGAATCCCTGGGCTCGGCCAGCGAAATGCTCAGCAACTTCGCCGCCGTGCTCGATCCGTCCCATCGCAAGACGGCCCTGGGAATCGCGCAGGTCGTGATGCTGGGGGAATTGGCGGTGAATCAGGCGCTGGATCATGTTGAGGTGAAGAGCTGAATTGCAGCTGTTCTGGCAGGCATAAAAAAACCGGTCATTGCGACCGGTTTTTTTGTCCGCTTCAACCTTGCTGCAACACCTTGAGCGCCGCCGAGGCCAGGAATCCGGAGCGGCTTTTCTCTTCCGGGTGGTGCAACACGTATTCATCAATACGGTTCAGCAGGTAGCCCGGCAATGTGATGTTGAGTTTCTGAGCTTTGCCCAGGTATTTGGTTACATCGATGTCCACCAACGCCCACGTGCAGCCAGCGTATTTTGGATTGGCGGCATGCAGCGTGACCTTGTTGGCTGGTGGGATTGGCGAACCGTCCTCGGCCAGAATCTCGAAATGGCCTTCAATGGCTTCGCGGGCCATCGCCATGGCGTCATCCAGATCATCTCCAGCGGAGAAGCAGCCCGGAATATCCGGCACCTCCACTCCCCAGGCATGTCCTTCGTCACCCACTGAAATCGCGATCGGGTAAAGCATGTGTCGTCCTCCACGGCGCAGTTGACCGAACGAGTCAAAGGAGCGCCTGTTGCAAAATGCTGATGGCCGTTTTCTTGAGCAAATCCTTCTTCGGGTGAGGCACTGTGACCAGACCAGGTTTGGTCGGATGCTTGAAGTGATGATGACTGCCCCTGACCCGCACCAGATACCAACCGTCTGCGACGAGCTGGCCAATTAGAAAACGGCTGTTCACAACACCTCCTTGTGGTGTGCTTGGTGGGTACTATACCCACGATTTCTTATCGATCAACACTATAACCACCGAGCGGTCATCGTCCTTTGATGGGGCTGGTGTTCACGAAGGAGTCTAGGCGGGGATACTTCAGCTGGATGGGGAGTGTATTGCAGGCCGTTTCCATGAAATCCAATGGGTTGGCATTGAGGCTCAACAGATGTGGGTTCCTAGCCACAGTAAGTTTCTGAGGCGACCTCCAATTCCAATATTTTGGGGCTTATATCGATTTTGGCGTGATAACCCACAGCGAAATGGATTTAAGAAGTCCAAGTAATGTCCGCTCTCGGCGTAGTGAACGGGATTTTCCCTAAATCCCGGACACAAAAAAACCGGCCATCAAGGCCGGTTTTTTTTGTTTCCGCATCCCCCGTCAAACCACGACGCAGGACATAAATTCGATTGGAGCGGGTGAAGGGAATCGAACCCTCGTTATCAGCTTGGGAAGCTGGAGTAATGCCATTATACGACACCCGCTCAGAGCGGCTGACTTTGTACCAGACTCGGCCACGGATTTGAAGTTTTCTTTGCACGCGCACAACGGAAAGTCCTGAAACAGAGCCGAAGTCGGTCAATCGCGGGCAAGCGCTGCGGGCTGGAGGACGGCTGAATCTCAGCCTTGCAGGCTTGCTCGCGACGACACTGTTTCAAATGGCCAATGCATGGTGATCCTGGACAAACTGGTAACGCGTTCGGCTGGCCTGTTGCGCAGGTTTCAGGAAACCGAGCAAGGCGTTCTGGCTGTCCCGGCAGGCGGATTTGTGTTCCATGTCGAGGAAGTGCCCGGTGGCCTGCAGGGTGGTGAAGGTGCTTTGCGCCACGTGGTTGCCGAACAGCCGGGCGTCTTCGGCGGCGGTGTATTCGTCCCATTCGCCATTCATGAACAGCACCGGCACGTTGATCTTTTTCGCCGCGTTCAGATAGCACTGGCGATCGCTGTTCAGCACGTTGCTGATGTGAAAGTGCATCTGCCCGTATTCGTGCTCGGCCAGGCTGCTGACGTGGCGATAGTTGAAGCGCTTGAACAGCGACGGCAGGTGTTTGCCGATGGTGTTGTTGACCAAATGGCCGACCCGGTCGCCGTCGCGTTTGCCGAGGCATTCGACGCCGCGCTCCAGGTAGTCGAGCATGTGCGCGTTGACCACCGGAGAGAACGAGCTGATCACAGCTTTTTCGATACGCCGGGGCTGGTGTGCAAGGGCAACCATGGTCGCGGCGCCACCCCAGGAAAACGACAGCACATGTTCGGCGGCGAAGTGGTCGATCAGCTCCAGCAGGATCAGACCTTCGACTTCTTTCGTCAGATGTTTCTCGTGGTGATTGTGGATTTTCGACCTGCCCGCGTAGGGCTGGTCGTAGCAAACCACGTTGAATTGCGGGTGCAGATTTTTCACGGTCTGTGCAAACGACGCAGTCGTGGCCATCGAGCCGTTGACCAGAATAATGGTCTTTTCCGCGGCGTCTGCGCGATAGAACTCCGTGTAAACCCGATACTGACCCTGTATATCCAGCACAGCGATTTCTGGCCTCATGTCATAAGACTCCTGGCAAGCAAGCGGGTATGCGCGCAAATGAGATTGCACGAGCTTTGTGACAGGTAGGCATACGCCTGGAATTTTGTGGCCCATGTCGATCCGGTACGGCAGGTCGACGGGTATTGTTATTGGCGGGCAGTCTGTCGGCTGAGGCGCAACCCTGATGGGCTGTCTACCGACAAAAAGTTTCTTGGATGTTATGTGTGACTCATCGGTCACAATTTGGCCGACGACCTGATTCAAGCAGGGGGATCCGGATCGCGCAAGTGCCGTTGGTAAATTGTTCGACAACTTCTGCTGAGCGGTCGGCTGCTTAGAACAAATGAATCTCTTCGGTGCGCAAAGCACGGTACTCGCCCGGTTTTAGCGCGTGATCGAGCGGCAGCGGGCCCATGGATTCGCGGTGCAGGCGCAGCACTTTGTTGTTGAAGTGGCCGAACATGCGCTTCACCTGATGGTAGCGACCCTCGACGATGCTCAACCGCGCCGTTCGCGGGCCGAGCACTTGCAGCTGCGCCGGTTGGGTGGTCAGGTCCTCAAAGGCGAAGTAGATCCCCTCGGCGAACTTGACCGCATATTCCGGGCCGATCTCCTGTTCGGTCTCGACGTAATAGACCTTCGGCAGTTTGGTCTGCGGCTGGGTCAGGCGCCGCGACCAGCTGCCGTCGTTGGTGATCAGCATCAGCCCGGTGGTGTTGAAGTCCAGACGCCCGGCGATGTGCAGGTCATCCTTGTCCGGCTCGTGGATCAGGTCGAGCACGGTCGGATGCTCGGGATCGCGGGTGGCGCTGACGCAACCCTGCGGCTTGTACAACATGAAGTAGCGCGCCGGTTTGCCGCTTTGCAGCACTTCGTCGTCGACTTCGACGCGGCTGAATTCCAGGACTTCGCTGTGGGGATCGCTGACGACTTTTCCGTCGATGCGCACGCGCTTTTCCACCAGCAACAGGCGAACCTGTTTGCGGTTGTAGCGGGGCAGGTTACTGAGGAAACGGTCGACGCGCATGATCAGGAATCGGCAGGAAGCGGGGCGCGCATCTTACGGGATCGACGGCCTGGCTGCTTGCAGTTGCGCCTCGACCCGGGCGCAGCGCGGGCACAGGCAGGACTTGTCGCGCAGTTCCGCTGGCAGGGCTTCGAGCACTGCCGGGTCAATGGAAACGCCGTAGCACCAGCAGGCACGGTCGGCGGTGCGCGGGTCGGCCAGGGTGCAGTCGTTGCGGGCGCCGCAGGCCGGGCAGAGGTCAGGTTTGTTCATGGGCTTCAGGCATAGGTCGATTGATGCGTTTCCACGCAGGTGCGGTTGCGGCCGGTCTGTTTGGCCCGGTACATCGCATGATCGGCCCGGGACAGCAGGCTGTGCAAGGTGTCATCCGGCTGCAGAGTAGTGGCGCCGATGCTGACCGTCAGATTCAGGGTGTGACCGTTGTAGGGATATTCATGCTGCTCGACGTGCTGGCGGATCTTCTCGGCGATCTTCTGACCGGTCTCGCCGTCGGTGTCCTTCAACAGAACGATAAATTCCTCACCGCCCCAACGGCAGACGATGTCGGAATGCCGCAGGCAGCTTTGCAGGTCCCGGGCAAAACCGATCAAGACCTGATCGCCGGCCATGTGCCCGTAGGTGTCGTTCAAGACTTTGAAGTGGTCCAGATCCAGCAACAGCGCCGTCAGCGGTTTCGGCTCGCGATGAGCTTCCTGCAAGGCCTGCCCGGCGAGCAAGTCGAAGCCGCGCCGGTTTGGCAGTTCGGTGAGGCTGTCGAGGGTAGCCTGGGCGTGGATCTTGTCCTGATAGCGTTTGATCAAACGATTGACCAGCGCCAGCACGATCAACGTCACCAGCAGGCAAATCAGCAGGTTGAGGTACAGCGACTGGCGAATCTCGCTCAACGCACCGTCTTCACGTTTGTCGACGAACAGGTACCAGTTCAGCTCCGGAATGAACCGCACGTTGAGGAAATGTCCCTGGCCGTGAGCGGAATATTCGTAGCTGCCGCTGTGGGGTTTGGGTAACTGGCTGACCAGACCTTTCATGCTGTCGAGATCCGTCAGGCTTTTCCCGACCTGCGCACCTTCCGGCCCGCCCTCGGCGCCGGTCAGGACCAGTCGGCCAAAGGTGTCGACGAAGTAAACGCTGCGTTGATAGCGCTGCTGGTACTTGTCGATCAACTTGATCACCGCGTCCACAGTCAGCCCTACGCCGGCGGCGCCGATGAAGCGATCGTTGTAGTCGTAGACCTTGTAGTTGATGAAGAAGGTCATGTTGTCTTTGTTGGCCAGATCCGGGTCGACGTTGATCTCGTAGGGTTCTTTCATGTCGCGCACGCGGAAGTACCAGGCGTCGCGTGGCTCGTCGATCTTCACTTGCTTGAGCACGCCCTTGGCGTGGTAGTAGGTGTGGGTGCTGTTGGAGACAAAGAACGCGGTGTAGGCGCCGTAGTGGGTCATGACCTCGTCGAGGTAGCGGGTCATCTGGTCGCTGTCTTTCTCGCCGTTCACCACCCAGTCGCGCATGAAGGTGTCGCGGGACATCATCGAGGAAATCAGGATCGGTCTGACAAGGTCTTTCTGGATTTCCGAGTACACCGTGTCGGAGGTCAGCGGCAGTTCGGTGTTGACGATGTTGTCGCGGATCGACGCGCGCGAGGCGTAATAGCTGAGCAGCGAAGTGGCGAGGAAACCTGCGCCGAGGAGGGCGACCAGGGTCAGTACCAGCGAACGTTGGGAGTGAAACGCAGATCTGAGCGGCATTGGCAATTCCGTTGACAGTGACCCGATGGGCAGCATTCTAGTGGCACGGCGGGGAAAAGACTGCGGGATTTGTGCCTGAAATGCGGGGGGATCAGCCGGGCAGGGGTGTCTGGAGAATGGCTTGCTCATCCAGCCCCCTCCCGGAACGAGAGGGGGCCGATTTTCGGATCAGTTTCTGGTTTGCAGATACGCTCGCCACCCACCCAGATGGCTGATGTCGGTTGCACCTTCCAGGCCGTAAGGTTCGCAGATGAATCCGCTTTCCCATCGGCCATCCGCCAGTTGCACCTTGCCCAGGCCCAGCGGCGCGGGGATCCCGGTCAGGAACGAGCCCAGTTCACTGCTCGGTAACTCCCAGACTTCCACCGCGATGGACACGCCACCGTCGGCCACGCGCAGCATGCCCGGGCGTAACGGCGGGCCACCGGCCAAGGCATAGAGTTTGTAGTCCTTCGAGCTGTAAGTGGCCTCGATCAGGCGTGCGCCGCGTTGCCGCAACTGCCCGTTCAGAGCCAAGCCGTCCAGATGCGCGCCGCAGACCACCAGTCGCGCACGGTCATGGCGCGCCGGGTTGTTCGGCGTCGGCAGCGCGGGATCCTGCTGGCGCTGCAAGGCATCGGCCACGCCCAGCAGATACTGATCGGTGAACGCCCGACCAAACAGCGTCACGCCCCACGGCAACCCGTTGGCCATGAAGCCGCCGGGTACGGCGACGGCAGCGTAATCGAGCAGGTTCATGAAGTTGGTGTAGTAGCCCAGTTCGGAATTGCGCAGCACCGGTTCCGCGTCGAGTTCCGCCAGCGTCACCGGACGACCGATGGTGGGTGTGAGCACGCAGTCGAGTCCTTCCAGTGCTTTATCGCAAACGGCTTTCAGCGCTTGCAGGCGGTATTGCGCGCGGAACGTCTGCACGCCGCTGACGGCCGGTGCTTTGGCCAGCACCGCGCGGATCACCGGCAGCACCGCCGCAGGATTTTCTTCCATCAACTCGCCGGCCACGCTGTAGCGCTCGGCCACCCACGGCCCTTCATAGAGCAACCGCGCCGCTTCGAGGAATGGCGACAGGTCCAGTTCGACGGCCTCACCGCCCGCTGCCTTGAGCCGGTCGATGGCATCGCCGAACAGCCGCGGGCTTTCCTTGCAGCCGAAAAAATCCAGGTCTTGCGCACGTGGTACACCGAAGCGGAACGGCCGTGGCACGCCGAACGCGGAACCGTCATTCCATGACGGATTGCTACGGCTGTATTCGTCCCTCGGATCGAGGTGCGCGGTCAGCGCCAGTAGCTGACTGGCTTCCCGCGCCGTTGCGGTGAACGTGGTGACGCAATCGAGCGTGCGACAGGCCGGTAGCACGCCGGCGGTGGAGATCAGCCCTTTGCTGGCCTTCAGCCCCACCAGATTGTTCAACGCCGCTGGCACCCGGCCGGAGCCTGCAGTGTCGGTGCCCAACGCGAAACTGGCCACGCCGAGCGCCACGGCCAGCGACGAACCGGCACTGGAGCCGCCCGACGGATACTCCGGCAACACGCTGTTCGGGCAAGCGCCATAGGGCGAACGGCTGCCGTTGAGGCCGGTGGCGAACTGGTCGAGATTGGTCTTGCCCAGCGGGATCGCCCCCAGTGCCAGCAGCTGCTCGACGATGGTCGCCGAACGTTCCGGTACGTAGGTGAACGCCGGGCATGCGGCGGTGGTCGGGACACCGGCCAGATCAATGTTGTCCTTGATCGCGAACGGCACGCCATACAACGGCAGGCTGTCGAGATCGCGACCGTCGAGGGCGGCCAGATAAGGCTCCATTTCCTCGGCGCTGAGCAGGTGGATGAACAGGTGATAGTCCGGGTTCAGCGCGGCGGCTTTTTCCCGTAGCGCCAACAGCAATTGCCGGGGGGTGGTGTCGCCATTGCGGTAGGCCTGGCGCAGTGCGTCGAGTTGCAGATTCATGGGTTGATCCTTTGGCAAATGGTTTCAGTCGAGTTCCAGCACCACGACCCGTTGTCCGGCACGTACCGCCGATCCCGGCTGCACGCGAATGTCCTGCACCACCCCGGCCATGGGCGCGAGCACGGGGATTTCCATCTTCATCGACTCCAGAATCACCAGCACATCACCGGCCGCCACGCGGCTGCCGACCTCGACCTGCACCTGCCAGAGGTTGCCGGCGATGTGGCTGTCGATGCTTTGTTGGCCGTTGGCCAGCGGTGTGTCTTCGCTGTTGTCCGGCACGGCTTCTTCACTGTCGAAGTGCGCCTGGCCGCTGGCAATCCAGCGTTCGCGCTCAGCCTGGAAAGCACCCTGTTGCTGCGCCCGGAAAGCGCTGATGCTTTCGGCTTCGCGTTGCAGAAAGGCCTGGTAGTCGGCAAGGTTGAGCTGGCTGTGTTCGATGTTCAGTTCGAAGCGGCCGAGGGGAAAGTCGCGGCGGATGCGCAGCAGTTCTTCGGCGCTGACCGGGTAGAAACGGATCTGATCGAAAAACCGCAGCAGCCAGGGCTTGCCGTCAAACGCGGCGACTTCGCGATAGCGGTTCCACATCTGCAAGGTACGCCCGACGAACTGATATCCGCCCGGGCCTTCCATGCCGTAGACGCACATGTAAGCGCCGCCGATGCCCACCGAGTTCTCGGCGGTCCAGGTGCGTGCCGGGTTGTACTTGGTGGTCACCAGCCGATGGCGCGGGTCGAGCGGGGTGGCGACCGGCGCGCCGAGATACACATCACCGAGGCCCATCACCAGATAGCTCGCGTCGAACACCGTGCGTTGCACTTCGTCGAGGTTGGGCAGGTCATTGATGCGGCGGATGAACTCCAGATTGCTCGGGCACCACGGCGCGTCCTTGCGCACGGTGGTCATGTATTTCTCGATGGCCAACTGGCAGGCGGGATCGTCCCACGACAGGGGCAAGTGGACGATTCGCGACGGCACTTGCAGGTCAGTAGCGCTGCACACGGCGTTCCACTCGCCGGCTACGATGCCGAGCAGATCGGCCAACGGCAGTTGCTCGGGCTGATAGTGCACCTGCAGCGAGCGGATGCCCGGGGTAAGGTCGATCACGCCGTGCAGGGCTTTGGCTTGTAGCGCCTGCATCAGTGCGTGGGCCCGGAAGCGCAGGACCAGATCCAGTTCCGGCGCACCGATTTCCAGCAGCAGATGGGTATCGCCGGACAGCCGCCCCACGAGTCTCACATCCCCCTGACCCAAATCCAGCACAACAGGCGAAACCAATGCCTGTGATGATGTGGGGGCGGTGTCTGGCCGGGCCTCATCGCTGGTAAGCCAGCTCCCACAGGCATCCCATTTGCGGGCAAGATCGCGGGCAGTCTTGAGGTCGACCGGCACGAACTGCACTTTGTCCCCGGCCTTGAGCTGACCCAGTTGCCAGAGATCCGCTTCGATCACCGTCACCGGGCAGACAAACCCGCCAAGGCTCGGGCCATCCGGGCCGAGGATCACCGGCATGTCGCCGGTGAAGTCCACCGCACCGATGGCGTAGGGATTGTCGTGGATGTTCGACGGATGCAGACCGGCCTCGCCGCCGTCGGCGCGCACCCACTCTGGTTTCGGCCCGATCAGGCGCACCCCGGTGCGGCTGGAGTTGAAATGCACTTCCCATTGCGTGGCGAAAAAGGTGCCGATGTAGTTTTCAGTGAAATATTCAGGCGCGCCATGAGGGCCGTAGATGACGCGGATCCGGCGCACGGCGGGTAATTCGCTGACGTGATGGGGGGCCAATGTCTGCCCGGCGCTGCGCTCAGTCAGGGCAGCCAGATGCAGCACGTCACCGGCGCGCAAGGCCCGTCCGCCATGGCCACCGAACTGACCGAGCGTGAAGGTGCTTTTGCTGCCCAGATAATCCGGCACTTGCACGCCGCCGCGCAGGCACAGGTAGCTGCGAGCTCCGGCGCCCGGCAGATTGCCCAGATGCAATTGACTGCCCGCCGGGATCAGCAGGGCGGTGTTCATCGCCTGCGGCTGGCCGTCGAGTGTCAGGGCAATCGGTGCGCCGGTCACGGCCACTACCGCATCGCAATTGAAGCGCAGCAACGGCCCGCTCATGGTGATTTCCAGTGCCGCCGCGCCTTCGGCATTGCCCAGTAAACGATTGCCCAGACGCAACGCGCGGCTGTCCATCGGCCCCGAGGGTGGTACGCCGACCGCCCAGTAGCCGAGGCGGCCGGGGTAGTCCTGAACGCTGGTCTGGGTGCCGGCGCTCAGCACTTCAAACGTGTTGGCCCGGTACACCAGGCCTTCCAGGCAACGGGTCCACGGCTGGCCGCTGGCGAACGGCGTATCGAGCAGAATCTGCCGCAAGTAGTCACGGTTGGTTTCCACGCCGTACAGCAGGCTGTCGCCGAGAGCCTGGTGCAGTTCGGCGCGGGCCTGTTCGCGGGTCGGCGCCCAACTGATGACTTTGGCGATCATCGGATCGAAGTAGGGCGGGATCTCGCAACCGGCCTCGACCCAGGTGTCGATGCGCAGTTGAATGCCGTTGGCCGCAGGAAACTCCACAGCGGTCAGCAGCCCTGGGCTCGGCTGGAAATCGCGCCCCGGATCCTCCGCGTACAGTCGCGCCTGAATCGCGTGGCCGTCCGGTTTCAGGCCCTCAAACAATGTGCTCAGCGGCGGCAGATCTCCCGCCGCCAGTTCAATCATCCAGCGCACCAGATCGACGCCCCACACCTGTTCGGTAACGCCGTGCTCAACCTGCAACCGGGTGTTCACTTCCAGAAAATAGAAGCGCTGCGCATCGCTGTCGAAAACGAATTCGACGGTGCCGGCGCTGCGGTAATTCACGGCCTTGGCCAGTTTGATCGCCGCCGCACACAGCTCATCCGCCATGCCTTCGGGCAGGTTCGGCGCCGGGGTTTCCTCGAGGACTTTCTGGTTGCGTCGCTGCACCGAGCAGTCGCGCACACCGAGGGCGATCACTTCGCCATGGCCATCGCCGAACACCTGTACTTCCAGATGTCGTGCACGCTGGATGTACTTCTCGATGAACACGCCAGCGTCGCTGAAATTGTTCTGCCCGAGACGCTTCACCGCTTCAAACGATTCGCTCAACTCGCTGGCGTTACGGCACACGCGCATACCGATGCCACCGCCACCGGCGGTGCTTTTGAGCATCACCGGATAACCGACCTGTGCGCCGGCAATCAGCGCGGCGTCGAGACTGTCGAGCAGTTCGGTGCCTTCGAGCATCGGCACGCCGTGCTGTTTGGCCAGGGCGCGGGCGGTGTGCTTGAGGCCGAACACCCGCAGTTGTTCCGGTGTCGGGCCGATGAAGGCAATGCCATGGTTTGCGCAGGCTTCGGCGAATGCGGCGTTTTCCGAGAGGAAGCCGTAGCCGGGGTGGATCGCGGTGGCGCCGCTGGCTTTGGCGATGGCAAGGATTTTTTCGACGGCCAGATAAGTACCGGCAGCGGCGCCTTCACCGAGGCTGTGGGCTTCGTCCGCTTGCAGGATGTGCAGGCTGGCGGCATCGGCTTCGGAGTACACCGCGACGCCTTCGACGTGCAGTTCACGCAAGGTGCGCAGAATGCGGCAGGCAATCGCGCCACGGTTGGCAATCAGGACTTTTTCGAACATGGCAAAACCCCTGAAGGGGATGCGGGCCGTCCCGCAGTTTTTCGATGAGCGCCGGGGTCGTCCCCGACGGCAAAATCACAATTTCGAAAGTCACCATTGACCTTGTGGGAGCGGGCTTGCCCGCGATGGCGGTGTGTCAGTCATCATCAATGTTGGCTGTGCCGACGCCATCGCTGGCAAGCCAGCTCCCACAGGGTTTAGGGGTGTTTTGGGGATTTCAGACACTGGCCGGAACGGGCCTGGCACAGGGCAAACAACCAGCGACGCAGACGGATGAATGTCAGTTCCATACCAGTAACTCCGCAGGTGTCGGGTTGTAGGCGTTGCACGGGTTGTTCAGTTGCGGGCAGTTGGAGATCAGCACGATCACGTCCATCTCGGCGCGCAGGTCGACGTATTTGCCGGGGGCGGAAATCCCGTCTTCGAAAGTCAGGCCACCCTCGGCAGTCACCGGCACATTCATGAAGAAATTGATGTTCGGCCCGATGTCACCTTTGCCCAGGCGCCCGTCGTGGGCGCAGGCGCGCAGGTAGTTGTCGCGGCAGCTGTGCATGTAGCGTTTTTCCAGGGCGTAGCGCACGGTGTTGCTCTCTTGCGCGCAGGCGCCGCCGAGGGTGTCGTGGCGGCCGCAGGTGTCGGCGATGATGGTCAGCATCGGTTTGCCAAGGTTGGAATACAACACGCTGCCGGTGCTCAGGTACACGTTGTTCTGCCGGCGCAATGTGCGTTGCACGTCGTAGCGCTCGCGGGGATTGGCGAGGCTGTAGAACAGCGTATCGACCGCCTGGTTGCCCTCAAGGTCGAGGATGCGCAGGGTCTGGCCGGCCTTGACCTCCATCAGCCAGGGTTCGCCGGCCGGAATGGTGGCGCGGTACACCGCAGCGTCGGGTTGTTTTTGCGAAGTGGCGATAGCAACTGACATGGCGACGATCCTCAGGCGAACAAACGGTCGGTGTTGATAAAGCCGCGCTCGTTCTCCGGGCGCGAGGTACGGCAGTGTTCGGCGACGCTGGCGTCGGCGTTCATCCAGCTCAGCTTCAGTGGTTTTGGCGCGTAGTCGGGCGACGGGTCCATCGGGTGTTGCAGGGCAGTGAGGACGACGAGGGTGTCCATCGGTGCGTACAGCTCGATGTAATCGCCGGCCTTCGAATGGCCTTCGACGAAATGGAAGCGCCCGGCTTCATCGACGTTGACCCGGCTGAACAGGTTGAGGGTCATCAGCAGGTCGGACAGGCCCAGGCCCCACTTGCCCAGTTCCACCAGCAGGTTGTCGGTGCCGTTGCGAAAGAAACCGTTGCGCAGTTCCTGATAGCGGCCCTGGCCATATTTTTCGGCGACCTCTTCAGCGCACAGCACACCGCCGAGGCTGTCGCTCCAGCCACAAGTGTCTGCGGTGATTGCCGCCAGCACCCGACCCATGTCCGAGTAGAGGCAATGGCCGGCGGTCAGCTTGGCGGTGTGTTGGCACTTGAGGCTGTCGGGCAGGTTCAGGCGCTCGGTTTTTTCGTTGGCGTTGAGCAGGGTCAGGCTGACGTTGGCCCCACCACGCAGGTCGGTCAGGCGCAGCAGTTGCCCGCGTTTCAGGACGAAGGAACGGTGGCCGCCACCGGGCAGGGTTTCCTCGGCGAAGGGTGGAAACAGTTGGGTCGAATCAGTCATGGGAGCAGTCCTCTCAGGCAATACGAAGCGTGCCGGCCAGCTCGGCGGGCAGGGCGTCGACGGCGGCGCGTTGGGCGCGGCGGTCGCTGTTCAAAGGGATGTCGTAGGTGATGCGGGCGCCATAGGCACCGGGGGCGTGCGGGTCGAGGCGGACCTTGTCGAACACCAGCAGGCGGGTGCCGAGGCTGAAACCTTCGGACAGGTCGTGGGTGACCATGAACACGGTCAGTTGCGTCTCGCGCCACAGCCCCAGCAGCAGGGCGTGCATGTCCTTGCGAATGCCCGGATCGAGCGCGCCGAACGGTTCGTCGAGCAGCAACACGCGCGGTTTCATGATCAACGCCTGGGCGATCGCCAGCCGCTGTTGCATGCCGCCGGACAGTTGCGCCGGGTACTTGTCCAGCGCATGGCCGAGGCCGACTTTGTGCAGCAGCGCCGAGGCCTGTTCGCGGGCGTCTTTTTTCGCGCTGCCGAACAAGCGCCCCAGCAGCGGAGCGCGCGGCAATTCCAGGCCGATTGCAACGTTGTCCAGCACGCTCAGATGCGGGAATACCGAGTAGCGCTGGAACACCACGCCACGGCTGGGATCCGGCTCGCGGGCCAGTGGCTGGCCGTCGAGCAGAATCTCGCCGCGACTGGCGGTTTCCTGACCGAGCAGCAGGCGCAGGAAGGTCGATTTTCCGCAGCCCGAAGCTCCGACCAGCGTGCAGAACTCACCCTCGTTGACGTTGAGGTTCAAGCCTTCGAGCACCACCTGGTCGGCGTATTGCTGCCAGACGTTTTTCACCGTGATGAAGCTCATTTGGCCGCCCCCTCATACCAGGGAAATGCCCGACGGGTCAGGTATTTGAGTCCCCAATCCATCAGCCAGGCGAGCAGGGTGATCCAGACCACGTACGGCAGGATCACGTCCATCGCCAGGTAACGGCGCACGAGGAAAATCCGGTAGCCCAGACCGTCGGTGGAGGCGATGGCTTCGGCGGCGATCAGGAACAGCCACGCCGATCCGAGCATCAGCCGCAGTGAAATCAGCAGGCGTGGCAACAGTTGCGGCAGCACCACACGCAGCATCAGGGTCCAGGTCGATGCGCCGAGGGTCTGCGCCTTGATCAGCAGTTCGACCGGAATGTCCCGCGCGCGCTGTTCCAGATCACGGGCGAGGGCCGGGGTGATACCGATCACGATCAGCATCACTTTCGACAACTCGCCGAGGCCGAAGACGATGAACAGAATCGGCAGGATCGCCAGCGGCGGCACCATCGACAACACCGTCAGCATCGGCGACAACGGTGCGCCGAACAGCGGCAGGGTGCCGGCCGCCATGCCCAGGCACAGCCCGGCCAGCGCCGCGATGCCGAGGCCGATGGCCAGGCGTCCGAGGCTCGACGCGGTGTCCTGCCACAACAGGTATTCACCGGTGCGGCTGTCGGCGTTGAAGGCCAGGCGTTTCACCGCGTCGGTCATCTGCACCGCGCTGGGCAGCAGTTTGTCGTTGGGGTTGTCCGCCAGGCGTTCGGCCGAGCCCATAAAGTAGGCGAACAAGACCAGGGCGAAGGGCAGAATCACCAGCAGCAGCCGGCTCGGTCGATCCGGGTGACGATTGATCAGGCGCATGGCCAAATCCTCCGTGGCTTAAAGCTTGGCGTCGGCGGCCAGCTGCACGTAAGTCGGATCGAAACGCAGCTTGAGATTGCCGGTGTCGCCGCTGGTCACGCCGTTGGCGAAGGTCATGCCGACGGCGCTGGTGTCCTTGGCGCCTTCGCCGAGCAAACCGTGCTGGAACGAGAACTCGGCAACTTTGCGCATGGTTTCCGGCAGTTGCTTGCTGGTGGCGAACGCCAGGGCTTCTTTCGGCGTGGCGAACAGTTTGGTGGTGTCCAGTTGCGCCTGGAATCCGGCCAGATCGGTGCCCGAAGCTTTGGCCATGTGCTCAAGCGCGGCTTTGCTGGCGGCGTTCCTGGCGTTCATCAAGTCGACCACTTCGAACCACGCGCCGGTCAGCGCCTTGCCCAGCGCCGGGTTGTCTTTGAGGGTGGCGCTGTTGACCACCATCATGTCCATGATTTCGCCGGGGATCTGGCTGGAGTTGAAGACTTCGGTCACGCCGGGTTTGGCCTTGATGTCCGAGAGCATCGGATTCCAGGTGGTGACGGCGTTGACCTGATCGGTGTTGAAGGCGGCGGAAATATCGGCGTCGGAGGTGTTGACCACTTTCAGGTCTTTTTCGGTCAGGTCGACCGAATCCAATGCGCGGGCCAACAGGTAGTGGGAGACGGAAAGCTCGACCAGGTTGACGTCCATGCCCTTGAGGTCGGCGACTTTTTTGCCTTCGCCCTTGAGGACGATGCCGTCATTGCCGTTGGAAAAGTCGCTGACGATGAGCGCGGTGCTGTCGACGCCACCGGCGGCCGGAATGGTCAGCGCATCCATGTTGGTCATGGTGCAGCCATCGAACTGACCGGCGGTGTATTGGTTGATCGATTCAACGTAGTCGTTGAGCTGGACCACGTCGATCTTGATCCCGTATTTCTTCGCCCACTTATCGACGATGCCCTGACTGCCGGCATACTCCCATGGCATCCAGCCGGCGTAGATCGTCCAGCACACACTGAAATGGTCTTTCTGGGCAGCCTGGGTCTGGCTGCTGAGGAGGGCGGCGAAGGCGGCGGCGAGCAGGGCGGGGATACGTAGTCGTGACATGACGGATTCTCCAGTTGATCGAGGGCGGACAGGAAGGCAACGCGGCACCGCGAACGGTGGCTTGTCTCCCGGGCTTTTGTCCCGCCGTGTAACCTCAACTGGAGGTCGCCAACTCTCGGACCAGCCACTCGCAGATGCGAGCCGGAACCCTAGTCAGCCATTGCAAATTGTGGTGCCGCGAACCTGTGATGACTCCTGCACGGGTTTGTTAAAGCGAGAGCCGTGCCAAGTAGCGGCGAGCCCTCTGCCACTTGGCTTGCGGGTGGATGGGCCAGGTTGGCAGGTGCAGGCGACGCTTTGTGTTGGTGCGCGCTTGCACCGTCATGCAGCGCGGTGGCCGCTGATCCGATGCCCGTTGGGGCGTGGGCACTCGGTAGCGGTTCGCCAGTCAAATCTGTTGTCAGCCGGTCTGTGCCGACTGCTGTCGCAGGTCTTTCAGGAGGCCGTCATGCGTATTTCAAAATTGCTGCGTCGGGTGCTGCTGGGTGCAGTGCTCGGTCTGGGGCTGTCCGGTTGCTATTACTACGCCGGCAGCTACGATGCCTACCCCGCAACCTATTACTATCCCGGCTATTACTCTCCCTATTACTACGGTGGCTATTACGGTCCGCGTTACTACGGTGGTGCCCGCTATTACTACGGCGGCTATGGCCATCGCGGCGGTTACGGACGGGGTTATCACGGCGGCGGATATCACGGTGGCCACCATTAATCAGTGGCTGAATGAGTCGATGTTTTCGTGAATAAGGTTTCATCAATCACATGTTTCAACTTGTTACAGAAACGCACCAGTTTCAGAAAACGCTGTCAGATATTTCGTCAGTCGCCGAATGAAAGACTGACGCCTGCCAGCGTCGCTGGTGTGGCTACCCGCGGTCCAGGAGGCCGCCATGTATCGCCGAATTCTTCTGTTTACCGTGATGCTTTTTTCCCTTGGCGGATGCGTCCCTTATTCCTACGGAGATGGCTACTACAGCTCAGAGGTCTACACATCGCAGGCACCTTCGTATTACAGCGGTGGCACTTATTACACCGGCGGCACGTATTATTCGGCACCGCGCTACTACCAGCCAGCACCGCGCTACTACCAACCGGCGCCCCGGTATTATTCGGCGCCTCGTTACTACCAACCGGCTCCGCGCTATTACGAGAGCCGTCGCTGGCACGGCGATGATCGTGGACGCTGGGATGGCCACCGTCGTGGTGGCTGGGACGATCACCGGGGTCGTGGTAACTATGACCGTGGCGATCACTGGCGAGGCAACCGCTGGTAACCCCCCGCAAAAAAGCGGCGCATTGAGCGCCGCTTTTTTTGTGCCTGTTTTTTGCGTTGGTGTGGATCGCACCATCTCCTAGGGGGTTATCGGAACCCTCCTACAGTTTCATTTCTGAATATTTGTTAGCGTTTGTATGTACCTGTTGATGTTGAAAAGCTTCAACTTTATGGGGGTGTATAAACGCGGAATATTGCTCAGATATGAATCTTCTTATCATTCATCAGAATTTTCCCGGTCAATTTCGTCATGTGGCCTTGGAGGCATTGCGCGGGCGTATGGGCGTCATTGCAATTGGACGCGATACAGCGCCAGGTATTGCCGGGGTAAAGTTACTTCGATATCGACCATCAAGGAAGATGATTAATGGCGTTCATGACTATTTGCATAGATATGAAGAGGCTGTTTTGGACGGGCAGCAAGTTCAACGAATATTGAAGAGACTCAGCCAGGCAGGCTTTCGGCCTGATGTAGTTCTTGCTCACCCTGGGTGGGGTGAAACGCTATTCGTCAAAGACGTGTACCCCGATGTGCCTCTGGTTCATTTCTGTGAATACTATTACCGAGCACGTGGGGCAGACTTTGGTTTCGATCCTGAGTTTCCCTGTGCGATGGATGCGTCTTCAAGGATTAGAGTCTTGAATTCGATGCATCTCCTGAATGTTGAGCAGTGTGATGCCGGGATTGCACCTACACAATGGCAGCGCGGTCTTTTTCCGAAAATATATCAGTCCAAAATTTGCGTCATTCACGAAGGCATTGTTCAATTTGGCGAATCAGAAAAGGTCGAGTCTGTAACGCTGCCGAGTGGGCGCGTGATAAAAGCAGGCCAGCCTATCGTGACTTATGTTGCCAGAAACCTCGAGCCATACCGAGGCTTCCATAGTTTTATGAGATCCATTCCCTATATTCAGGAAATGTGCCCGAGCGCGCAGGTCATTGTAATGGGCGGTGATGGTGTCAGTTATGGAGGGATGCCCATTGGATACCCTAACTGGCGAAGCAAGATGGCCGCGGAGGTGGATGTTGATATTTCAAATGTTCACTTTGTTGGGAAGTTGCCTTATCAAATATACAGGTCGGTTCTGAGTCTTTCGAAGGCTCACGTGTATTTGACATATCCGTTTGTTTTGTCTTGGTCTCTGTTGGAAGCAATGGCATCTGGCTGTGTTGTCGTAGGTTCAAATACCGCTCCCGTGCAGGAAGTTATCGAAGATGGAATCAGCGGGATACTTGTTGATTTTTTTGACGCTGAAGAAATCGCCACGGCAGTGTGCAGGGTTTTAACATCTTTCGCTGGTTTTGAGTCTATGAAGGATGCGGCGAGGTTGAAGGCAAGCGAATTCGATGTGGTTAAAGGCGTAAGCGGTTACTTTGAAGTTTTTAAGGAGTTGATGAGGTGAGTTGTTTCGAGTGATGTGATTGGTCATTTTAAAATGGAGATTTGAAATGCTTAAGATGTCTCACAAGGAAGTTTTCCGCCAGTGCAGAAGGGGAATTAAATATGGAGTGTTACTAGCGATCTGTTATTGGGTCGTTGATTTCTGTATCCGATGGGAGGAGGCCGCAGAAGCGCGAGAGATTTATCAGAAGAAACAAGGGGAATGCAGCAGGAAGCTGGCGGGTATGGAGCAGGTCCCGATACTTGGCGGCAGTCTGCTGGATCGTACAAGGATTCACGGGTTCTATTTTGGATCGACATTAAGGAGCGACGGTTCCTGTATTGCCGATCTTCTTGATGGGTCATTCTGGTGGACGGGAAAAGAACTGGTTCCTGTGTATGAAACTCTTGGGGTAGAACCACCCACCAGCTGGACGCATTACCACGTTACCGCCAGGCTTTACACCAGAAGGGATACCACGGAACCGCACAATATGGGCGGGCGGCATGTGGATTGGCCGGATGAACTGATTGTTAAGCTGAAAAATTATCCAGGCCTGGAACTTTGGCTTACCGCGCCTCCACCCAGTATCAAAAATGAATTCTCTGTTCGAATTTTTGTTATGCAGGACTGGCGCCGGCGTGATGGAACACCACGGAAGATAAATTGTATTGGTTTAAATTCGCCCGAATCTAAAGCTTCTGCCAGTGGTTTGAGTAAAGCATATCTTTTGAAAATGGATAAGGAGCAGTTGGAGAATTTGGAGTTTGGGAGTTTACGTACGTATTGTACAGTCGAGTTGCACCATTTCGACTTTGCAGGTGGGGATGCTCGTATACATTTGGGTACCGAGGGTTTGCGGGGGGCACCAGAAGCGCTTAAGGCTGTCAGTGACTATCTTTCACATTCAATTATTACAAGGAAGTAAATATGAGCTATATATTCAGTGATTTGGAAAAGTCGGAAATTTTGCAGGCTGCAAATATTTGTGAGGGAATGGAATTCAATGTCGAGGATGAAGAGTATTTTGCGTTGGCAATGGAGGGGCGAAACTGCGCTGTACTTTATCGCACATTGTCGAATGTTTTGGGTGAGAAATTTTTAGACGGTTCTGCGTTCGATGAGAACGTAATGGGCATTTTTAAAGATGCCAAACTCTGGCTCGATGTAGCAATTGATGCAAATGGCGGAGTGGGCGCTTATTCTGCATTGATCCGAGCTTATACCCTGCGGCAGGGGGAGTTAAGGTTAAATAAAAAAATCAGCGATTCGAAGATGCAACAGTCATCTAATCAGGTGGCTGTCAATCTCATGAATACGTTGATAAAAGGCTCCGTTGAGCATAATTTGGCTCCATGGACTGTGCCCTCCATAAGCCAAATTGCAGAAATCGATGCGAGCGCTATTGGTAAAGTATTATTTCGTGAAGATGTTGGTGACATTGATACAGCTACCAGTCGTAATGCGGGATGGTCTGGAACAATCGGCTTTAGCCTGTTGGGTGGAGAAAAACCCTATGAAACCTGGCGACTGATCTCGGCCGGTGACCCGGATTCTCATATAAAAGGTAATCACGACCTCGCCAAGTTCAATAGGTTAGACGATCTAAAGAATATTCTGTTTGCCGTGGACTCATACAGTGTTGCATTGCACGCTGTGATCAAGAATTTCGGACTGAATATCGTCGAGAGCCTGTTTTCAGTCCTGCCCGAACAGATAAACATCGCTCTTGCCAGTGGCAGCATCAATCCGCTGATTCAGCATGTGGTGAAAGGTACGCCCATCTCACCTATTGTCAGCCTGATATTGCGATATAACCTGAATGATTTCTTTGACATGCTCAGGCGAACCTACGACGGAAACTCGGCCGCCACGCCTACCACCGACGAAACCTTCGCCTCCAATGCCTACACATTTTTCTCCGCACTTTCTCCGTCTCAATCGCAAAGCATCGTTACCAGAACCATTGGCGAGTATGGCAGTGCCAAGGACTGGGCAACGTTGGCCAGTCAGGCAACGCCAATCGGCGCCGCGTTACGCAATTCCCTCAAGCAACTAAGCGAAATTGTGATTGAGCGAGCCGACGGTTTTTCCGGACGCGAACTGGAGCTTTACGATCCCGAAACGGGGGAGGGCTTCATCACTGAGCAGTGGCTTGCTGATCGCTCTGAAATGCTGGCCCGGCTGATTTCCCGAACCAATGGATCGTTCGGTCGAAATACTGTCCAGACCTTTTCCTATTCGGATCTGGCTTCGGGCAAACAGGCCCCGATGACCACCGGCGTCTCAAACCCTCTGGTCATGTTTGGTGATGACGGCGGACGATCATTTGGTGGCGGAACGAATACCGATCATCTTTACGGCGGTGGCGGCAACGATTCAATCAGCGGACTTTCCGGTAATGATTTTATCCAGGGGGCTCGCGGTAACGACTTTTTGAGTGGAGGCGATGGGAATGACGCGTTGCACGGGATGGTTGGTGATGATGTTTTGGTGGGTGGAAAGGGCAACGACTCTCTTACGGGAGGGGTGGGTAACGATCGATACGAGTTCTCCAGCGGAGATGGAGTCGACGAAATTTTTGATGCGGACGTTGGGGGCTGGTTGCTGATAAATGGACTTCCGATCCCACCTCTTGAACGCAGTGCTCCGCTCAGCAATATCTGGCTTACGGAAGATCGCGCCATCAGCTTGACGCTCATTGAAGATCAGGCTGAAAACACGCTGAACATTAAATACGGACTGAGTGATCTCATCGTCGTAAAGAACTTCAAGCCGGGGATGCTCGGCATTGATCTTCCTGATTACCAGGGCCAGACGTTCCCCGCTCCCGATCTGGTCCTTCAAGGCGACTGGAAAGTCAAAGATAACGACCCAAATGTTCGCGGAGATCAGCCTTCCTTTGATGAGTTGGGCAACGCCGTGCATTTGCCCAATGTTAAGCAGAGGAACAAAGCCGACCTGCTTTACGGATCACCGAAAGATGACCTCATCGTTGGTCTTGGCGGGTCTGATCGATTGTTCGGCAAAGAAGGCAACGATCGTTTATTCGGCGACAAGCAGACGACGCTGGAAAATGCATTTGCCGATGCAACAAAAGGAAAGGCCAGCCGTGGCGACTGGCTGGATGGTGGGCAGGGTGATGACCTGCTTGTCGGCACTGCCTCGCGAGACGTGCTGCTCGGCGGCAAAGGTCGAGACACGCTGATTGGAGGAGCAGGTGATGACAATTTGTCCGGTGATCAAACAACCGGAGCACATGAGCAAAATTGGACAGTCAAGCGCATCGACGTTCCACTCAGTGATGGCGTCATCAGCATGCGTAGCGTCTTTGACAAATTTTCATTAAATAGTCCCACCGAGGGCAGTGACGACATCCTCTATGGGCAGGGTGGCCGAGATTTTATTATTGGTGGCTGGGGAGATGACCTGCTCGATGGCGGAAGTGACGACGACACACTGTGCGGCGAAGAGGGTAATGACACGCTGGCTGGCGGGAGTGGCAATGACACATTGCTGGGAGACAACCTGGATTGGGGTGGCGGTCTCGACAGTCGCCATCATGGCAACGATTTGTTGGCGGGTGGCAGTGGCGATGACTCCCTTGCCGGAAACGGTGGTAGCGACGTGTTGTACGGCGGCAGCGGCAATGATGTGCTGAAAGGTGATGACGAGGTGCTGCGAGGCGTTTCGGGTGATGCCGCAGACTTTTTCGGAAGTGATTTTCTGGATGGCGGTGAGGGAAATGACACCCTTTGGGGCGGCGGTGCCGGTGATTCGCTTTTCGGTGGCGGAGGGAATGACGAATTGGTCGGTGATTACCATGAACACCCGATTCGTTATCACGGTGATGATTATCTTGATGGCAGTACGGGAGACGACACACTCCGTGGATTGGGTGGCTCCGACACACTGGTAGGCGGATCAGGTGCAGATGCTCTGGATGGTGATGAGCCTGGCTTGAAAGCGGGCGGAACCAATGATGACCACATTCAAGGTGATGCAGGAAACGATACGCTCTGGGGAGGTTTGGGCGCCGATACGCTTTTGGGCGGTGCCGATGATGATTTTTTGATGGGGGACTACGAGCAAACATCCGAAGCAGAACATGGCGCCGATTATCTTGACGGCGGTTCAGGCAACGACACTTTGCTGGGCGGTGGCGGAAACGACACGCTGATTGGCGGGGAGGGAGTCGATTATTTACGCGGCGGCCCTGGCGATAACGTGTTTGAGGGTGGTGCCGGCAACGATTATCTGGAAGGGATGCAGGGTAACGATGTTTTCTACTTCGGAGTGGGCGATGGAGTGGATGTTGTTAGCGATACAGGTGGCAACAATGTCGTAAGTTTTGGCGGTGGATTTTCTGCTGAGAGCTTGCAGGCCGAGATCGTCAATCTTGATGCGGGCACAGCGTTGCGGCTGTCGAATGGTACTGGTGACGCGCTTCTGATTCGTCACCATGAAAATTGGGCAAGTTCTACGTTCAGGTTCAACGATGGTGTGATCCTGAGTTTCCAGGATGTAATCAAATTAACGGTGCAACCGGTAGATGTAACGGATCCGTCTGCGACATTTGCTGCGGTACCCGATCCCGAAAAAAAGCAGGACATTGAGAGTGAGAGCGTAGCAGTCGTCCAGACACAGCCCGATGACTTAGCTCCTTCTACTGAGAAGGAAGGCAGTGAAACGGGTCGTCACACCGGGTGGGATAGCCTTTTTCTTTCGGAACTGAACACAAAGCGCTCAGCGGCCCGGCAGGCATCAGGATTTGCACTGAACGATCAGGGTGTTTGGGTTAGAAGTCATATTGCTACCGACGAAAGTGGCTATGCCATTAGCGCCGAACTGATCCATGAGGACGTTGAAGCCGGAGTCTTTTCCAGAACACCCGAGTGGATGGGGGCGATTGCCGCTGACGCCGTGGTGACTGAAAGGCAGTCAATCTCTGCAACGAAAACTACATTCAAGTTTGTAAAAACTGAAGCAGCGCAATTACCAACACAAAAGCCAAAGTATTATCCGTCTGGCTCCAGTTATTCGGGGTTTTCGTTCAATTTGGGCGATGCTGTAGTCGAAGATATTGATCATTCGGGCGCCATTCAGGGGTGGTACGTGTACCCCGCTGGCAGTTTCGAAAGTCATGAAACTGTTCGTAAAGCGTTTCGCTGGAGTTCTACTACTCAAACGATCAAGCATAAAGTTGTTCATTGTAATGACGCTGGTGGCAGGGTAAATCTCGAAGTGGGAAATCTCTTTCATGGCGGTGCAGGAGATGACTTGGTGGTTACCTATGCTGGTTCGGTGCTTGAGTACGGCGAGGTGAACGACAGGATCCCAGGCGCATTTTTATCAGCTGGCGCAGGCAACGACACACTGCTCGGCTCCGCGGGTGCCGATTATTTGATCAGTGGGCCGGGAGAAGATTGGCTTTACGGCGAAAACGGTCCCGACACTTACATAGTTGAAGCGCATGATGGCGCAACCACCATTATTGCCGACGTGCTTAACCCTGTTTTTTTGCGCCCCGAGGTTGGAGCCTCTGGGTGGCATGAAGAGTTTGGGGGGCTTGATATTGATACCGTCGTTCTTCCGGAAGAGGCGAAACCAGATAAGTTGAAACTAACCTGGGGCGCTGTGTTGGTTGAGGCGGTAAATATTGAACTGTCACCCACCCCACCACGTGGGGCTCATCGTCAACCGCCTCGGGCCCAGATGCTGTACACCACACTCGATATCGAATGGGGCGGAACTCAAAAAGTACGAATCGTTTTGCCCAATCCGAACGATCTCAGTGGTTCCGGAATTGAACGGGTGAGGTTTGCTGACGGCTCGAGCATCAATTTTAAAGACGTCGTTAGCCGCTTAGGCATCGCCCCCGATACTTATCATCATGGCATCACCGTTCAGTACGCTACTCAGGTCAAGTCTTTTCGAGACAACCGTTTTCTACCGCTCGTGGGCGGTCGCGGTAATGACACCCTCAGCGGCACTGGTGAAATAAGAGGGATGCAAGGAGATGATCTGCTTGGCGGTGGCTCAGGTGATGACGTGCTTTACGGTGGGCCGGGCAATGACACCTTGTCCGGTGGCGGGGGCAATGATGTGTATAAATATGATGGGCTTGGGCGAGACCTGGTAATCAATGCCGGTGGCGGAACTGACGGTATAGACTTTTCGGAGGTCGGGCTGTCGATTGATCAACTCAAGTTCCACCGTGAACGGGATGATCTCGTCATCGTAGTCAGCTATGGCATGTCTCCAAAGATTCGTGTCTCCGAACACTTTTCAGGAGGCGATGCCGCTATCAGCTTCATCAGCGTTCAAGGAGAAGAGGGAGCTGTTGAAAATTACGCGGCGAATCAACTCGCTGAGCTTTTGCACCCTCTGCCTCCGTTGCGGGATGTAGAGGATATCTTGTCGAGAAATGATGAAGAGTCGTTGCAGGCAATGAAGGAAATAATCGCGTTTTACGAGTTGAATGTTTGATCGCAGATGATTTCGCAACTGGCTCAAACTGTCCCGCGACAGAGTCCAAGAGACTGCCATCGCGGGCAATGATCGGTTTTAGTATTGCGACAGATCCGCCAACGGATGCCGCCCCTCCCACACCTTGTGAAAGTGCGCCTCGACCACCGCGTCCGGCACCCGGGCGATGTCCGGCCAGTGCCAGTGCGGTTTGTGATCCTTGTCGATCAGCCGCGCCCGGACCCCTTCGCTGAACTCCGGATGTCGGCAGCAATTGAGGCTCAGGGTGTATTCCATCTGAAAGACTTCGGCCAGCGACAAGTGGCGGGCGCGGACGATCTGTTCCCAGACCAGATGCGCCGTCAGTGGCGAGCCTTCACTCATGGTTTTCGCGGCACGGGCAATCAACAGGTCGCTGCTTTCGCGATGCAGGCTGATGGCTTTCCAGGCGCAGATCACGTCGCTGACATCCAGCCATTCATCGATCTGCTGCCGACGCGGCAGCCATTGCGCCTCAGGTATTTGTGCCACGGCTTCCTGCTGCAACGCCTTGAGCAGGCTGTTGAGTTGCATGGCGGTCTGTTCCTGCCAGTTCAATTGCAACAAACCGTCGATCAGTTCCTGTTGCTGTTCGTCGAGCAGGAAGCGGTCGGCCAGGTCCAGATCGATCGCATCGCGGCCGTTCATGTGCGCGCCGGTCAGACCGAGGAACAAACCGAGCTTGCCCGGCAGTCGTGACAGAAACCAGCTGGCGCCGACATCCGGGTACAGGCCGATGCTGATTTCCGGCATCGCCAGACGACTGCTCGGCGTGACGATCCGGATGCTCGCGCCTTGCAGCAGGCCCATGCCGCCACCAAGCACATAGCCATGGCCCCAGCAGATCAACGGTTTCGGGTAAGTGTGCAGGCTGTAATCCAGACGATATTCCGCGCTGAAAAACTGCGCAGCCAGCGGCGGCACTTCGCCGGGATGGGCGCGGCAGGCTTCTACCAGACTGCGCACCTCGCCGCCGGCACAGAAGGCCTTGGCGCCGTTGCCGCGCAGCAGCACGCAGACGATTTGCGGATCCTTGGCCCAGGCGTTCAGTTTGTCGCTCAGGGCGTGGATCATCGGCAGGGACAGCGCATTGAGCGACTTTTCGGCATCCAGAGTGGCCACGCCGATGCGCGCGCCGTCGGTGCCGGTCAGTTCTTCGAAGTGCAGATTCATCGTGACCTCGATCGGGAATTTGAACGATCAGTATGACCGCTGCGTGGGAAAGTGCCGGATCTGCGTCAGATCAATTGACAAGCGTGGTCGGCTTTCCTAGGGTTCGCCCCAATTGTTTTTGCCGGATGTAACCATGACTGCTGACGACCGTATCAAACTCGAACCGAGCTGGAAGGAGGCACTGCGTGCTGAGTTCGACCAGCCCTACATGGCAGAGTTGCGCACTTTTCTGCAGCAGGAGCGGGCGGCCGGCAAGGAAATCTATCCGCCAGGCCCGATGATCTTCAACGCGCTGAATTCGACGCCGCTGGACAAGGTAAAAGTGGTCATCCTCGGCCAGGACCCGTACCACGGCCCGGGTCAGGCCCACGGCTTGTGCTTCTCGGTGCAACCGGGCGTGCCGGCGCCGCCGTCGCTGGTCAACATCTATAAAGAGTTGAAGCGCGACCTGAACATCGACATCCCCAACCATGGCTATCTGCAGAGCTGGGCCGATCAGGGTGTGTTGATGCTCAACACCACCATGACCGTCGAGCGCGCCAACGCCAATGCGCACAAGGACAAGGGCTGGCAGTTTTTTACGGACCGGATCATCGAGGTGGTCAGCCAGCGCCAGCCGCATCTGGTGTTCATGCTCTGGGGCTCCCATGCCCAGAGCAAGCAGAAGCTGATCGACGCCACCAAGCATCTGGTGCTGACGTCGGTGCACCCGTCGCCGCTGTCGGCCTATCGCGGGTTCCTCGGCTGCGGGCATTTCAGCCGCACCAACAAGTTCCTGGAGCAGAACGGCGAAGCGCCGATCGAGTGGCGCCTGCCGTCGGTTGTTTAAATAATCTTCTGAAGTCTCTCGGGTGGTGAGAGCCGCCCGTCGGACTGCTTCATCTACCTGTTATTTCTGACAGTAGATATAAAGGTGAAACCCGCGTTTAGTTGTGCAGTCGGCGTCACAGGCGACTGTGCTGGTAAACAATGGAGCGGGAGATCGTCATGAATGATTTGAACATCGATGATGTAAAGTCCTTTCCGAAGGCATTGGGAAGTCTTTTTGCAAGAACTACGCGGTTTGATCCAACCGACCCTCTGAGCGTAATCGACACTAAAGATGTTTTTCTCCGCAATGACGGCGTCTATTACACCGCAGGTGGTAGGGTCGCTACTTCTGTCTTCTTCACGTCGATTATTTTTGAGTTACCACCAGGTCTCGCGATTGGCAAGCACGCTCTCGGGCCCGGCGGTATCGGCGTTCGCTATTTCGTTGATGACGGTGGTGGCGAAGAATACTTCCGAGCGTTTGTGGGAGAGATCACGTTCACTGGAGTCGCCGAAGGTAGGCGTTATCAAGCCTCTGATTTTCAATTTAAAGCTCGCATCGGCTCGGCTGGTAAAACGGTAGAAGTGATGATGGGGAAACTCGATATTTCCTGATTGGCCAAGAATACGCTTCGAGGCATGCTCTTCCGTTCTTGAAGCGTATTGGGCGTCTACATGATTTACGGGCATTCCCCGTTTCTATTCCAATACTTGAACAACGGTTCCGCCAGAAACAGCACGAATAACAGCCGCATTACCTGCATCGCCGTCACCAGCGGCACTGACAATTGCAGGGTTTCCGCCGTCAGGCTCATCTCGGCGATCCCGCCGGGCATCATGCCCAGGGTCAGCGAACGCAGATCCAGATGGGTCATTGCACTCAGTCCCAACGCCGCCAACGTCGCGATCAACATGGTCAGCGCCGTGCCGATCAACGTGCGTCCCATAAACGAGGGCGCCCGGCGGAAGAACTGCCGGTTGAAGTGGCAACCCAGCCCGCTGCCGATCAGCCATTGGCCGATCTGGCTGCCGCCATTGGGCAAACCGATGTGCAGATCCCAGCCGATGCTCACTGCCGCGCTGACCAGCAGCGGACCGAACAGCCATGGGTTGGGTTGACGCAGACGTTGCCAGAGCCAGGCGAGCAGGCCGCCCGCCGGAAAAAGAATCGCCAGCCAGCGCCAATCGACGCTGCCGGCGTGAGAAGTCGGGGCGCCATCGCCCAGCAGATACTTGAACGCCGCCGGAACGCACAACACCACTACCAGCACCCGCAAACTCTGCCCGGCCGCGACATGGCTGAGCATCGCGCCGTTGCGTGCGCCGAGGTTGACCATCTCACCGGAGCCGCCGGGCATGCTGGAGAAAAACGCCGTGGCGCGATCCTCGCCGGTGCGGCGCATCAGCCACACGCCGACCACCGCCGAGAGGCTGGTAACCAGCGCGCCGAAGAAGATCAAGCCGAAGTGGCTGAGCACCTGCTCCATCACCAGCGGGGTGAAGTGCAACCCGATACCGATGCCGACGATCCACTGGCCGCATTTGCGGCCGCCAGGGATTTCGGCCAATTGCCACGGAGTCAGGCAGCGCACCAGGATGATCGCCAGCAACGAGCCGACCATCCACGGTAGCGGCCAGCCGATCTGGCTGGCGATGTAACCGCCAAGCAGACCGACCAGCGGGGTTCCCCACCAGGATTTGAGGGAAGACCGATCAAACATCGGCAATGGCGCGTTGCGCAGCCGAGCGTTTGCGCCAGATGCGCAGCAGCGGCATCAGCAACATGATCGCGGTCAGCACCCAGACGCCGAAGGTGATCGGACTCGACCAGAGGATTTCCAGGGCACCGTTGGAGATCGACAGTGCGCGGCGCAGGTTCTGCTCCATCAGGCCGCCGAGGATGAACCCCAGCAAAACTGGCGACAACGGGAAGTCCAGTTTGCGCAGGATGTAGCCGAAGATGCCGATGCCGACCATCAGGAACAGGTCGAACGTGGTCGCGTGCACGGCGTACACGCCGATCCCGGTAATGATCGCGATCACCGGCACCAGGGCCCAGTTCGGCACGGCGAGGATGCGGGTGAAGATGCGGATCATCGGGATGTTCAGGATCACCAGCATGATGTTGGCGATGAACAGCGAGGCGATCAGGCCCCAGACGATGTCCGGCTGTTGCTGGAACAGCAGCGGGCCGGGGGTGATGTTGTACAGCGACAGAGCGCCGATCATCACCGCCGTGGTGCCGGAACCCGGTACGCCGAGGGTGAGCATCGGCACCAGCGCGCCGCAGGCGGAGGCACCGATCGCGGTTTCCGGCGCAGCGAGGCCGCGGGCGTCGCCCTGACCAAACTTGCCGCTGGCACCGGCTATGCGTTTCTCGGTCATGTAGGCCACGGCACTGGCCAGCGTCGCGCCGGCGCCCGGCAATACGCCCATGATGAAACCGAGCAGGCCGCAACGGATGTTCACCACGAACACCGACGCCGCTTCCTTGAAGTTGAACATCATCCGCCCGGTGGCTTTCACCGCTTCCTGACCGCGATGGGTTTTCTCCAGCAGCAGAAGGATTTCGCTGATCGAGAACAGGCCCAGTACCAGCACCACGAACTGAATGCCGTCGGTCAGGTGAATGTTGTCGCCGGTAAAACGATACACGCCGCTGTTGGCGTCGATGCCGACGCTGGACAGGAACAGACCGATCAACGCCGCAATGAACGTCTTCAGTGGTCGGTCACCGGCCATGCCGCCCAGACAGACAATCGCGAACACCATCAGGACGAAGTATTCCGCCGGCCCGAAGGCAATCGCCCATTTCGCCAGCAGCGGGGCGAACAGCACCATGCCGCAGGTGGCGATGAACGCACCGATGAACGAACTCCACGCCGACAGCGACAGCGCGACCCCGGCCAGACCCTGGCGGGCCATCGGGTAGCCGTCCAGAGTGGTCATCACGGTGGAGGCTTCGCCGGGAATGTTCAGCAGGATCGAACTGATCCGGCCGCCGTATTCGCAGCCCAGGTACACCGCCGCCAACAGGATCAGCGCCGACTCCGGCGGCAGGCCCAGGGCGAAAGCGATGGGTATCAGCAGTGCCACACCGTTGATCGGCCCCAGGCCCGGCAGCAGGCCGACCACGGTGCCGATCAGCGTACCGGTCAGCGCCGTGACCAGGTTGTACGGGCTCAGCGCGACGCCGAAGCCCTGTCCCAAATATCCGAGCGTATCCATATCAGTTCTCCAGAACGTCGAGCAGGCCGAGGGGCAGCGGTACGTCCATCAGACGGTCGAACAGCAGGTACAGACCGATGGCCATCAGCGTGGTCACCACGATGCTGGGTAACCATCGGCCGCCGTACAGGCGCGCCATCGGGACGCCGATCAGGCAACTGCTGAGGATGAAGCCCAGCGGCTCGAACAGACCGGCGAACACCAGCAGCAACAGCACGCAGATGCCGATCTTGGTCAGGGTTTCGCGGTCCAGCGGCGGCTCGTCTTCACTGTGTTTGATCGGCGCCGGGCGAAACACCATGTACAGCAGCGCCAGGCTCATCAGGCCAAGCATCAGCAGAGGAAACGCCCGCGGGCCGACCGGCTCGTAGGAAAACGCAGCCTGATAGGGCCACGCCATCAGTGCCAGGCCGGCACAGGCCAGCAGTAACACCGAGGCAAAAATGCGTTGAATCAGCATGAGGAACTCCTGGGCCACGACCTCGATGCGCGAGGCCACGGCCGCTAGACAGAGACGATCACTGGATCAGGCCGAACTCTTTGGCCAGCACTTTGTAATCCGCGACTTGCTTCTTCACGTAGGTGTCCAGCTCCGGGCCGGTCATGGCGAACGGGAACAGTTCACGCTGATCGCGCAGCTTGGCGAACTCTTCGGAAGCCAGCAGTTTGTCGAAGGCACCTTTCCACCAGGCGTAGTCTTCATCGCTGACTTTTGGCCCGAGGTAGAAGCCGCGCACAACCGGCCAGACGATGTCGTAGCCTTGCTCGCGAGCGGTAGGGATGTCTTTCATTTCCGGCTCGTCCAGACGGTTTTCAGCGAACACGGCCAGCAGGCGCATGTCACCGCTCTGGATGTGCGGCATGGAGTCGGAGATGTCGGTGCTGCCGACCTGGATGTGGCCGCCGAGCAGGGCGGTGGCGATCTCGCCGCCACCTTCGAGGGCAACGTAACGCAGGTCGCGTGGGTTGATCCCGGCAGCTTTGGCGATCAGTGCAGTCTGCATCCAGTCCTGGCTGCCGACAGTGCCGCCGGAGCCGATGACTACGGCACTCGGATCTTTCTTCAGTGCCTGAACGAGATCATCCAGGGTCTTGTAGGGCGAATCGCTTTTCACTGCGATGGCACCGTAACTGGTGCCGACCGCCGCCAGCCAGCGTACGTTGGTTTCATCGAAACGGCCGAACTTGCCTTGCGCCAGGTTTAACAGCGAACCGCTGGACCAGGCCACCAGCGTACCGGCGTCCGCCGGGCGCTGAGCCACGACGGCGTTGTACGCAACAGCACCGACACCGCCGGGCATGTAGGTCACGCGCATTGGTTTGGTCAGCAGCTTTTCGTTGACCAGTGCGCTTTGCGCCAGTTTGCAGGTCAGGTCGAAACCGCCGCCGGGGGAGGCCGGGGCGATGCATTCCGGGCGCTTGGGTTCGGCCATCAGTTGGCCGGCGAACAGCATGACGCCAGCGGCCAGAGCAACTTTACGCAGTGATAAGTTCATCTAAGTCTCCTTGGGAGTTGTTGTTATGGACGTACTGAATTACCAAAGGGCAACGCTATAGCTCACCAGCAGACGCACTTCATCGGCATCGCGAGCGGAGTAGTTGGAACGATAAGTGGCATTACGCAAACGCACGGCAACGTCCTTCAGGGCGCCGCTTTGTACTACATATTTGATCTCGGTGTTGCGCTCCCACTCTTTGCCTTCATCGCCGTTCTTGAGCTTGATGTTGTCACCGCTCAGGTAGCGGCTCATGAAGCTCAGGCCGGGGATGCCGAGTCTGGCGAAGTCGAAGTCGTAGCGCGCCTGCCAGGAGCGTTCTTCGGCGCCGGCGAAGTCGTTGATCTGCACGAAGTTGACCAGGTACGGGTCGCTGCCATCGACATAGGGGAAGGCGCTGTCGCCGGACATGTGCTGATAGCCGGCGGTGAACTTGTGGCCGCTCAGGGCATAACTGACCAGGCCGTTGAGCGAGCGGTTGTCGATCTTGCCGCCACGGGCTGCGCCCTGATCGTCACTGACGGCAAAACGCAGGTCGGTGGCGAAGGTGCCCGGTCCCATCGGCCGCGAAGCGACCAGTCCGAAGAAGTGCTGGTTATAGACGTCGTCGAGTTGGGCGAAGTGGTAGCTGCCGGTGATCTTGTCGGTGAACTTGTAGTCCACGCCGGCAAAGTCGAAGTGCTTGCCGGCGACGGTGCCGGCGAAACGGCCGTTCTTGTTGTTGAGGGCAATGTCCTCGAAATCGGTGCTGTCGCGGTCCTTGGCTTTCTCCAGACGTCCACCGGTGAAGGTCAGGTTCTTGATCTCTTTGGAGGTCAGCAAACCGCCTTCGAAGGTCTGCGGCAGGATGCGCCCGTCGTTCGGCTTGAGGATCGGCAGTTCCGGAATCAGGCTGCCGATCTTCAGTTCGGTGGCGGAGATCTTCACTTTGCCGGTCAGGCCGAGTTTGGAGTACTCGTCCGCCGCGCGACCGTCATCGTGGGTCGGCAGCAGGCCGGTGCCGGTGCGGTCCGGGCTCGAATCGAGCTTGACCCCCAACATCCCCAGTGCATCGACACCAAACCCCACGGTGCCGTCGGTGTAGCCCGATTGCAGGTTGAGCATGAACCCCTGTGCCCACTCGTCGCGCTTGGACTGCTGGGCGCTGGTGCCATCGCGAAAGTCGCGGTTGAAATACATGTTGCGGGTTTCGAAGGTGGCGGAACTGTCTTCGATGAAATCGGCGTAGCTCATCGGTGCGAAACCGGCGAGGGCGGCGGCACCGGCAAGGGCGGCGGGGCTGAAACGGGAAGGACGAACAGGCTTAAGAGCCTTGGTCTGCAAGGACGGCATGCGAGGTGTACTCCGTTTATTGTTCTTATTGGTCGAAAACGCTTCGAGGCGTTTTTCGTATCGCTGTGTGGCATCAGCGACGGCAGTCGGAACTGTCCGTGGCCCGACTCTAACGGGCTAACCTTTCGCTAACCTTTCAGCTGACTTTCCCGGATTTCGGGCTTCACAGCGGCGGTTGCGGCTGTAAACTCCGCGGCAAAGAATGGCGTCGGCCATCCCTGAATGAGGTAAAGCTCCATGCGTGTTCTGCTCGTCGAAGACCATCTGCAACTGGCCGAAAGCGTTGCCCAGGCGCTCAAGAGCACCGGTCTGACCGTGGACGTGTTGCACGATGGCGTGGCCGCCGACCTGGCGCTGGGCAGCGAGGAGTACGCGATGGCGATCCTCGATGTCGGCCTGCCGCGCATGGACGGATTTGAAGTGCTGGCGCGTCTGCGGGCCCGGGGCAAGAACCTGCCGGTGCTGATGCTGACGGCTCGCAGCGACGTCAAGGATCGGGTCCACGGGCTAAATCTGGGGGCTGACGATTATCTGGCCAAACCTTTCGAGCTGACCGAACTCGAGGCTCGGGTCAAAGCCTTGCTGCGCCGCAGTGTGCTGGGCGGTGAACGCCTGCAGCGGTGTGGTGTGCTGGCCTATGACCTGGAGACCCGGCGCTTCACCCTCGGTGAAGAACTGTTAACCCTGACCTCCCGCGAACAGGCGGTGCTCGAAGCGCTGATCGCCCGTCCTGGCCGGGTGATGAGCAAGGAGCAACTGGCTTCGCAAGTGTTCGGTCTCGACGAGGAGGCCAGCCCCGACGCCATCGAAATCTACGTGCACCGCCTGCGCAAGAAGCTCGACGGTCATGCAGTGGCCATCGTGACTTTCCGGGGCCTGGGTTATCTGCTGGAAAGCCGCGATGCATAAGCCCAGCAGCCTGCGCTGGCGGTTACTGTGGAACCTCGCGCTGTTGTTGGTGGTATTGATGCTGGCTAGCGGATTGAGCGCTTACTGGAACGGTCGCGAAGCCGCCGACACCGCTTACGACCGCACACTTCTGGCGTCGGCGCGGACCATCGCCGCCGGCCTTTCGCAGCGGGACGGCAGTCTCAGTGCCGACGTGCCTTATGTGGCCCTCGATACCTTCGCCTACGACAGCGCCGGGCGCATCTATTACCAGGTCAACGACATCCATCAGAAGTTGATTTCCGGTTACGAAAACCTGCCCGGCCCGCCGCCGGGAACGCCGAGAACCGACAGCTATCCGGCGCTCGCGCGTTTTTACAACGCCACCTATCAGGGCCAGAACGTGCGTGTGGTCAGCCTGTTGAAAGCGGTGACCGAACCGAACATGAACGGCATGGCGGAAATCCGTGTCGCCGAAACCGACGAAGCGCGTGTCAGCATGGCCCGCAGTCTGGCGGCCGATACCTTGTTGCGGCTGGGCATGCTGGCAATTGGCGCATTGTTGCTAGTGTGGTTTGCGGTCAGCGCGGCATTGCGACCGATCGAGCGTTTGCGCACGGCGGTCGAGGAGCGTCAGCCCGACGATCTGCGGCCCTTGCCGCTGGTGGAGGTGCAGCACGAATTGTGGCCGCTGGTGCGGGCGCTCAATCACTTTACCGAACGCTTGCGCGGGCAGTTCGAACGACAGGCGCAATTCATCGCCGATGCGGCCCACGAACTGCGCACGCCGCTGGCAGCGCTCAAGGCCCGTCTTGAATTGGGGCTGCGTTCCGGCGAGCCGCAAATCTGGCGCGAGACACTGGAATCTTCGGCACAAAGCACCGATCGTCTGACCCATCTGGCCAACCAGTTGCTGTCGCTGGCGCGGGTGGAAAACGGTGCCCGGGCGATTGCCGAGGGCGGCGCGCAGTTGCTGGATCTGAGCCAGTTGGCCCGGGAACTGGGCATGGCCATGGCGCCTCTGGCTCACGCGCGCGGTGTGGCTTTGGCGCTGGAAGCGGACGAGCCAGTCTGGCTGCGCGGCGAGCCGACGTTGCTCAACGAACTGCTGAGCAATCTGGTGGACAACGCTCTGGCGCACACGCCATCGGGCGGCAACGTGATCTTGCGGGTGCTGTCGCCGGCCGTGCTTGAAGTCGAAGACGACGGCCCGGGCATTCCTCAGGATGAGCGTGACCGGGTATTCGAGCGCTTCTACCGGCGCAACCAGCAGGTTGCCGGCTCCGGGCTGGGTCTGGCGATCGTCGGGGAGATCTGTCGCGCCCATCTGGCGCAGATTACCCTGCACGATGGCGAGCCCGTGGGGTTGAAGGTGCGGGTGAGTTTTATCGCAGGCTGAGACTCAGTAGAACATCGAGCGCGATTCTTCCAGATCTTCGCACAACGCCTTGTTGTCGATGTCTATCCCGAGCTTGCGAAAGGCCGGAACACTGAGCGGGTCGATCCGGGCGAGGGGATGATCGGTGTCTTTGTGGCAATACAGGCTGGCCACTTGCACCAGATCCACATAATCGACCTGTGGCGATTCGCGTTTCAGATCCTGATACAGCCCCGGCAACTCTACGAGGCGCTCCGGGAATTCCCAGACCCGCAGCAACTTGTCGCCGATCAGCGGATGAATGTGATCGATCACATGATTGAGGCTGACGGGGTCGGACAGCAGTTCGTAATGGTCTTCGGCGTAGGTCAGGATCGGCAGCACGCCGATCTGGTGCACCAGCCCGCCCAATGCAGCCTGATCCGGCTTGAGCTGGGTATAGCGGCGGCACAATGCGTAGCTGACGCCGGCGATCTCCAGGCTCTTGCGCCAGACTTCGCGCATTTTCTGTTCCACCACCTCGGAGCGTGCGTGGAAGATCTGCTCCATCACCAGACCGATCGCCAGGTTGCTGCTGTAGTTGACGCCCAGCCGGGTGATCGCGGTATGCAGGTCGGTGACTTCCTGCGTGGCGCGCAGCAAGGGACTGTTGACCACTTTGATCAGCCGTGCCGAGAGCGCCGTGTCACGGCCGATGACTTTGCTCAGGTCGCTGACGCTGATGTCCGGGTCTTCGGCGGCCTTGCGAATCTGCAGGGCCACTTCCGGTAACGTTGGCAGAACCAGGTCATCGTTATCGATGGCCTCAACCAAATCCTGTTGGACCTTATCCGCCAGCTCACTCATGTCATTTCTCTAGGGTGTTGCAACAAATGCTGCGATCAACGCTGGATTTCGCGGTCGCGATCCAGTTCGTAAGGCAGGTCGAGCAAGTGCAGCGCCGGCCCTTCGACCGTACCCAGATGCAAATCGCCCGCTTCGGCAGCTTCGGCCTGCAACACGGCCAGCAGTTCAATATTCTTTTCGGCGCGGGCGGCCAGCACCACTTCGCCGATGGAACTGCCGTGGCTCGGAGCGAACAGCGGGGTGCCGGGCTCCGGCAACTCGCTGGCGTCCAGTTGCACGCGGTACAGGCGACGCTTGAGCTTGCCCAGGTACTGCATGCGCGCAACGATCTCTTGCCCGGTGTAGCAACCTTTCTTGAAGCTCACGCCGCCGACCGCTTGCAGATTGAGCATCTGCGGAATGAACAGTTCGCGGGTGCCCGGCATGACCTGGCCGATACCGGCACGGATCTGGCCCAGCAGCCATTGATTGAGTTCGGCTTCGGTCAATTGCGCAGACAGCTTGCCTTTGATGGCGTCGGCCTGATCGGCTGGCGCCCAGAGTTCGGCACGATCGGGGGAGACGCGAATCGCGATCAACGCTTCATGGCGAACCACGCTGTCGGTGTCCGCCGACAGTTCCAGACCCAGGCTGCTCAGGGCTGCATCCCCATGCTCCAGACCGAAGCGCACCCATGACTCGCTTTCGTCGGTCAGTTTCGATTTGGAGAACACCGCGTACTTTTTCAGGTCCGCCAGTTGTGGCTCCAGCAGCTCGCCGGCCATGGCCAGCAGCACGCCGTCGCCTTCAAGCACGATGCGGAAACTCGACTGCATCCGGCCTTTCTGCGTGCAGCGGGCACCAAGGCTGGCCCGGTCATCACTCAGGTAATTGATATTGCAGGTCAACTGGCCTTGCAGGAATTTGCCGGCGTCCGCGCCGCGAACCGCGAGAACGCCTTCATGAGAGAGGGTGCAGAAAAAAGCAGAATCGGCCATGGGTCATCGCAGGGTAAATAGACTGGGGCACATCATAAGGGGGTGGTGTTGAAATGGGTAGTTCATAAAGGATCGGTGGCGCCCGACCAAAGCCGACTGTTCGGCCCGCCTCGGGCCTGTATACTTGCGGCCTATTTGAGGAGCGCTCCATGGTCGAACAAGTTGAACTGAATCGCCTCTTTTGGCACAGCCGCCGCGGCATGCTCGAGCTTGACGTGTTGCTGGTGCCGTTTGTGAAAGAGGTCTACTCGAATCTGAACGAGGTGGATCGCGCGCTGTATGTCCGCCTGCTGGAATGCGAGGATCAGGACATGTTCGGCTGGTTCATGGAACGCAGCGAGTCTGAAGATCCTGAGTTGCAGCGCATGGTTCGCATGATTCTGGATCGTGTCCAGCCCAAGTAATACGTTTGAATGCCGCTGGCATGCCTCACGGCAGTTGCTGGCGGCGTATCTCCTGGCCCAGGCGTTGGCCCTGTGCGCTCTGTTTCTGCTTGTCCTGCCTTTCTGGGCCAGCCTGCTCGGGGCGGTCGCCTGTCTGATCCATGCCGTGTGGGTATTGCCCCGTCAGATTCTGCTGAGTCATCCCAAAGCTTTCTGCCGATTGCGTCGTGATGCCGATGGCTGGCAGTTGTGGAATCAGGCCGATGGCTGGCAGGCGGTGCAGTTGCGTCCGGACAGCCTGGCCTTGCCGTTGATTGTGGTGTTGCGCTTTCGATTGCGCGGTGAACGGTGGGTCAGATCGATCTGTGTACCCCGGGATGCGCAGGCGGCGGATTTGCACCGACGCCTGCGGGTGCGGCTCAAGTTCAGCCGGCGTAGGTGGGCGGCACCAGAATAGTATCGAGGGCTTCGGGCAGCAGGTCCGGGTAGTCGAGGGTGTAATGCAGGCCACGACTTTCCTTGCGCTCCATGGCCGAGCGGATCATCAGTTCCGCCACTTGCGCCAGGTTGCGCAATTCGATCAGGTCGCGGCTGACTTTATAGTTGCTGTAGAACTCGTCGATCTCGTCCAGCAGCAGACGCACGCGGTGCTGTGCGCGCTGCAGGCGTTTGTTGGTGCGCACGATACCGACGTAGTCCCACATGAAGCGCCGCAACTCGTCCCAGTTGTGCGCGATGATCACGTCTTCGTCGGAATCGGTCACCTGGCTCGCATCCCAGGCGGGCAGGGCGCGCGGGATGGCGACGTCGGACAATTGCTCGAGAATGTCCGCGGCGGCAGAGCGGGCATAGACGAAGCACTCCAGCAGTGAGTTGCTGGCCATGCGATTGGCACCGTGCAGGCCGGTGAAGCTGGTTTCGCCGATGGCGTACAGACCAGGCACGTCGGTGCGGCCTTGCTGGTCAACCATCACGCCGCCGCAGGTGTAGTGCGCCGCCGGGACGACCGGAATCGGCTGCTTGGTGATGTCGATGCCGAATCCGAGGCAGCGCTCGTAAACCGTCGGGAAGTGCGTTTTGATGAATGCTTCGGGTTTGTGGCTGATGTCGAGGTAGACGCAGTCGACACCCAGACGCTTCATTTCATGGTCGATGGCGCGAGCGACGATGTCCCGTGGCGCCAGTTCGGCGCGTGGGTCGAAACGCTGCATGAAGCGTTCGCCGTTCGGCAGCTTCAAATGTGCACCTTCCCCGCGCAGGGCTTCGGTGATCAGGAAACTCTTGGCCTGCGGGTGATACAGGCAAGTGGGGTGGAACTGATTGAATTCCAGGTTCGCCACGCGGCAACCCGAACGCCAGGCCATTGCGATGCCATCACCGCAGGCGCCGTCAGGGTTGCTGGTATAGAGGTAGACCTTGGCGGCACCGCCGGAAGCCAGAATCACGAATCGAGCGCCGTAGGTATCGACTTCGCCGGTCTTGCGATTGAGCACGTAGGCGCCGAGGCAGCGGTCGCCGTCCAGCCCGAGGCGGCGCTCGGTGATCAGGTCCACCGCGACTCGCTGCTCCAGCAGTTCGATATTCGAACGCTGTCTGGCCTGGGCCAGCAAGGTTGTGAAGATCGCGGCGCCGGTGGCATCGGCGGCATGGATGATGCGGCGATGGCTGTGGCCGCCTTCGCGGGTGAGATGGAATTCGAACCCGCCGTCTTCAGTCCCGGATTGTTCATCACGGGTGAACGGCACGCCTTGGTCGATCAGCCACTGGATTGCTTCCTTGCTGTGCTCGACAGTGAAACGTACCGCATCTTCATGGCACAAACCGCCACCGGCATTGAGCGTGTCGTCGACGTGGGATTCGACGGTGTCGGTGTCGTCAAGCACGGCCGCGACGCCACCCTGGGCCCAATAGGTCGAACCGTTGGCGAGATCGCCTTTGCTCAGCACCGCGATGCGCAAGTGACCGGGCAGGGTCAGCGCGAGACTCAAACCGGCAGCGCCGCTGCCAATTACCAGGACATCGTGTTGAAACTGTTGGCTCATTTCAGGATTCCGCTCAAAGCGACCCGGGTCGGGGTTGGCGCAAGACAGGCGGAGGGGCGAGTCGAGACAGCCACACAGCCCACTAGTATATAGAGGGGTGGAGCGGCACAATAGCCGGGCTGGTATGGCATTGTGAAACTATCCTGACGACAAAATACCGACGCTTTGTCGGAAGTTTTTTTTCATGGGTTTTCGGAAAAGGCGACTGTATCGCAGATGAAACACGCTTTTTCCGCCCTCGGTTGCCCAATGTCGCTTTTACCCGGCTATAAATATTTGGAACTTTTGCCAAAGGCTCAAGATCAATAGACAGTTGCCTGAGACAAGGGACAGTGTCGGCTTCAACGCGGAATCTGCGGTTGGATTCTCGCCGGTGAGCCGATGAAAAGATTATTCGCGCAGCCGGTTCATCCCGCGCTGCGTTTTTCGTGCGTGCCAAATCAGAGCCCGCAGGAAACTTGCTTGGAGGGGGAGAACTTTTGCGAAAAGCCCGAGTCTATGTTTGCAAGTCCGGTCGTTTGGTCATGCAAGCCTCCTCTGAGTTTATCGAGGAGTGTTCATGCTAACCCAGGAAGAGGATCAGCAGCTGGTCGAGCGCGTTCAGCGTGGCGACAAGCGAGCTTTCGATCTGCTCGTGTTGAAGTATCAGCACAAAATTCTCGGGTTGATCGTGCGTTTCGTGCACGACACCCATGAAGCCCAGGACGTTGCGCAGGAAGCCTTTATCAAGGCGTATCGAGCGCTTGGAAACTTTCGCGGAGACAGTGCCTTTTATACGTGGCTGTACCGTATCGCCATCAACACGGCGAAAAACTATCTGGTTTCACGCGGCCGCCGGCCGCCGGATAGCGATGTCAGCTCCGAAGATGCAGAGTTCTATGACGGCGATCACGGCCTGAAGGATCTCGAATCTCCAGAACGTGCATTGCTGCGGGATGAGATCGAAGGCACCGTCCATCGAACCATTCAGCAACTGCCAGAGGATTTGCGCACGGCTTTAACTTTGCGTGAATTCGATGGTCTGAGTTACGAGGACATCGCGAGCGTCATGCAATGTCCGGTTGGTACCGTGCGCTCCCGGATTTTCCGCGCCCGGGAGGCCATCGATAAAGCCCTGCAGCCGTTGTTGCAGGAAAACTAAAGACAGCGGCGACAGCCAAGAGAGGAACGCCATGAGTCGGGAAGCCCTGCAGGAATCGCTGTCCGCAGTGATGGATAACGAAGCGGACGAACTGGAATTGCGTCGAGTGCTCAACGCACTGGATGATGTTGAAACACGCGAAACCTGGGCTCGTTACCAGATCGCTCGGGCAGCCATGCACAAGGATCTGCTGCTTCCACGCCTGGATCTCGCTGCGGCGGTTTCTGCTGCACTGGAAGACGAAGCCACCCCTGCCAAGGTCTCTCGCGGACCATGGCGCAGCCTTGGACGTCTGGCCGTTGCAGCGTCGGTAACCGTTGCCGTTCTGGCAGGTGTTCGCCTGTACAACCAGGACGAAATCGCAGGTGTTGAACTGGCGCAGCAGTCCAATCAGCCAGTATTGGCTACTCCTCAGGTCAAAGGGCCGGCGGTACTGGCAGGCTACAATGAGAGTTCTGAAGCCACTGGTCCTATGGCCAATGGCGTGCTGCAAGGCCAGCCAGGCTGGCACGATCAGCGTTTGCCGGGTTACCTGCGTCAACATGCTCAGCAAGCTGCGCTGAAAGGTACTGAAAGCGCACTGCCTTATGCACGGGCAGCCAGTCTGGAAAACCGTTAAGGAGGATCATGCGCGCCATACCTCTACTTTCGCTTCTGCTCAGTGGCTGGTTCATTGTTCCAGCCCACGCCGATGAGGCCCAGGATTGGCTGACCCGCCTGGGCCAGGCCGAGCAGCAGCAAAGCTTTCACGGCACATTCGTTTACGAGCGTAACGGTAGCTTCTCTACTCACAGCATCTGGCATCGTGTCCAGAACGGGCAGGTTCGCGAGCGGTTGCTCCAGCTTGACGGTTCGGCGCAGGAAGTCGTGCGCATTGATGGGCATACTCAATGTGTCAGCGGTACCCTGATTGCGGGGCTGGGAGATTCTCCAAACTCTGCCGCTCGTCCTCTCGACCCTCAGAAGCTGAAGAATTGGTATGAGCTTGCCGTGATCGGCAAGTCGCGTGTGGCCGGGCGTGACGCGGTCATCGTATCGCTGACGCCACGAGATCAGTATCGCTACGGGTTCGAACTGCACCTGGACAAGGAAACGGGGTTGCCACTCAAGTCGTTGCTGCTCAACGACAAGGGGCAGTTACTTGAACGGTTCCAGTTCACACGACTGGATACTGCCGAGGTTCCATCCGACAAGGATCTTCAGGCCGCCTCCGACTGCAAGCCTGTAAACCTCGACAGTGACAAGGCTTCTGCCGTCAAGACCGCACAGGTCTGGCGATCTGACTGGTTGCCACCTGGTTTCGAACTCACCAGCAGTTCTTCGCACAGAGATCCGGACACCAAAACCCAGGTCAACAGCTTGCTGTATGACGATGGTCTGGCGCGTTTCTCGGTCTTTCTGGAGCCGCTGAACGGAGCCGTGGTCACGGATACCCGGACTCAGCTGGGTCCTACGGTTGCCGTATCTCGCCGTCTGACGACGCCACAGGGTGAGATGATGGTGACGGTGGTCGGCGAAATTCCAATCGGTACTGCCGAGCGGATTGCCTTGTCGATACGCAATGATGGCGCTGCAACCAGCAAGCAGTGAGCTGATTTCAGCAGTTTCCGCTTCGTGTTCGAGACATGAAATGTTTGCTGAGCATTTTCATTTGCAAATAATCCGAAAATTTTTTATAGGTCAGAGCCTCTCGGCTCTGGCCTTGTTTGTTGTTCCCGGAACAAAAATGCCGGCCTGTGGTTTCCGGTGTTCCTTGCTCCATATCGCTTAACCCTGCTCGTCGTAACGGGAGCTGTATGTCGATACCAAGTTTGAAGTCTTATCTCTCCATCATCACCGCCGTGCTGGTGCTCGGTCAGGCTGTCCCGGCAGTCAATGCGGCTGAAGCGGCCAGTCCGGTCAATCTGCCGGATTTCACCCAGTTGGTCGAACAGGCCTCGCCTGCGGTGGTGAACATCAGTACCACGCAAAAACTGCCGGATCGCAAAGTGAACCAGCAGATGCCTGATCTGGAAGGCTTGCCGCCGATGCTGCGCGAGTTCTTCGAGCGAGGTATGCCACCGCAGCCGCGTTCGCCGCGCGGTGATCGCCAGCGCGAAGCGCAGTCGCTGGGTTCGGGCTTCATCATCTCGCCCGATGGCTACATCCTGACCAACAATCACGTGATTGCCGATGCTGACGAAATCCTCGTTCGTCTGGCGGATCGCAGTGAAATGAAAGCCAAGCTGATCGGCACCGACCCGCGCTCTGACGTGGCCCTGCTGAAAATCGAAGGCAAGGACCTGCCCGTGTTGAAGCTCGGCAAATCCCAGGATCTGAAAGCCGGTCAGTGGGTCGTAGCGATCGGTTCGCCATTCGGCTTCGATCATACTGTGACCCAAGGCATCGTCAGCGCCGTTGGCCGTAGCTTGCCAAACGAAAACTATGTGCCGTTCATTCAGACTGACGTGCCGATCAATCCGGGTAACTCCGGTGGCCCGCTGTTCAACCTGAACGGTGAAGTGGTGGGGATCAACTCGCAGATCTACACCCGTTCCGGTGGCTTCATGGGCGTTTCGTTCGCCATCCCGATCGACGTTGCCATGGATGTATCGAATCAGCTGAAAAGCGGTGGCAAGGTCAGCCGTGGCTGGCTGGGTGTGGTCATTCAGGAAGTGAACAAGGATCTGGCCGAGTCGTTCGGTCTGGAAAAACCGGCCGGTGCGCTGGTGGCTCAGATCCAGGATGACGGTCCCGCTGCCAAGGGCGGTCTGCAAGTGGGCGACGTGATCCTGAGCATGAACGGCCAACCGATCGTCATGTCTGCTGATCTCCCTCATCTGGTCGGCGCGCTGAAGGCTGGCGCCAAGGCCAATCTGGAAGTGATTCGTGAAGGCAAGCGCAAGAATATCGAGCTGACGGTCGGCGCTATTCCTGACGAAGACAAGGAGCTGGATGCCTTGCCGAAGTCCGGTGTCGAGACCAACAGCAATCGTCTTGGGGTATCGGTCGCTGAACTGAGCGCCGAGCAGAAGAAAACCTATGACCTCAAGGGCGGTGTTGTCATCAAGGAGGTGCAGGACGGTCCTGCAGCCCTGATCGGCCTGCAGCCAGGCGACATCATCACCCACCTGAACAATCAGGCTATTGGTTCTGCCAAGGAGTTCTCCGAGATCGCCAAGGCGCTGCCGAAGAATCGCTCCGTGTCGATGCGGGTTCTGCGCCAGGGTCGTGCCAGCTTCATCACCTTCAAACTGGCTGAATGATCCGCGGTTGCTGAGTCAAAAAAAACCGCCTCGAAAGAGGCGGTTTTTTTATGCCTGCAGCTTTTATCCCATCATGTCCTTCACCATACGCTCCTGCTCCATCAGCTCACGCTGGCGGGCATCGATACGCGAGGAGAGCGGGAAGTTGCTGCCAGCCTTGCGCTTGGCGAAATCCAGTTGCTGGATAGCCTGACGATAATCGCCCACCAGTGCGAAGTACTCCGCGCGGGCCTGATGCAAACCAATGATGTTGCCGGCCAAGCCACGGGTTTCCGCCACCTGATACCAGACGTCGGGATCGTCCGGGCGGGACTTCAACAAGCCTTCCAGGGCTTTTTCCGCATCGGCAGTACGGTTCTGCTTCAATAGCAGATCGACCCGAACCTGATTCAGCGGGTAGTTGCCGGGATACTGGGTCAGCATGCGGTCTACCCGCGATTGCGCATCGGCCAGCTTGTTGTTGGTGATATCCAGATCGATCTGCGCCAGGTTGTAGATGATCTCGTTCGGCGATTTGGTCAGCAGTTGCTTGAGATTCTCTCGGGCTTCGTTCAACTGACCACCCTTGATCTGGGCGATCGCCAGGCCGTAACGAGCCACATCGTTGTTCGGATTATCGTCCAGTTGCGCCCGGAAGCGCTTGGCGCCCATGCCGGGGGTTTCTTCATAGATCAACTGTACCCGGGCGCGGATCAACTGATAGCGCATGCTGTCCTCGATACCGCCGGGCTTCGCCTGCTCTGCGCGGTTGCGGGTGTCGGCGATGCGGGATTCGGTTACCGGGTGAGTCAACAGGAACTCGGGTGGCTTGGCGTCGTAGCGATACTGGCGCATCAAGCGTTCGAACATGGTTGGCATCGAACGCGGGTCGTAACCGGCCTTTTCCAGGTTGAGAATGCCGATTCGGTCGGCCTCCTGCTCGTTCTGACGCGAGAAGGTCCGCTGCGACTGAATGGCTGCCGCCTGGGTACCGGCGATGGTCGCGATCCCGGCATCGCCGGCTCCGGCAGCGGCAATCACGATACCGGCCAGCAGAGCGGCCATCATCGGCACCTGCATCCGTTGGGAGGCCTCGACGCCCCGGGCAAAGTGGCGCTGGGACAAGTGAGCCAGTTCGTGGGCCAGTACCGAGGCATATTCACCTTCGGTCTGGGCATTGAGGAATAGTCCACCGTTGACCCCGACAATCCCGCCCGGTGCTGCGAAAGCGTTGAGTTGCGGACTGTTGATCAGAATGAATTCCAGGCGTCGGTCGCTGACCTGGCTGGTTTCCACCAGTTTATAGACGCTCGACTCGACGTAATCCTTGAGCTGAGGATCGTTGAGCTGCGAAACCTGGCTGCGCAGCAATGCCAGCCAGGCGCGACCCAGTTGGTATTCCTGCTGTGGAGAGACGATGGCAGAGCTGGCGTCACCGAGTGACGGCAGGTCGTCGGCGAAGCCCGGTGAGGCGAGCAGGCAAGCGAGCGTCAGCAGGGTAGGGCGCAGAAATGTCATGCACAAAGCCTTAGTCGACAAAGACCTTACTGTAGCCGGACACCGGGCTTGCGACCAGATATTCTAGGCAGCCTGACCACCTGATCCGGAGTAACGCATGACCGACGCTGTAGCCCACGACTGTGAACTGGACGCCAGTGGCCTGAATTGTCCGTTGCCGTTGCTCAAGGCCAAGATGGAGCTGAACAAGCTGCCCAGCGGCGCGGTACTCAAGGTGATTGCCACGGATGCAGGCTCGCAGCGCGACTTTCGCACCTTTGCCAAACTGGCCGGTCATACGCTGCTGCGTGAAGAAGACGAGGCGGGCGTCTACCGTTACTGGTTGAAAAAAGCCTGAAATCGACAGCGTAAAAGACTTAAGGATTATTGATGTTCAAAGTGTTACGCGACTGGATTCAGCGCTATTTCTCCGATGAAGAGGCCGTGGTGCTGGCGGTGCTGTTGTTCCTCGCCTTTACCGCGGTGCTTACCCTGGGTGGAATGCTTGCGCCTGTGCTGGCCGGGATGGTGCTGGCGTATCTGATGCAAGGGCTGGTGGTTACCCTCGAGCGCCTGCGGATACCCGGTGGGGCGGCGGTCGGCCTGGTGTTTGCGCTGTTCATGGGCGTGCTGCTGTTGTTCATCGTCGTGGTGCTGCCGCTGCTCTGGCATCAATTGATCACGCTGTTCAACGAGTTGCCGGGCATGCTCGCCAAGTGGCAATCGTTGCTGTTATTGCTGCCGGAGCGCTATCCGCATCTGGTCTCCGACGAGCAGGTGTTGCAAGCCATCGAGGCGGCGCGCGGCGAAATCGGGAAGTTCGGGCAGTGGGCGCTGACGTTCTCGTTATCCAGCCTGCCTCTGCTGGTGAACATCATGATCTATCTGGTCCTGGTACCGATCCTGGTGTTTTTCTTCCTGAAAGACCGGGTGATGATCGGCGAATGGGTACGTGGTTATCTGCCGCGTGAGCGAGCGCTGATTACCCGGGTTGCCGAGGAAATGAACCGACAGATCGCCAACTACATTCGCGGCAAGGTCATCGAGATCGTGATCTGCGGCGGGGTGACCTACATCGCCTTCGTCGCCCTCGGGCTGAACTACGCGGCGCTGCTGGCGTTGCTCGTAGGGGTGTCGGTGGTGGTGCCGTATGTCGGGGCGGTCGTGGTGACGGTGCCGGTCATGCTGATTGCGTTGTTCCAGTGGGGCTGGAGCGATCAGTTCATCTATCTGATGGCAGTCTACGGGATCATCCAGACGCTGGATGGCAATGTGCTGGTGCCGTTGCTGTTTTCCGAAGCGGTCAATCTGCACCCGGTGGCGATCATCTGCGCGGTGCTGTTGTTCGGCGGGTTGTGGGGCTTCTGGGGGGTGTTCTTCGCGATTCCGCTGGCGACGCTGTTCAAGGCTGTGCTTGATGCGTGGCCGCGCAAAGAGCCGGTTGTAGCTCCGCTACTTTAAAAACCGGATTATTCGTTGAGTCTTATTAGCCCCTTCGCGAGCAAGCCCGCTCCCACATCAGACCTCGGTCAACTGTGGGAGCGGGCTTGCTCGCGAAGGCGTCAGTGAAGTCGACGCAGAAACATCAGGCCTTGTTCAGTGCCTGAGCAGCGGCCAGCACAGCATCAACATGGCCCGGCACTTTCACGCCGCGCCATTCCTGGCGCAGAACGCCATCCTTGTCGATCAGGAACGTGCTGCGATCCACGCCCATATATTCCTTGCCGTAGAGTTTTTTCAGCTTGATCACGTCGAACAGCTGGCAGACGGCCTCGTCCTTGTCGCTGATCAACTCGAACGGAAACTCCTGCTTGCACTTGAAGTTCTCGTGGGACTTCAGGCTGTCGCGGGAAATGCCGAAGATTTCCGTGTTGGCATCCTTGAACGCCGCGTACTGATCACGAAAGCCCTGGCCTTCTGTGGTGCAGCCCGGGGTGCTGTCCTTCGGGTAGAAGTAGATCACCACTTGCTTGCCCTTGAGGGCTGAAAGGCTGACGGTCTGCCCGCTGGTGGCGGGTGCTTCGAAGTCGGCAACCGGTTGATCGATAGCTACGGCCATGAAAGCTTCCTTACATTGGGTTCTGTGGGCGCCACGGTTCGATCAGTGCGTCCAGGTTCATGGCATCGGCGAAGTCCAGAAACTGGTCGCGCAGCCAGCTGATCTGGGTGCCGGCCGGCAGGGTCACGGTGAACGTGGCGTTGAGCATGGTGCCGCCGGTCTGCGGCGCCTGATAGGTGTCGCAGGTCAGGTTTTCCAGCTCGACGTTGTGGTCCATGAAGAACTGGCACAGCTCGTTGATGATGTCCGGGCGATAGGCAGAGGACACGTAAGCCACGTACGGCAGGGCCTGAGGGCGGTTTTCCAGGGCCGCGCTGCGCACGACGTTAACGGTGAACGCATGCTTCTTGGCCAGGCCTGGCAGACTGCCTTCCAGGCGCGCCAGGGCGTCCCAGCTGCCGGAGATCTCGAGGATCAGCGCGCTGCACTCGCCGTGACGGGTCAGGCGCGAGGTGACGACCGCGCAGCGGTTTTCATGGCTGGCGCGGCACAGGACGTTGGTCAGCTCCATTGGATTGGCGCCGAGCGCACTGATGACAAGGAATTGTTCGCGAACTGTGGGGGTGGACATGCAGCATTCCTAAAGCGATGAGCGGTCGGTAGGGTAAGGGCGTTGATTGCCGGAACATACCTGTCCGGAAGGCCCTGTTCACGTATCGCCAGGGCCTCGATAATAAGGAAGCGCAAGACGACGACACTGGAACGGGGCCTGAAAGGCCGAAACGGGAGGCTGGAACCCGGCGTACAAGCTGATCTGTACCGATCAAAGTCTGAAGGGTAGCGAAAAGCGGCGCTCAGGGGAATGGCGGCGCAGTACTTCGCTTGTGCAAGCATCTTGGCGCCAGTACCATTACCGCTCTCTTTTTCCGGCAGGAGCGGTTTCATGATTGCGGGCAGTATGGTGGCACTGGTCACACCCATGGATGCACAAGGGCGTCTTGACTGGGACAGCCTCAGCAAACTCGTGGACTTCCACCTCAAGAACGGCACCCATGCCATTGTCGCGGTCGGCACCACCGGCGAGTCGGCAACCCTTGACGTTGAAGAACACATTGCCGTCATCAAAGCCGTCGTCAAACAGGTTGCAGGCCGCATTCCGGTGATCGCCGGCACCGGCGCCAACTCGACCCGCGAAGCCGTCGAGCTGACCCGCAACGCCAAGGAAGCCGGTGCCGATGCCTGCCTGCTGGTAGTTCCGTACTACAACAAGCCGACCCAGGAAGGCCTGTACCAGCACTTCAAGCACATCGCCGAAGCGGTCGACATCCCGCAGATCCTCTACAACGTACCCGGCCGCACTTCCTGCGACATGCAGGCCGAGACCGTGATCCGCCTGTCCACCGTGCCGAACATCATCGGCATCAAGGAAGCCACCGGCGACCTGAAGCGCGCCAAGGCGATCCTCGATGGCGTGAGCAAGGATTTCATCGTGCTGTCTGGCGATGATCCAACCGCAGTCGAGTTGATCCTGCTGGGTGGCAAAGGCAACATCTCCGTCACCGCCAACGTCGCTCCGCGCGAAATGGCCGACCTGTGCGAGGCCGCGCTCAAGGGCGACGCCGAGACCGCACGGGCCATCAATGAAAAACTGATGCCGCTGCACAAGGACCTGTTCATCGAAGCCAACCCGATTCCGGTGAAGTGGGCTTTGGTCGAAATGGGCCTGATGCACGAAGGCATCCGCCTGCCGCTGACCTGGCTGAGCGCTCCTTGTCATGAAACGTTGCGCTCGGCCCTGCGCCAGTGCGGCGTCCTGGTTTAATTGAGGAAGTACAACGCATGAAGCGAATGGCCGGACTTTCCGCACTTGCCTTGATTATCTCCAGCACCAGTGGCTGCGGATGGATCTGGGGCCCGGAAGGTTATTTCCGTGACCGTGGTAGCGACTACCTGGAAGCGAAACAGACTGCACCGATGCAACTGCCAGAAGGTGTCAGCACCTCCAAGCGTCTGGATCCACTGCTGCCGATCCCGCGCAACGTCGCCGACGATACCGCTACCGGCGAATACGTGGTTCCGCGTCCTCAGCCACTGTCGGCGATCGCTGACGCCAGCGACTACTCGCTGCAGAAGAGCGGTGATTCGCGTTGGGTCATGGGCCAGCATCCACCGGCCGAAGTCTGGCCAGTGGCTGTGCAGTTCTTCCAGGACAATGGTTTCCGTCTGGATGAACAGCGTCCGCAAACCGGTGAATTCACCACCACCTGGCAGCATTCCGACGAGCTGTCCGCTGCCATGGCCAAGCGTCTGAGCGCCGCCGGCGTCGCCGCCGACAGCGAAACCCGTGTGCGGGTACGCATCGAGCCGGGCGTACAGCGCAATACCAGTGAAATCTACGTGGTCAGCGCCGAGCGTCCGGCCGGCAGCACCGCCAATGTCGATTTCACCAACCGTTCGGTCAACACCGGTCTGGACGCTGCACTGGTCGACGACATGCTCGCGAGCATGAGCCGCACCTCCGAGAAGGGTGGTTCGGTGTCGATGCTGGCATCGCGTGATTTCGATACCCCGAGCCGCGTCAGCCTCAGCGAAGACGGCAGCGGCAACCCGGTGCTGAACGTCGGTTCGGATCTGGACCGTGCCTGGTCGAGCGTCGGTCGCGCGCTGGAGCAAGGTCAATGGCGTGTTGAGGACATCAACCGCAGCCTGGGCCTGTACTACATCAACCTGGCCGAAAAAGCCGAGAAGAAAGACGACAAGCCTGGTTTCTTCAGCAGCCTGTTCGGCAGCGCGCCGACCAAGGAAGAAGTTGAAGCCCGTGCCGAGCGTTATCAGGTTCGCCTGAGCAAGGTTGGCGAGAACGTTCAGGTCACCGTCGAGAAAAACATCAACACCGTTGCGCCGGCCGATGTGGCCCGTAAAGTGTTGAGCGTGATTCAGGACAACCTGGGCTGATCAGATGCGTTTTGCCGTTCTCGGCAGCGGTAGCCAAGGGAACGGCACGCTGATCGCCAGTGCTGATACGTATGTACTGGTGGATTGTGGTTTTTCCCTGCGGGAAACCGAAAAACGCCTGTTGCGCCTGGGGGTGAACCCGGCGCAACTGAGCGCGATACTCGTGACCCACGAACATGCCGACCACGTGCATGGCGTGGGTTTGCTGTCTCGGCGCTACAATCTGCCGGTCTACCTCAGTCGCGGCACGCTGCGCGGGATGCGCAAACCGATTGAACCCGCAGGCTTCGTGGCCGGCGGCGAACAACTGCAGATCGGTGCTCTGGACATCCGGGTCATTGCCGTGGCCCACGATGCACAGGAACCGACCCAGTATGTCTTCAGTGATCAGGAACAGCGGCGCTTCGGCCTGCTGACCGACCTGGGGTCGTATTGCGAGCAGGTGCTGGACGGTTATAGGGACCTCGATGCGTTGATGATCGAGTCCAACCACTGTCGTGACATGCTGGCCCGCGGTCATTACCCGTACTTTCTCAAGCAGCGGGTAGGCGGCGAGCTGGGACATTTGAACAACCATCAGGCGGCATTCCTGGTGGCCGAGTTGGGCTGGCAAGGCCTGCAACACCTGGTCCTGGCCCATCTGAGCAGCAAGAACAACCTGCCGCAGCTGGCCCGGCAATGTTTTGTCGACACCCTCGGGTGCGACCCGGACTGGCTGCAACTGGCCGATCAAGATTCAGGGCTCGACTGGCGCCACATCGCCTAGCCCATCTACTTAGCAAGCGGAGCCCATCATGGAAAAACGTGAAGAACTCTACCGCGGCAAAGCCAAATCGGTTTACAAGACCGACGACGCTGACCGCTTGATCCTGCTGTTTCGCAACGACACTTCGGCGTTCGACGGCAAGCGCATCGAGCAGCTCGACCGCAAAGGCATGGTGAACAACAAGTTCAACGCCTTCATCATGCAGAAACTCGAAGCGGCCGGCATTCCGACCCAATTCGACAAGCTGCTGGGCGACAACGAATGCCTGGTGAAGAAGCTGGACATGATCCCGGTCGAGTGCGTCGTTCGTAACTACGCTGCCGGCAGCCTGGTCAAGCGTCTGGGCGTCGAGGAGGGCATGAAGCTCAACCCGTACACCTTCGAACTGTTCCTGAAGGACGACGCCAAGGGCGACCCGTTCATCAACGAATCCCACGTCGTGGCATTCGGCTGGGGCACCGCCGAGCAACTGGCGCGCATGAAAGAACTGTCGCTCAAGGTCAACGAAGTCCTGAGCAAGCTGTTCGACGACGCCGGCCTGCTGCTGGTGGACTTCAAGCTTGAATTCGGCGTGTTCAGCGATGGCTCCATCGTCCTGGGCGACGAGTTCAGCCCGGACGGCTGCCGTCTGTGGGACAAGGACACCAAGAAGAAGATGGACAAGGACCGCTTCCGTCAGGGCCTCGGTGACGTCATCGAAGCCTACGAAGAAGTCGCCAACCGTCTGGGCGTACCGCTTTAATCGACGCAAGCATCTGATAGCACGGAAAAAATTTCGTTTAGGGGTTTCCCATTCAACGAAAGTGTTGTTATGATGCGCGCCGTTGGAGAGATGCCAGAGTGGCCGAATGGGACGGATTCGAAATCCGTTGTACCTTCACCGGTACCTAGGGTTCGAATCCCTATCTCTCCGCCATACATGGAAAAAGCCCCGTAGTTGAGAAGCTACGGGGCTTTTTCGTATGTGCTGAAAAAAGCGGCCTCAATGATCGACCCGTTTATTTTGCTTTGCCCATTTCCCTGTCAAGACCTGGTGAAACAGCCTTCATCACATCATCGATCACAGCCTTGCCCATCTCCGTCAAAAAATGCGCAGCCCAGGCATATCGGTCTGTTTCTCTAATGAACGCCGCATCCTCTGCAAGTGCCTTGGCGAGAGCCAACAGGTCGGAAGCCTGAGCCAATGCCTGGCCGACAGGCACTCCGGCGCTGACGTGAAATAACGGATTGTCAGAGCAATAGAGGAAGGGAGTGGTTCCGGCGGTTTTTTCTTCAGGTGCATCATGCATATGTAACTCCTCGACTGTGAGGAGCTGCCACTTTCGTTTCCAAGCGAATGGGGGGCAGCTGCGCGCAGGTTGGAAACCGGGAGTCAAGGAGACCGGCACGGTCGAGCGCGTCCCACGCAAAGCCGCCATAGAGCAAATTTACGGGCGTAAGAAGACGCCAGCATTTGTCAGGGACGCTGTTGCGTGACTCGTCGGGTTTCCAAACTCGGGAGGGAGCCTCAGGAACGTTAGAGGAGTCGTGTCTCACACTCCGAATTAACTGACTAAACTCCTGCATTCCAGGTCATGGACCACCGGGTTTCCGGCGGCCAGCCCCTTCAATGCATGAGGTTTGGTCATGGCAAAGGGAAAGAAGAAAGACTCGCCCAAAGACATCCCCGCAGATCGCCCGAAGCTGTCGAGCAAGGACTATCTGGCGGAGTTGCGTCGACTGCACGTTGAGCTCGTCAAACTGCAGGAGTGGGTGAGGGCCGAGGGCATCAAGGTTTGTGTGATTTTCGAGGGCCGCGATGGGGCGGGCAAGGGCGGGACGATCAAGGCACTTACCGATCGGGTCAGCCCGCGGGTCTTTCGGGTGGTTGCATTACCGGCCCCGAGCGAGCGAGAGAAGAGCCAGATGTATCTGCAGCGCTACCTACCTTATCTGCCGGCAGCCGGCGAGGTGGTGATCTTCGATCGCAGTTGGTACAACCGAGCCGGTGTCGAGCGGGTGATGGGGTTCTGTACCGAGAATCAGGTCGAAAAGTTCCTCAATACGGTGCCCCTGGTGGAGCATGCCATCGTCAATTCCGGAGTGATTCTGCTCAAGTACTGGTTGAACGTCAGTCAGGAAGAGCAGACGCGCCGGCTGGAAGAGCGCATCAAGGACGGTCGAAAGATCTGGAAACTGTCTCCCATGGATCTCAAGTCCTACAGTCGCTGGTATGACTATTCGCGGGCGCGTGACGACATGATCAGGGCGACCGATACCGAATATGCGCCCTGGCTGGTAGCCGACTCGAATGACAAGCGGCGAGCGCGCCTGAATATCATCTCAGATCTCCTCAGCCGCATTCCGTACAAGAGTGTTTCGCGCGAGAAGGTTGAGCTACCCAAGCGGCAGAAGCCTGGGGGCTACAAGGAATCGGATTATCCCTTCCGGCACATCCCCGAGAAATTCTGAAGACAGGTGTTTACGTCGGTCTCGGAAAAGCCCCGTTGATGAAAATCAGCGGGGCTTTTTCTTTTTTGCGGCCTTACCGGATGCCCCTCAAATCTCCTTGACCGGCGTATCCCCCTGCACACCCTTGATCAATTCGATCACGTGCAGACAATCCGCCTTGTTCACATACGACTCCCCGCTGGCAACCGTTTCATGGTTTCCCGCCCTTAACCGCCAGCGCCATTGACCCTTGCCGGTGCTCGGGGTGCCCTTGGATTGCCTGTAAATCTCGAAATACATTCAGTTCGCTCCATGCGATGGGGATATTGCGACAACCTGTTTGACGCATGTTCGCAAGCCTAGCCGAGCCCTGTTATTTGGCTATCGGGGATTTGTTTCCAATCGTTCGATAATGTTTCCGCAATGGGCGGGGCAGAGCGTCTGGATCAGCCTCCGGATTGGCCGGTACGTCCTCGTGGCACACTTGCATGACCTTCAGTGGTGCTGCTTAATACGGTGCGGCTCATGGCGTCGAATCCGCTTCGGCGACCGATAGACACTATAAGAAAAGAGCACTCCATTGACCCAATCGCACGGAACGCCAAACGCGGGGCCGGTGAAATTGTCGCTGGTGGTTCCCGTCTTCAATGAAGAGGACAGCCTCGACGGCTTTCTCCTGCGCATCCATCAGGTATTCAAGTCTGAAGAGCTGATCCGCCTCGAACTGGTGTTCGTCAATGACGGCAGCAGCGATGCGACGCTGGAGCGTTTGCTGCACCGTCAACAACGTGATCCGCGGATCCGTATCGTCGATCTGAGCCGTAACTTTGGCAAGGAAGCGGCGCTTTCCGCCGGTTTGCAGATCTGTACCGGAGAGATCGTGGTGCCGATCGACGTCGATCTGCAGGACCCGCCCGAGGTGATTCTGCAGATGATCGAGCGCTGGCGCGAGGGTTATGAAGTGGTGCTGGGGCATCGCCTCAGTCGCTGCAATGATTCCTGGGCCAAGCAGATCTCGGCCAGCTGGTTTTATCGTTTGCACAACAAGATCGCCGATCAGGCACTGCCCGAGAATGTCGGCGATTTCCGTTTGATGGATCGTTGTGTGGTAGACGCTCTGCTGACACTGCCGGAGTCCCGGCGATTCATGAAGGGGTTGTTCGCCTGGGTCGGTTTTCGCACCACTCAGGTCGAATACGATCGCCCGGAGCGTGCAGTGGGCGAGAGCCGTTTCAATGGCTGGAGGCTGTGGAATTTCGCGCTGGAGGGCATTACCAGTTTCAGCACCGAGCCATTGCGGATCTGGACGTACCTGGGGGCGATGGTGTCTCTGGTGTCGTTTGCCTTTGCCATGTTCATCGTGGTGCGCACGCTGATCCACGGCGTCGACATGCCCGGTTACGCCTCGCTGATGGTTGCGGTGACCTTTCTCGGCGGCTTGCAACTGATCGGCATTGGCGTGCTTGGCGAGTATCTTGGCCGCACCTATATCGAAGCGAAACGCCGACCGGTTTTCCTGGTGCGCCGCATCTATGACCCCAAGGACTGAAGCATGGATCTCAAGGAAACCGACATCCTCGGCGACAACATCGGCGAGCATTGGTATTACTGCTCGAAGGCGGCGGCGACGCGCCGCATGCTGGGGGAGGCACCGATCAAGCGCATTCTTGATGTCGGTGCCGGCTCAGGGTTCTTTTCTCATCATTTGCTGACGCACACGGCTGCCCGCGAAGCCTGGTGCGTGGACATCAGCTACCCGGCCGATTTCAGCGCCACCACCGCCGGCAAACCGGTGCATTACCGGCGTGCGATCGACAGCGTGGACGCCGATCTGGTGTTGCTGATGGATGTGCTGGAGCACGTTGATGATGACCTCGGATTGCTCAAGTCCTACGTCGACAAAGTGCCGTCCGGCAGCCGGTTCCTGATGACGGTGCCGGCGTTCCGGTTCCTGTGGAGCGGGCACGATGATTTTCTTGAGCACAAACGTCGCTATACGCTCGGGCAGTTCGAAGCCTTGACCGAAAAGGCTGGGTTGACGGTCGAGCGGGGCGCCTACTACTTCGGCGCGGTGTTCCCGATGGCTGTTGCTTCGCGCCTGATTCCCGGCAGTTCGACACCCCGTTCGCAACTGAAAAAACATCACCCGCTGGTTAATGCGCTGCTGAAGGCCCTGTGCCGCCTCGAGCTGCCCTTGATGAACCTGAACCGCGTGGCCGGTCTGAGTGTTTTTGTGCTGGCGCGCAAACCGTGACGCCCGCCGAGAAAGACGCGCTTGTCAGGCGCGGCCTGCGCTTTGCCGTGACGGGACTGTTCGTCACCGCGTTGCATGCGTTGGTGGCGATGTCGTTCATCAATTATGTGAGCCCTGATCCTCCATTGGCCAACGGTGTGGCGTTTGTCGTCGCGACCGTGGTGTCCTATTTGATCAACACGACCTGGAGCTTTTCAGCCCGCTTGCACGGCAAGACGCTGCTGCGATTCCTGCTGGTTTCGGCGGGAGGCTTTTTCCTGGCGATGTTTGTCGCCTGGGCCGCACAGATGGCAGGGCTGCATTACCTGCTGGGCATCGCGGCGGTCGCGCTGACCATTCCGGCATTCACGTTCGTGTTACACAATTTCTGGACCTATCGATGAAGGATTTGCGCAGGCACCCGGCACTCTCCTTACTGCCGTTGTTAATGGGGACGCTGGTGTTTTTCCTGGCGATCGGGCCGCAAGCGCTGAATCCGCAAAACATTGCCTGGCTGGAACAGGGTGATCCGGCGACGCATTATCTGGGCTGGGAATTCTTCCGGCGTTCGCCCTGGACATTTCCACTCGGCCTCAATCCGTTCTACGGTCTGGAACTGAGTAATTCGATCATCTTTTCCGACTCCAACCCCCTGTTGGCGCTGTTGTTCAAACCCTTCAGCGCGTGGTTGCCGGACACCTTCCAGTATTTCGGCTTGTGGCTACTGGTGTGTTGTGTCCTGCAGGCCTGGTTTGGCTGGAAACTGCTCGGGCTGATGACCGGCAATCCCTTGATTCGCCTGCTGGGAGCCGGGCTGCTGGTGTTCTCGCCGCCGATGTTTCTGCGTATGGGCGGGCACCTTTCCCTGGCCGGGCATTTCCTGATTCTGGCAGCGTTGTATCTGGCGCTGGTGCCGGACCTGCGTCGACGGCGCTGGGCCTGGGGGGCGTTGCTGGCGGTGACCTCATGGGTGCACGCCTACTTGCTGGCCATGGTGGCCCTGATCTGGCTGGCGGATCTGCTGGGCAAGACATTCAGCCGGCAATTGACCCGGCGTCAGGGGCTGGTCGAAGGCGGATTGCTGTTTGCGCTGGTGAGTGTGTGCTGCTGGCAGGCGGGGTATTTCAGCATTGCCGACGGTGCGGTCTCGGGCGGTTTCGGTTTGTACCGGATGAATGTGCTGTCTCCGGTCGATCCGGCGGGCTGGTCGTGGATCCTGCCCAATCTGCCAAAACGCGAGGGCGACTTTGAAGGTTTCAACTACATGGGGCTGGGCGTTCTCTTGCTGGTGCCGCTGGCGCTGATTGCCTGGCATGGCAATCGGCAACCCTTGAGGGAGGCGTTGCGCGCCCGTCCTTGGCTGTTGACGGCCCTGTTCGGCCTGTGGCTTTTCGCGCTGTCGAATCAGATCGGTATCGGCTCAATCACCGTCGGCTATCCACTGCCGGAGGTAATCCTCAGGCTGGCCAACGTCTTCCGTGCGTCGGGGCGGATGTTCTGGCCGGTGCTGTATGCGCTCATGTTGGGCCTGATTTTTCTGGTGGTGCGCGGTTATCGACCGCGCGTTGTCATTTTTCTGCTCGCTACAGCGCTGCTGGTCCAGGTTGCCGATACCTGCAGTGGCTGGCTTGGCGTGAGACAGGGGAAAATGGTCGCGCCATCGGCAACCTGGAACAGCCCGATGCGCGATCCTTTCTGGGCAAGCGCTGCCAGACATTACACAAATGTTCGCAGTCTGATGCCGCAGAATCAGCACGATCGCTGGCAGATGATTGCCGAGTTTGCCGCGGTTCACGGCATGAACACCGATGCCGTCTACCTGGCGCGCGTGAGTTCTTCGGCGCTGGCGCTGGCACAGCAGAAAGCGCGGCGCATGCTCGACTCGGGTCAATACGACGCAGATTCGTTGTACATCCTCAGCGACGATGTCCTGGCGGATGCCGCCAAAGGCATCAACAGTGAAACCGATCTGCTGACCCGGGTGGACGGTCTCATCGTGCTCGCTCCGGGGTGGAAGCGCTGTACCCGGTGTCTGTCCATGAAGGATGAGGGACAGCAGATATCCGTGATTCCCCTCTCGGGGCCAGGGCAAACGCTGACGTTCAACTACCGAAACCGACAACTGGCCAACGGCTGGTCGACACCGGAAAGCTGGGGCACGTGGACGGAGGGGCAACAGGCGAAAATCGAAATGCGGGTGTTGCCGCAGGCGCGTTCAATCGTGCTCGACGCATTGGCCTTCGTTCAGCCACAGCATCCCGCCCAGCGAGTGATCGTGAAGCTCAATGGCGAGCAGGTGCTGACCACAAGTCTGACCCGGTTCCATGGCAATCACCTGGAAATTCCAATCAGCGCCGCGCTCAGTCGCAGCCTTGCGAGCGATGACCGGCTCACTATCGAATTGCAATTGCCGGATGCAATCAGCCCTCGGCAATTGGGGATCAACGATGATTCGCGGGTCATGGGCCTGGGGCTGAAGTCCCTGACGGTGCAATGACGCACCGTTTTGATGGACGCTACCCCTGCTGCCTTTCTACACTGCCCGCAATCCGGGGACAGGGGGCAATGGATGAACCGCAACGAACTTCGCAAGGCCGACATCAACCTGATGGTGGTGTTCGAGACCTTGATGCTCGAACGCAACGTGACACGAGCGGCGGAAAAGCTGTTTCTCGGCCAGCCGACCATCAGCTCGGCGCTCAATCGCTTGCGCACCATGCTCAACGATCCACTGTTCATTCGCGTCGGTCATCGCATGGAGCCGACGGCTCGCGCCGAAGACATCTATCGCCATCTCAAGCCTGCCCTGGACTCGCTGTCGGTGGCGCTGAGCCTGACCCGTGATTTCGACCCGGCCGTCAGCACCATGACTTTTCGCATCGGCCTGTCGGACGACGTCGAATTCGGTCTGTTGCCACCATTGCTGCGTGTCTTGCGCCAGGAAGCACCGAACGTGGCATTCGTGGTGCAGCATGTCGATTACTGGCGCATTCCCGATCTGCTGGCGGCTGGCGACATCACCGTCGGTATCAGCCAGACCCGTGGCCTGCCGGCCAATGCCAAGCGCAAACTGCTGCGGCATATCCAGCCGAGCATCCTGCGCGCCGACAAGTCCGACACCCCGCTGACCCTCGACGAATATTGCGCACGGCCCCATGTGCTGGTTTCCCACACGGCCAATGTCAGCGGTTACGCCGATGAGTGGCTGGCGGACCTCGGTCGAACCCGCCAGGTGGTGTTGTCGGTGCCGCAATACAGCGCGCTGCCGGCGCTGCTGGCGGGCACCGACCTGATCGCCAGCCTGCCGGACTACACCGCCGAGGCGATGGCCGCCTCGGGGCTGCTGTTCAAGGAAGCGTTCCCGTTCAAGACCCCGACGCTCGACCTGTCGATGGTCTGGCTCAGCCATGTCGACAGCGATCCGGCCGAGCGCTGGCTGCGTTCGCGGCTGGAGCAGTTCATGAGCGAGCGGCCGGTGATGGCGTCGTTGGCGTGAGTCAGGCGTCGCTGTGTTATATGTACGACCTTTTTGCCGAACCTCTGGAGCACCGACATGCCACATCTGCACATGGAATACACCGCCAACCTGCCGCAACTGAACGCCGACGTGGCGTTGATCCGGCTCAACAATACCCTGGTGGGTTCCGGTCAGTTTGCGGCCGAGTTCGATATCAAGAGCCGTGCGCTCAAGGTGGAAACCTTCAAGGTCGGCACCGCCATGAGCGAGCGGGCCTTTGTTTCAGTGAGGCTGGCGCTGCTCAGCGGCCGATCCCCGGAGATCAAGAAACAACTCTCGCAAAACCTGTTGGCGGTGTTGCAGGACCTGTGCGAATGGCCGGCGGGCGTCGAAGTGCAGTTGAGTGTGGAACTGCTTGATATCGACCGCGAGTCCTACAGTAAAGTCGCCATCGGCGTGTAAGACTCAGGCCGCCTCCAGCTCCGCGCAGGTCTTGATGACCTGCTCGCGCAGCCAGAGGTTGGCGCTGTCCTGATCGACGTTGTGGCTCCACTGCATGTCGAGGGTGAAACCCGGCAGGCCGTTGGGTGCCTCGCAGTGATTGAACACCGCGTCGTTGGTCAGCAAACGCTGGATCCGCCGGGGCAGGGTGAGGATGAAATCGGTGCCGGTGATCATCTTCAACGCTGCGCTGTAGCTGTTGGAACGCGCGACGATCTGGCGCTTCTGTGCCTGCCGCGCGAGCCAGCCATCGACCATGTTGGTGGTCGAGGTCCAAGGCGTGGGGAACACATGCCGACGCTCGGTGAAGGCTTGCAGGCTGAGGCGCGGTTCCAGCGGCGTCGCACGTTTATCGAAGACGCAGACCAGATCATCTTCCAGCAACATCCGGGATTTCAGGTCGGTATGGCTGCGGTGAAAGTGCGGGCCGAAACAGATCACCAGATCGAGGCTCCCGTCTCGCAGCTCCTGCGCCGGCACGTCGGTCTCGAACTTGTGCATGTTGACCATCACCGGCAGATCGTCGAAGTCGAAACGCTTCAGCATGCGCGGCAGGATCAGTTGCTCGAAGTATTCCGGGGCGCAGATGTTGAAGGTCACCGGCTGCGCCGTCGGGTCGAAGGTCGGGGCGCCGGCGTGGCACAGGTTGATGCTTTCGAGGATTTTCTGCACATGGCCATACATGCTGCTGGCCTTGTAGGTCGGGCGCATGCCCGTGCGGGTATTGACGAACAACTCGTCTTCAAAACTGGTGCGCAGTTTCTTCAGGCAGTAACTGACGGTGGACTGACTGACGAACAGCGCCTCCGACACATCGGTGACGCTGCTTTGCTCATACACGGCGACAAACACCATGAGATCCTGCATGTCGAGCTTTCTAAGCAAGTTACTGTTCAGCATCCGTTCTGTCTCGCTGTGCTCCTTGCGCCGAATCCGCGCAAACGTGTGCGCATGATCGTAACGGAACGATGGTGCCAGGAGAAACCCCTGTAGGATTTTTCACGGACAGTTGTGGGACAGAAAGTTTTAGTAATACGACGTGCCAAAACGATCCTGCAAAAGATGGCCAGAAGCCTTTATCCAGAGGGATGAAGCACCGTGCACAACGCCCGATCAGCGAACGTGTCGGGCGTATTGTCGAGGGTCGAAACGCAGCCCGATCAGCAGCATGACCACCATCACCGCGGTCAGCGACCACCAGGCCCATTCGAAGCTGCCCAGTCGATCGCGGATCACCCCGGCCAGCAGCGGCGAGAGACCGGCAATCAGGTAACCGACCCCTTGCACGAAGGCCGTCAGCCCGCCGGCGCGCTGCGGGTTGTCGAGGTGATCGAGGGAGACGATCAGGCTCATCGGGAACAATCCGCCAATGCCCAGCCCCAACAGGCCTGGCCACAGCAGGCTCAGATGTTGCGGACTGAGGATCAAGCCGCAGAAACCGCCAATGATCAGCACCAACAGGGCGCTCAGTACCAGACGCCGGTCACGGCTGCGGTTGGCGATCGCCGGAACCACCAGGCCGGAAATCACCTCCATGGCCGTCAGAAATCCCAACAGCAGACCGGCGTTCTGTTCGCTCCAGCCGTTTTCCACGTAGTACGGCGCCAGCCACGCGAGTACACAAGTGTAGGAAGCGGTCCCCAGACCAAAGAAGATTGCGAGCAGCCAGGCGCGGGAATGGGTGAAAAAGGCCTCCCTTTTCACGGCAGTGGTCGTGATGGGTGGTGCGTCATCGCGTTGTGCCAACCAGAACAACAAGGCGAGCAGCGCCAGTGCCGCCCAGATCGCCAGCCCTGCACGCCAGCTGCCCGTGTCGAGCATCACCCTTGGTGCGAACGAGGCAGCGAGCGCGGCACCGCCCATGATCGACGTGACATACAACCCCATGCACAGCGCCACGTTGTCGGGGAAGCGCGATTTGATCAGTGCCGGCATCAAGGCCTGAATCAACGCGATTCCGATCCCAGCCAGGACGGCGCTGACGATCAGTTGCGCCGCCGAATCGAGAAACAGCCGCGTCAGGGTCGCCCCACCAATGATCAACAACGACAGCACCACCGTGCGCCGCTCCCCCAGACGCTGGCTGATGCCGATCCCGAAGAACATCGCCAGTCCCATGGTCATCACCGGCAGCATGGTCAGCAGCGATGCCACGCTGAAGCTCAGCGGGATATCGCCGCGAATAGCCGACAGCAAAGGCCCGACGGCGGCCATCGATGGGCGCAGATTGAGGGCGACCAGAATGATACCGAGCATCAGCCAGACAGCGGGGCGGGCGGTGGCGCGGACGTTTTCCATGTTCAGACCTTTGAATCAGAGGCTGTCGATTAGGCGGGCGCGATACCGGTGCCGGCAAATCAGAAAATCCCGCGGGATATTTAAAAAATCGATACGCCTTCCGTGAGCTCTGCCTGAACGGGCTGTGATTTTTTACTGAATCAGGCCTGATGCACTTGCAGATTTCATGGTTATTTCATGAGCCAACTAATCGTTGGCTTCTTTTTCACAAAAAATTGATGAGGGGCTACGTAGAGTTTTCATCGCTCGGGTCAATGAATTTTTCACAATTGGCCACGGCGCTTCTTTTCAGGAAATAGCCCCCCGCCTATGTTGAAGTTAAAAGCCGTGCGCCCGGAATGGGTGACGTTGTTTGCCAGTGCCTTTTTTTTGGCCGGATTCAATTTCGTACTCTGGGAACACCTCTTCGAGATCACCGCTGCCGATGGCAAGGGCATCGCCATGCGCATTGCGTTCGGGGTGATGATCTTCGCGGCGTACAACATCGTGCTGACCTTTCTGGCGTTTCGCCCGGTATTGAAACCGGTGTTGACGGCGCTGTTTCTGATCAGTGCCGGTGTGGCTTATTTCATGAGCCAGTATGGGGTGATGATCGATGCGGGGATGTTTCGAAACTTCGCTGAAACCAATGCCACGGAAGTTCGCGATCTGCTGTCTTTGAAGTTGTTCGCTTATCTATTGTTTCTGGGCTTATTGCCGTCGTGGTTGGTGTGGAAGTTACCCGTCGCTTATCGTCGATGGCACCGAGAGTTATTAAGCAAAGTTGTGGTGTGTGCAGCATCGGTCGCGGTCATTGGCGGCGTCGCATTGGCCAACTATCAGGGCTTGTCTTCGCTGTTTCGCAACCACCACGAATTGCGCCTGATGCTGGTGCCGAGCAACTACATCGGCGCATCTGCCGGCTATCTGCGCGAACAGGTTGTTTCTGTGCAGCAACCGTTCGTCAAGATCGGTGAAGACGCCCAGCGTAACCCTGCACTGCAAAACCGTCCGCGCAAGTCGCTGACCGTGCTGGTGGTGGGTGAAAGTGCCCGGGCGGAGAACTTCGGCATCCTAGGCTACAACCGCGACACCACGCCGAAACTGGACAAGGAAGCCGGCCTGATCGCGTTCACCGATGTGCATTCCTGCGGTACGGAAACAGCCGTCTCGGTGCCGTGCATGTTCTCAAACATGGGCCGCAAGGATTACGACGCCAGCAAGGCGAAGAATGAAGAAGGGCTTTTGGATGTGCTCAAACGTGCCGGCATCGATGTGATCTGGCGCGACAACCAGTCGGGCTGCAAAGGCACCTGCGATCGCGTCACCCTGCAGGATGTCAGCAATCTGAAAGACCCGGCGCTGTGCGCCAACAGCGAGTGCCGCGACGAAATCCTCCTGCAAGGGTTGCAGAGTTTCATCGAGCACCTGGACAAGGACACCGTGCTGGTACTGCACCAGATGGGCAGCCACGGCCCGGAATACTTCAAGCGTTATCCCAAGGAATACGAGCACTTCACACCGGTGTGTGAAAGCAACGCGCTGAACAATTGCAGCCGCGAAAGCATCGTCAACGGTTACGACAACACGCTGGTGTACACCGACCATGTGCTGTCGAGCCTGATCGATGTGCTGCGCAGCAATCAGGAAAAAGTCGATACCGCCATGCTGTACCTCTCCGATCACGGCGAGTCCCTGGGCGAGTACAACCTGTTTCTGCATGGCACGCCGTACATGCTCGCGCCGGAACAACAGAAACATGTGGCGATGCTGGCGTGGTTCTCCGACAGTTACCAGAAGTCGTACTCGGTCGACACCCATTGCCTGCAAATGAGCCGCGACAAACCGTTGAGCCAGGACAACCTGTTCCATTCGATGCTCGGTCTGCTGGAAGTGCAGAGCAAGGTCTATCAGCACGATCTGGACCTGTTCGCCGGTTGCCGCGGTGCCGTCATCGACGGCGTCCTGGCCAGGGACTGAACCCTCGGAATTGTTCTGTAAGACTATTCTTGCTTGCAGGCAGGAGATTTCATCAACGCTCTTGCCCTGCGAAGGCGCGTAAAGCGCCGGTGGCGATATATACTGCGCGCCATTCTTGAAGGGAGAGCCGTGTGGCCATCGATATTCACTGGATTCGCGACAACGATAGCCTCGCGCAATTTTGCGCCGAGTGGCAGCAGCTGCCGTTCGTTGCCCTCGACACCGAATTCATGCGGGTCGACACCTTCTACCCGATTGCCGGCCTGCTGCAAGTCGGCGACGGCAAACGCGCCTATCTGATCGACCCGCTGACCATTGACGCCTGGCAACCGCTGGCGGCGTTGCTGGAAAACCCGGCGGTGCTCAAAGTCCTGCACGCGTGCAGCGAAGACCTCGAAGTCCTGCTGCGCCTGACCGGCAGCCTGCCAGCGCCGTTGTTCGACACGCAACTGGCTGCGGCCTACCTGAACCTCGGGTTCTCGATGGGCTATTCGCGTCTGGTGCAGGAAGTGCTCGGCATCGAACTGCCGAAGGGCGAAACCCGTTCCGACTGGCTGCAGCGCCCGTTGTCCGACACGCAAATCAGCTATGCCGCCGAAGACGCCGTGCATCTGGCGGAGGTTTTCGTACAACTGCGTCCGAAACTGTCCGATGACAAATTCGCCTGGGTACTGGAGGACGGCGCCGAACTGGTCGCCAACTTGCGCCGCGAGACCGATCCGTACGAGGTGTATCGCGAGGCGAAGCTGGCGTGGAAACTGTCCCGCGCCCAACTCGCCGTTCTGCGCGAACTGTGCGCCTGGCGTGAGCGCGAAGCCCGTGCCCGCGACCTGCCGCGCAACCGTATTATCCGTGAGCATTCGTTGTGGCCGCTGGCCCGCACGCAACCGGACAACCTCAGCGCGCTGGGCAAGATTGAAGACATGCATCCGCGTACCGTGCGTCAGGACGGCGAGTTTCTGCTTGATCTGATCAAGCGCTCTGGCAGTGTGGGGCCTGATCAATGGCCGCCAGCCGTGCCGGAGCCGTTGCCGATCGAAGCCGCCGCGCTGATCAAACAGCTGCGGGCGCTCGGTCAGGCCGAAGCCGAACGTCTGGGCATCGCGCCGGAATTGATGCTGCGCAAGAAAACCCTCGAAGCCCTGGTCAAAAGCGGCTTCCCCGAGGGCCCTTACCAATTGCCTGATTCGCTGCGTGGCTGGCGCCGCGAATTGATGGGCCAGAAGCTGCTCGACAGCCTGGCCACCGCCGGAGAACAGCCTTGAAACGTATTTGCTCCATTTATCAAAGTTCGAAGAAAAGCGGCATGTACCTCTACGTGCTCAAGAGCGATGCGCTGGAACGCGTGCCGGAAGGCCTGATGGCGGCGTTCGGCAAGGCGAAGCATTCCTTCGATCTGGTACTGACCCCCGAGCGCAAGCTCGCCAGCGAAGACATCGCCGTGGTCCTGGAGAACCTCGACAAGCAGGGCTACCACCTGCAGATGCCACCGGCCGAGGAAGAGTACATCGAGCACTTGCCCGAAGAGTTGCTGCGACGCAACGACCCGGTCTGATCCTCGAGGCCCTGTCCTGGGCCTCTTGTAACCCCTGGAACGGTTTTTACGGCGACGGCTGCCACGAAGTGGGCGGCCGCCTGCACGGTTTGCGAAAGGTTTGAACATGCGCGTTCTGATTGCTGAACACGACCACGCGATATACGCCCGGCTGCTGCGTCAGGCGGCCCCGGAGCTTGAAGTGCTGACCAGTGGCGACTCCGCCGAGTTGGCCCGCCAGGCTGCTGATTGCCCGGTGTGGCTGGGCCAGCCGGATCTGTTGGCGACCCTGTTGCGTCAGGGCCACCAGCCACAATGGCTGCAATCGACCTGGGCCGGCATCACGCCGCTGCTGGCCGACGGTTTGCGCCGCGATTACCGTCTGACCCGGGCGGTCGGCATTTTCGGTCAGGTGATGGCTGAATACGTGCTGACCTACATGCTCGGCCACGAGCGCGAAGTGCTGGCGCGACTAGTCAGCCAGGTCGAGCGCAAGTGGGACAGTCGCACCGGCCAGAGTCTGGTCGGGCGCAAGGTGCTGATCGTCGGCACCGGCGACATCGGCCAGAGCGTGGCGCAGTTCCTGCGGCCATTCGGCGTTGAGTTGTACGGCATCGCCAGCAGTGCCCGGGAGCAGGCGCCATTTGTCGAAGTCGGCTCGATGGCGGACCTGCCACGGCTGGTGGGGGAAGTGGATTACGTGGTCAATCTGCTGCCCAACACCGAGCACACCCACGACATCTACGACGCGGCGCTGTTCAAGCAATTCAAGCCGACCGGGTTGTTCATCAACGCCGGGCGCGGTGTGGCGGTGGTCGATGCGGATCTGGTCGAAGCGCTGAAGGAAGGTCATCTGGCCGGCGCGGTGATCGACGTCTGCCGTCAGGAACCGCTGCCGCAACGGCATCCGTTCTGGACCGCGTGGGGCTTGCTGTTGACCGGGCACAGCTCTGCGCCGACGTCGCCGCCGATGATGGTGCAGTTGTTTCTGGACAACTTGCGGGCGTATCAGGCGGGAGAGGCGTTGCGTGGGGAAGTGGATTTCGCACGCGGTTACTGATTCACCGCAGTGAAAAATGTGGGAGCGGGCTTGCTCGCGAAAGCGGTTTATCAGTCAGCCAAGTCGTCGACTGGTAAGCCCTCTTCGCGAGCAAGCCCGCTCCCACATTTCATTATGCGCCATGGCTTAGAGGGTGAAGTCGCCTTCAGCCGCCAGTTCGCTCAGCGGACGACGCGGGCTCGGCGTTTCCCGTGCTTGCAGGTAATCCGCCAGGGTTGCCTTGTCACCCAGCTTGCCCACCGCCACGGCGGCGTGCAGTGCATAACCTTGCGGAATGTTCAGCTCCTTGCGAGTCAGCTCCTGATCGAAGCCGGCCATGCCGTGGGTGTGCCAGCCGCTCAGGCTCGCTTGCAGAGCCAGATGGCCCCAGGCCGAACCGGTGTCGAAGGTGTGCCACAGCGCTGGTGTTTCTTCGGTCGCGCCCGGTGCGGTGAAGGTGGTTTTGGAAATCACGATCACCAGCGCCGACGCGTGCTGCGCCCAACTGCGGTTGAATTCGTTGAGCAGGCCCAGGTAACGCTCCCAGTTCGGCGTATCGCGACGGGCGTAGAGAAAACGCCACGGCTGCGAGTTGTACGCCGATGGCGCCCAGCGCGCGGCTTCGAAGAAGCTCAGCAAGGTTTCTTCCGGAATCGCTTCGCCGGTGAAGGCGCGGGGCGACCAGCGATCGGTGAACTGCGGGTGAATGGCGTATTCGGCAACGCGAGGGTTGGCACTCATCGAGAGATTCCTTGCTACGTTTGAGGACAGGTTTGAAGCAAAACCCGGCGGGATCAGTTGGGCTGAACGATGGGGGCTGTATCTGAAGCCGTGCAGTTCACCGGAATGCAACGCGGTCGAGCGTTAATGGCATCCAGCCAGGGCTTCTTGAGACTGGCAAAGCTACTTGGCCGCGCAAAAACTGACAAGCCCTGCACAACCGACAGTCGCCAGCGCTTGGCCCACGGGGCCTTGGGCACTAGACTGGCGGCCTTTTCACCACCTGATGTTGATGCTTGAGCCATGGCCGCCAAAGTCGAACCGTTCTGGAAACGCAAAACCCTCGATCAACTGGATCACGAGGAATGGGAATCGCTGTGCGACGGTTGCGGCCTGTGCTGCCTGCAGAAGCTCGAGGATGAAGAAGACAACAGCGTCTATTACACACGCATCGCCTGCAAACTGCTGGACCTGAAAAGCTGCCAGTGCAGCGATTACCCGAACCGCATCAAGTTTGTTCCGGACTGCATCCAGCTCACCCCGGGCCAGGCCGAAGCATTCAAATGGCTGCCGCCGACTTGCGGCTATCGGCTGGTCAGCGAAGGCAAGGATCTGCCGTTGTGGCATCACCTGGTCTGCGGGGATCGGGACGCCGTGCACCACGAACGGATTTCCCAGTCCGGGCGCATGCTCGCCGAAGGCAGCGTGCCGGAAGACGACTGGGAAGATCACCTGATTTTCCGCGCAGGTTAACGATTGACCAAGGAGCAGGTATGGCGACGGGATTGCGCCGGGCGCTGATCGTCACGCTGCTGGCGCTGAGTGCGCCGGTGTGGGCGGCGAAGAAGGTCGATCTGGATTTTCAGGTACGCCTGCTGCCGCAGAGCGATCAGGCCGAGGTGCGCCTGACCCTCGCCAAAGGCGATGCCGTGCGCAGTCTGGATTTCGACCTCGGCGACGGCAGCCACTACAGCGACTTCAAGGCCGACGGCCAATGGCAATTGACGCCGGGCCAACAGGCACGCGGCGTATGGCGCCCGACGGCGGACAAGGCCAGCCTGACCTACCGCGTGCGTATCAGTCACGGCCGCAAGAACGGCAGCTTCGACACGCGCCTGACCCCGACCTGGGCGCTGATGCGCGGTGATGAACTGGTGCCCCCTGCAAAGCTTGATCAGCAGGACGGCATCGAACTGGTCTCACGGCTGCAATTCGAACTGCCCGATGGCTGGAAAAGCGTCGAAACCGCCTGGCCGCGCATCGGCAAGAACAAATTCCGCATCGACAATCCGGCCCGTCTGTTCGACCGGCCTACGGGCTGGATGCTCGCCGGGCACCTCGGCAGCCGCCGCACACGATTGGGGGAGACCGAAGTCACCGTGGCGTCGCCACAGGGGCAGGGCATGCGCCGGATGGACGTGCTGACGCTGTTGACGTTCGTCTGGCCGCAGGTGCAGGCGGTGTTTCCCCGACATCCGAGCAAGCTGCTGATCGTCGGCGCCAACGACCCGATGTGGCGCGGCAGCCTGGCGGCGCGGGAGTCGATCTACCTCAACACGCGTTTGCCTTTGGTCAGCGAAAGCGGCAGCAGCCCCTTGGTCCGGGAGCTGGCGCAGGTGTTCGGGCGCATCAACGACGAGCAGCGCAGTGACTGGATCAAGGAAGGGTTCGCCGAGTATTACGCCGTCGAGCTGGTGCGTCGTGCTGGCGGTATGAGTGATGAACGTTATCAGGCCTTGCAGGTGAAACTGGCCAAGGACAGCCAGAAGGTGACGACGTTGCGCGGCGAGCAGATCAGCCCGGCGCAGGTGTCCAAAGCGGTTTTGCTGTTACAGGAACTGGATCGCGAGATCCGTCTGAAGACTCGCAACAAGCGCTCACTGGATGATGTGCTGCGCGGGGCGATGCATTTGGGGACGGTGGACACCAAAGAGTTCGTCCAACTGGCCGAAAGCATTCTCGGCGAGTCGTCCAAAGTCCTCGATACCGCGTTATTGCAGTAATACCGCCTTCGCGAGCAAGCCCGCTCCCACATGTGATCGCATTACAACTGACGTAGAGCGGTTCAATGTGGGAGCGGGCTTGCTCCGTGCGGCGATCCGACGAAGAGGCCAGAAGCCTCACCGCAAGTTCAGGCTCAAATCCCGGCTTTGGGCGACTTCACCGAATCATTGCCGGTCACGGTGGCGGTTTTGGTCGCCGCCTCGGCATTGGCTTTGAGCTTGCTCAGCTCTTCACCGGCGCGCTCGATCTTTGTGCGCACGTTGTTCATGTCCTGACGGCTTTTCTCCAGCAGGCTTTTCACCGAGCTGTGGCCGGTGATGCCACGGGCCATGGCTACGCCGCCAATCGCCACCTGAATCAGCCCGAACACGCCGCCACGGCGCAGGCCCTTGCCGATCATGATCACGCCGCCGGCCAGCGAGCCGATGCGCTCCCAGCCTTCGACGTTCTGCTCGGAGCGGGTCTGGAACGGGGTGGATTCGATACGCTCGACGCGTTTGAGCTCGGTCATGATCTTTCTCCAGGCAATGAGTAATGGATAAACAAGCTGACTGCACTGGCGGTCAGCTCGTTCCATCGGATGTGCGGCGTTTCAGCGGAATTTCGGCCCGGAACGGGTATTCAGACCTTTGGCCATGCGGTCGTAAAGCACGACGTTGACCGTGGCGGCGAGGTTCATGCAACCGGTGGTCGGGATGTACACGACGTCTTCGCACCAGTCGCGGATCTCTTGATCCAGCGAGCCGTCTTCGGGGCCGAAGATGTACAGGGCGCGATCGGGGTGGGTGTATTCCGGCAGCGGGCGGGCGCCGTCGACCAGTTCCACGGCGACCGGGACGCAGTTGAGCGGCAGGATTTTTTTCAGGTCGTCGATGCCGATCAGCGGGATGTCGTAGTGCACGCGCTTGGTGTCGGTGACGAAATCGGCAGCGCGCTCATAGCGTTTGCCGGTGTAGAACACGGTCGACACGCCATAGCAGCCTGCGGCGCGCATCACCGAACCGACGTTTTCCGGTGATTTGGGGTTATACAAACCAATGCAACTGTACCGTTTGTCTGCCACGAGCGGGGTGCCTTCGGGAAAAAGAGGGCGATTATACGGGGATTGGGGGAGGGCGGGCAGGTTCAAGACTTTTAGTGCCTGTCCCGGCCCATTCGTCGGATCGCCGCCCGGGGCAAGCCCGCTCCCACAGTGATCTCGGTCGTTCACAAATTCTGAGTACACCAGAGAAACCTGTGGAGCGGGCTTGGTCCGGGCGGCGATCCGACGAAGAGGCCGGTGTGGCCAATGAAGATCTTCAGTCTTCTTTCTTCATGAGGCCGGCCAGGGCAGCAAACGGATTGTGCGTGGCCTTGGCGATTTTCGGCGTGCTCAGCGAGCCTTCGCCGAAATACTGCTGGTCGGTGTAGCGCGAGTGTTCGTTATCGTGGCAGTACAGGCACAGCAGTTCCCAGTTGGAACCGTCCTGCGGGTTGTTGTCGTGGTTGTGGTCGCGGTGGTGCACGGTCAGTTCGCTCAGGCGCTTGCCGGAAAACTCACGGGCGCAGCGGCCGCACACGTGCGGGTACATCTTCAGGGCCTTGTCGCGGTAGCCCATTTCCTTGTCGCGCTGGTTGTCGGCGAGGATGCGATCCAGCTTCGAAGTGTTGGTCGGGGTGGACGAACTCATGGGTTCACCTTTGCAGAAAGACTAATGACGGTTATGACGCCAGTTTAGCTCAGCCCTTGAGCTTCTCGGCAATCCAGATCGTGTGGCGCGTGCCCTTGTTGCCGTGGGCGAAGACCTGGACTTCCTCGGCTTTGAAACCGGCCTTCTTCAATTTGTCGGAAAACTGCCGGTCGGCGCTGGCCGACCACACCGCCAGCACGCCTTTGGGCCGCATTGCCCTGGCGCACGCGGCAAGGCCGGCGGTGGAATACAGCCAGCTGTTGGCCTTCTGGGTCAGGCCTTCGGGGCCGTTGTCGACGTCGAGCATGATCGCGTCGAAGCCGTTGGGCTCGCTTTGCAGCACTTTGGCCACGTCTTCCTGACGGATCACCGTGCGCGGGTCGAGCAGCGGGCGCCCGGACTTTTCACCGAGCGGGCCACGGTTCCACTCGACCACGCCGGGTACCAGTTCGGCGACCACCACTTCGGCGCTCTTGCCCAGGTGCTTGAGCGCGGAGGCGAGGGTGAAGCCCATGCCCAGGCCGCCGATCAGCACCCGCGAATCCGGCCGGCCGGCGACCTTGCGGCAGGGGATTTCGGCCAGTGCATCTTCGGAGCCGTGCATGCGGGTGTTCATCAATTGCCCGCCGTCGCCGCCCTGGATCTTGATGACGAAATCCTCGCCATACTCGAACAGGCACAGGGCGCCGCCGTTGTCAGGGATCGGCGTGGTGTCGAGCAGAACGAAACGTTTCATGGAAATCTCTACAGGGGGGAAGGCAAGCCGGCGCGTTGGGAGTAGCCTGAGAGCAGACTTCAGGCCAACGGAGCCCTTGATGAAGCGCACCATTCTAACGGTCATTACCCTGGCCGCGCTCTCGATAACTGCCGTACAGGCGCAACAGACGATTCCCGTCAGCCCGACACCGCAACCGGGCTCGCCCGGCACGGCGACGCCAACCCCATATCCGCAGATCAGTCCGGTGCCGATTCCCAAGGCCGGCCCCGGCAGTGGCGGGCCACCGCTGGTGCCGATCGAAATGCCCAGCCCGCCGACCAAGGATCAGCCGGTGCCGGGGATCGAACAGCCTGACGGGAAAAGCAAATCCCCCGGCGGCTAGATCTGTTGCGCCGCCAGTTGACCGTCGGCCATGCGCAGGCGTTTGGACAGGGAGACGGCGAGGGCGCGAATGATCTTGGCGGCGATCTTCGGCGCATCGTTGAGCATTTTTTCCAGCGAATCCTTGCCGAGGTTGAGCAACTGACAGTTGCTCGCCGCCACGCAAGTTGCCGAACGGCGTTCACCGTCGAGCACGGCCATTTCACCGAACGCCCGACCGCTGCGCAGGGTGGCCATGGTCACGATCTGGCCGTCGCCACCGGTTTTCTGCACGGCCACCTGGCCGGTGTGGATGATGCACATGAAACTGCCGGCATCGCCTTCGCGAAAGATCGCTTCGCCTTCAGCCACGGTGCTGATGCTGAAGTAGCCCGAAGCGGCGGCGAAATCCGCCAGCTGCAATTGATCGAACAGGCCGCAGTCCATCAGCCAGTCGCGGATTTCGTTGTTCAGTAGAGTGGGTTCTGACATGTCGTGCGGTCTTTTTGTTGTGTCGGGTGGCAGGCTCGCCACCGGGGGCCGATCTGCTTATCGGCTCCCGGTGCCCGGAATTAAGACCTGACTGACCGGCGGAGTTCCTCAGGCGATGTCCAGAACCTTGAAAACAAATGCATATTCGAGCGCTACGTCACGTAATCCCTGATAACGCCCGCTCATGCCGCCATGGCCGGCGCCCAGTTCGGTCTTGAGCAGCAATGGATTGTCATCGGTCTTGGTCGCGCGCAATTTCGCCACCCACTTGGCCGCTTCCCAATACTGCACGCGGCTGTCGTTGTAGCCGGCGATTACCAGCGTCGCAGGATAGGCCTGCGCGGTGACGTTTTCGTACGGCGCATAGGCCTTGATCCGCTCGTAGACCTCCGGCTCTTCGGGATTGCCCCACTCGTCGTATTCGGTGACGGTCAGCGGCAGATCCGGGTCGAGCATGGTGTTGAGCACATCGACGAACGGCACTTCGGCAATCGCCACACCGAACAGCTCCGGGCGCTGGTTGAGCACCGCGCCGATCAGCAGGCCACCGGCGCTGCCACCGCTGATCGCCAGTTGTGGCGCGGTGGTGATGCCGTTGAGGATCAGGAATTCGGCGCAGGCAATGAAGTCGCTGAAGGTGTTGTGCTTGTGCTCCTGCTTGCCGGCGCGATACCAGCCTTCCCCCAGTTCACCGCCGCCACGCACGTGGGCGATGGCGAATGCCATACCGCGATCCAGCAGGCTCAGGCGGGCATGGGAGAACCACGGATCGAGGCTCGAGCCGTAGGCACCATAACCGTAGAGGTACAGCGGCACTGGCTTACCGATCATTTCGCGTTTCATCACCAGACTGATCGGCACCAGCGTGCCGTCCGGGGCAGTGGCCCAAAGGCGCTGGCTGACGTAGGCGTCGGCGTCGAACGGGCCGAGCACCGGGGTTTCCTTGAGGACAGTCTGCTCGCCGGTGGCGAGGATCAGTTGCCGGACCTGAGCCGGACGATTCAGCGCCTCATAGCGCAGGCGAATGCGGTCGCTTTCGAACTCCAGGCTGTTTTGCACGTAGAGGCTGTAAGCCGCGTCCGGCAATTGCACGCGATAAGGCGCCAGACCGTGTGGGTGGACCTCGATGATCGGCAATCCGCCTTCGCGCAGGCTCAGGGTCAGGGCTTCGGCGTTGAGGGTCACGCCATCGAGCATCACCGAATCGCTATGGGGAATCAGGTTCTGCCAGTCGGCTTCGCTCGGTGCGATGCCGGTGTCCGGGGCCTGATAGAGGGCGAAATTGATGCCGTCGCGGTTGGTGCGGATGAACCAGGTCCATTCGCCATCAAGCTTGCCGTGGTCGACGTCGTACTCGTGATCCTCGACCCGTGGCGCCAGGCAGGTGAACGGCTGGTGCGGCTGATTGGCGTCCAGCGCCCAGACTTCGCTGGTGGTCTTGCTGCCCAGGGACAGCAGCAATTGCTGTTCGGAACTGGCGCGATAGCAATGCAGGAAGAAACGCCCGTCCGGCTCGTGGAACACCTCTTCGGCGGCAGTGCCGTCGAGGCGATAGCGGAACAGTTTGTGCGGGCGATGGGTGTCGTCAAGCACGCCGAAGAACAAGGTCAGGCTGTCGTTTGCCCAGGTCATGCTGCCGTCGCAGTCCTGGAATTCCAGTTCGCTGACACGTTCGCTGGATAATTCCTTCACGAACAGCGTGTAAATCTCGTCGCCCGAGGCATCGACGCTGTAGGCCAGGCGCTGGTGATCCGGGCTGATGCTGAACGCGCCGAGGGAGAAAAAGCCGCCATTGGCCAGAGCATTCGGGTCGAGCAGCAGCTGTTCGCGGCTTTCGTCGAGGGTCAGGCTGTCGTCGGCAGGGCGCGGGCAGCGATAGTGGCGGGGGTATTCGTCACCCGCGGTGGTGCGGGTGTAATACAGATACGGGCCCCACGGCGACGGCAGGGACAGGTCGGTTTCGAGGATCCGGCCCTTGATCTCCTCGAACAGGGTTTCGCGCAATTCGGCCTGATCGGCGGTCTGCGCCTGCTGGTAGTCGTTTTCGGCCTTGAGGTAGTCGAGCACCGCGTCGGTGTCGCGTTCCTGCAGCCAGGCATACGGGTCGTGACCGGCATCCTTGCGGGCAATCGGGGCGCTGGTGACGTTGGCGGATACGGGCATGGAAAGCTCTCGGACATGACAAATAAGGGCCGCACGGACGGCGGGGAAGCCTGACGTGCGAAAAGTCGTTACTATAAGCGCCTCTTTGCCTGCCTTGCCATGGACACCATGACCGAGAACGACTATCTGATCGCCTGGGGCCTTTACGCCTTTGCCGCTGTTGGCTGCCTGCTGGTGTGGATGCGCATGACCCGCTGGATGTGGCGCTGGCTGCGCGAACCGCTGCGTGTGCTGATGGCGGTGTTGCTGTTCAGTCCGACCATCATCGATCCGGTGAAGGAAAAATTCGCCCCGGCCGTCGCCATTACGGCGCTGGATCTGGCGTTCAAGGTGGGCAACAACGCCTGGCGCGCGATTTCCGAACTGCTCATGTACGCGATGATCGCGTTCGGCCTGTACCTGGTTTTCGTGCTGATCCGCTTCCCGATCGAACGCGCTTCGAAAGCTCGCAAGGAGCAGGCTGAAGCAGCCCGCGCAGCAGCCCGTGCCGATGACGAGCGCGACGGCGATCAACCGTTCGGCGGTGCCGGCGATGATCGTTACGGCCGTCCACCTCTGCCGAGCAATCCGCAGCGCGGGCGCGTCGAGCCGCGTCTGTAATCACGAGAGCCCGCACATGTGTGAACTACTGGGCATGAGCGCCAACGTGCCGACCGATATCGTGTTCAGCTTCACCGGGCTGATGCAGCGCGGTGGTCGAACCGGGCCGCACCGCGATGGCTGGGGCATTGCCTTCTACGAAGGGCGCGGCTTGCGTCTGTTCCAAGACCCGGCGGCCAGCAGCGAGTCGGAAGTGGCGAATCTGGTGCAGCGCTATCCGATCAAGAGCGAAGTGGTGATCGGTCATATCCGTCAGGCCAACGTCGGCAAGGTCTGCCTGTCCAACACCCACCCGTTTGTCCGCGAACTGTGGGGACGCAACTGGTGCTTTGCGCACAATGGCCAGCTTGCCGATTTCACCCCGATCAAGAGTTTCTACCGTCCGGTCGGCGACACCGACAGCGAAGCGGCGTTCTGCGATTTGCTCAACCGCGTACGTGCAGCGTTTCCGGAACCGGTCGATATAGAGGTGCTGCTGCCGGATCTGGTCGCCGCGTGCGCCGAATACCGCAGCAAAGGCGTGTTCAACTGCCTGCTCAGCGACGGCGACTGGCTGTTCTGCTATTGCTCGACCAAACTGGCACAGATCACCCGTCGCGCACCGTTCGGCCCGGCGCGGCTCAAGGACGTCGATGTGATCGTCGATTTCCAGGCCGAAACCACGCCCAACGATGTGGTCACGGTGATTGCCACCGAACCGCTGACCGAAAATGAAACCTGGACCCGCTACGAACCGGGCCAATGGAGCCTGTGGCGACGCGGCGAATGCGTCAGCCAGGGCACGACCGAATAAAGGATCTCTCCTCGATGTTGCTCAGTTATCTACGGCTGGTGTTGTTTGCGGCGGGCCTGTTGATCGGTGTCCAGGTGCCTGGCTTCATCAACGATTACGCCAAGCGGGTCGAAGCGCACCTGATCGAGGCGCAAACCGGCCTGCGCGGTTTCCAGGGCACCGCCGAGCAGTTCTTCAAAGGTGATCTGCAGGCGCTGGTCGCTCACTATCGCGCCAGCGAAGACCCGGTGTTTCGCAGTGATGCCGACAGCCTGAGCACCTTGCTCAACCGTCAGCTGGCGCTGGACAAGCAATTCCAGGCGATGCAGGGCCCGTGGTACATCCGCTTCCTGCAAGTGGTGCTGGCCGCCGACCCGGACATCCGCAAGGAAACCTGGAACGGCTACAGCTACCAGATCCTGCTGACGCCGGAAGCGATGATCTGGGGCATGAGCGGCGCGCTGCTGCTGTCGTTCGGCCTTGAATGCCTGTTCCGTCTGATCGACTGGGTGGTGCTGGGCGGCAAGCGCCTGCGCCAGAGCCGGCCGATCGAAGACCGGGATGTGCGCGGGCTGTAAGCTTCGATGCATCGTTCCCACGCAGTGGGAACGATCAACTTAAAGCGATGTAATCCTTGCCCACCTTGCGCGCATACCCCTCCAGCACCTGCTGACACAACGTCACAATCTCTTCGACCCATTCCACACCGACCCGCCACGACACCACCACCTGCAGATTCGGCGGACGCTGTTCGATGTCGAGCAGGGTCAGTTCGCCCCGCGCCAGTTCCTCGGCCACCAGCACCGGCGGCAACGCGCCAATGCCGAATCCGTCGCGCAACAGCCGGGTGATCGCCGACACCGAATTCACACAGTTCAACCGTGGCGCCAGCACGCCCTGGGCCTGCATCAGCGCCAGAATGTCCTGATGCGGCCGGGAGTTTTTCGAGTAGGTGATGATCCGTTCCTGCGCCAGGTCGGCGAGGCTTTGATAGTCGCGGTTGTAAATCGAATGGCTGGCGACGATCCAGCCGATGGGGTGACTGGCCAGCTCCAGGCTGCGCACGCTTTCCTGGCGCACCAGATCGGTTTGCAGGATCAGGTCGAGAAAGCCTTTTTGCAGCTGATCGCATAGGTTCAGCGAGGTATCCGCCACCAGCTCGATTTCCACTCGTGGGTACAGATCGGTCATCTGCGCCACCAACGGGCTGAGCCAGGTGTGGATCACGGTATCCATCACCCCGATGCGCACCCGGCCGACCTTGCTCGATCGGGTCTCGATCGACTGCTTCAGCGCCTGCATCGTGTCGAGCATCTGCTCGGCATAGTCCAGCACTTTCAAACCTTCCGGCGTCAGGCTGACGCCGCGTGAATCGCGCAGAAACAGCTTCACCCCGAGCTCGCCTTCGAGCACCGCGATCCGGCTGGAAATCGAGGCCTGGGTGGTGAACAGCTTGTCGGCGGTCAGGCGAAAACTTTTCAGCCGAGCGACCCAGACGAAGGTTTCGAGAAACTTCAGGTTCATGGCAACAAATTTTTCTTATGTCTTGGGCGGGTTTTTATTCGTTGGACGCGACCGGGTGACGCACCCAAGAATCGACGCATCCGGTTCCCACGATAGGCGTCGTAGGAGCTTCGAACAAGACCAATAAAAGCCTGCGGAGACATGCCATGAGTGCGCCCGACACCCTCGACCTCCCCAAGACTGCGGCCCGTCCCGGCCCGTTCGACTGGTATCGCAACATCAATCAGCAGGAGCGCCGGACCTTCTGGAGCTGCAAGATCGGCTACGGTCTGGACGGCATGGACACCCAGATGCTCAGCTTCGTGGTGCCGACCCTGATCGCGATGTGGGGCATCACCACCGGCGAAGCCGGCCTGATCCACACCAGCACCCTGATCGCTTCGGCCATCGGCGGTTGGGTGGCGGGAATTCTCTCCGACCGCATCGGCCGCGTCCGCACCCTGCAGCTGACGGTACTGTGGTTCGCCTTCTTCACTTTTCTCTGCGGTTTCGCTCAAAACTACGAACAGCTGTTGATCGCCCGCACTCTGATGGGCTTCGGTTTCGGCGGTGAATGGACTGCCGGCGCGGTGCTGATCGGCGAAGTGATCCGCGCCAAGGACCGCGGCAAGGCGGTGGGCATGGTGCAATCCGGCTGGGCCTTGGGCTGGGGGCTGACGGCGATTCTGTACGCGCTGCTGTTCTCGGTACTGCCGCCGGAAGACGCTTGGCGCGCACTGTTCATCCTCGGCATCGTGCCGGCGGTGTTCGTGATTTTCGTCCGCCGTCTGGTGAAAGATCCTGAGATCTACCGCGAAGCCAAGGCCAAACAAACCCCGCAAAGCCCGTCGAAGTTTTACGAGATCTTCGCCCCCGGCATGCTCTTCACCACGTTCCGCGCCTCGCTGCTCACTACGGGCGCCCTCGGCGGTTACTACGCGATCACGTCCTGGCTGCCGACTTTTCTGAAGAACGAGCGCGGCTTGAGCGTACTCGGCACCGGCGGTTATCTGGCGATGGTGATCATCGGCTCCTACGTCGGTTATGTGATCAGCGCCTATTTGACCGACCTGTTGGGGCGCAAGAAGAACTTCATCCTGTTCGCGGTCGGCTCGTTCACCATCGTTCTGCTCTACACCCAATTGCCGGTCAGCAACGGCGTGATGCTGTGGCTGGGCTTTCCGCTGGGCTTCTTTGCCTCGGGAATTTTCAGTGGCATGGGGGCGTTTCTGACTGAGTTGTTTCCGACGCGGATTCGCGGCTCGGGGCAGGGCTTCTGCTACAACATCGGCCGGGCGCTGGCGGCGTTGTTCCCGCTGCTGATCGGGTTGCTCAGCCAGAAAGTACCGCTGAGTGTAGGCATCGGTGCCTTTGCGGCAGTGTCCTACGGCGTGGTGATCCTTGCGGCATTGAGCCTGCCGGAAACCCGTGGCAAGCAACTGGACGCGCAGTAACTGATAACCTGCGACAACGTCCTACGATAAAAAAAGACCAAAGCTACAGGAGTGTTCACCGTGAGCCGCCTGCTATTGAACTGTGACATCGGCGAGAGCTTCGGCAGCTGGACCATGGGTCTGGACGCGGAAGTCATGCCCTTCATCGATTGCGCCAACATTGCCTGCGGTTTCCATGCCGGCGACCCGGGCATCATGCGCAAGACCGTCAGCCTGGCCCTGAGCCATGGCGTGCAGATCGGCGCGCATCCGGCCTATCAGGATCTGGTGGGGTTCGGCCGACGTTCCATGGCCTACACCGCTCAGGAACTGCAAGACATCCTGCATTACCAGATCGGCGCCCTCGACGGCATCTGTCGTGCCCAGGGCGGGCGGGTGAGTTACGTCAAACCCCACGGCGCGATGTACAACGACATGATGGCCAACCCGGCGCAGTTGCGAGCGGTGATTCAGGCCGTCGCGGCTTACGACAGGACCTTGCCGCTGATGCTGATGGCCACCCGCGACAACACGGCGGCGCAACAGCTCGGCGACGAGTACGGCGTGACCCTCTGGTTTGAAGCCTTCGCCGACCGTGCCTACGACAGCGCCGGCCGGCTGGTCTCGCGACAACTGCCCGGCGCAGTGCACCACGACTCCGAAACCATCATCGGGCAGGCGCTGACCATCGCCCGTGGCGACAATCTCACCGCGAGCGACGGCAGCGCGCTGCACCTGCAAGCCAACACCTTGTGCGTGCATGGTGACAACGCCAGTTCAGTGGCCGCCGTGCAACGCATTCGTCAGGCCCTGAACGAGCAGAGCGCGCCATGAATCCGCGGGTGGAAGTGGTGGCGCTGGATTGCCTGATGCTGCGGCTGTTCGATGAAATCGCCGAAGCCAACATGCCGTGGATGCTCGCCGCCAGTGAGCGGTTGCGCACGGTGTTCGGCGCACATCTGATCGATCTGGTGCCGTCGTACACCACGTTGATGGTGCATTACGATCTGACCGCGTTGAGCCCGAATCAGGCGCGGGAATTGATTGCCGAAGCCTTGATCGACCTGTCGCCGAATGCGCACACCGGCGGCCAGTGCCATGTGCTGCCGGTGTGGTACGACCTGAGTGTCGGCCCGGAACTGAGCCTGCTGTCGCAACGCAGCGGGTTGTCGGTAGACGAAGTGATCCGCCGTCACAGTGCTCGCGAATATCAGGTGTTCGCCCTTGGTTTTGCGCCGGGTTTTGCCTTCATGGGGCTGGTGGAAGAAGTCCTCGCGGCACCGCGTCTGAATACTCCGCGCAAGAAGGTCGCTGCCGGCAGTGTCGGTATCGCCGAGCGCCAGACCGCGGCGTATCCGGTGGTGTCTCCCGGCGGCTGGAACCTGATCGGTCGCACGCCGGCAAAACTGTTCGACCGTGAACGCGATGGCTACAGCCTCATGCAGCCCGGCGATACCGTACGTTTCGAAGCGGTGAGCCATGCCGAATTCATCCGCCTCGGTGGTGACGACACGCCTCTGGAGGTCCTTGCATGAGCCGACTGACGATTGAAGCGAGCACACCGCTGTGCCTGTTGCAGGATGCCGGGCGATTCGGTGTGCGCCATCTGGGCGTGACCCAGGGCGGCGCGGCGGACTGGCGGTCGATGGCCTGGGCCAACTGGCTGCTGGGCAATGGCCTGGATGTGCCGGTGATCGAAATTACCCTCGGTGGGTTTGCAGTGGTGGCGGAGGAGGATTGTCTGCTCGCGCTGGCCGGTGCCGATCTGGGTGCGCAGATTGACGGTGAGGCGTTGGCGCCGTGGCACAGTTTCAAACTGCGCAAAGGGCAGACCTTGAAGTTCACCCAGCCGGTGCTGGGGGCGCGGGCCTATGTGGCGGCGCCCGGTGGTTTCAGTGCGCCGAAAGTGCTGGGTAGCAGCGCCACGGTGGTACGTGAGGCGCTTGGCGGTCTTGATGGTTTTGGCTTGCCGCTGGCCAAGGGCGCTTCGCTGAGTTATCAGGGCGAAACCCTATTGGTGCGTGAGGTTCCGGCGGAGCATCGACCGGACCTGCGCCTCGACGCGCCGCTCGATCTGGTGCTCGGCGCGCAGATCGGTCAGTTCAGCGGGCAGAGCCTGTTCGATGCCTTCAACCGTGCATGGACGCTGGACAGTCGTGCCGACCGAATGGGTATTCGGTTGCTGGGGACGGCGTTGCAGTATCAGGGTAAACCGATGATTTCCGAGGGCATTCCGCTGGGTGCGGTGCAGGTGCCGCCGGACGGGCAGCCGATCGTGTTGCTCAATGATCGGCAGACCATTGGCGGGTATCCGCGATTGGGAGCGTTGACGCCGTTGGCACTGGCGCGTCTGGCGCAGTGTCTGCCGGGAGCGAAGGTTAGATTGCGCCCGGTGGTACAGGACGTCGCGCACCGGGAGCATATCGAGTATCTGAAGCGCTTCTGATCATTTCCCCCGCCGCTGGCGGGGGAGCCATTGCGGATTACTTGGACAGAAACCGCATCCCTTCTTCCAGTCCGCGCAACGTCAGCGGATACATCTGGTCCTCGATCAAATCCCGCACGATGTTGGTCGACGAGGTGTAGCCCCACGTATCTTTCGGGTACGGATTGATCCAGATGAGCTTCTTGTACTTCTCCATGAAGCGCTGCATCCACACGTAACCCGGCTCTTCGTTCCAGTGCTCGACGCTGCCGCCGGCCTGGGTGATTTCATAAGGCGCCATGGCCGCGTCGCCGATGAAGATCACTTTGTAGTCGGCGCCGTACTTGTGCAGCAAGTCCTGGGTCGAGGTGCGCTCGGAGGTGCGGCGCATGTTGTTCTTCCACACCGATTCATAAATGAAGTTGTGGAAGTAGAAGTACTCCAGATGCTTGAACTCGGTCTTGCAGGCCGAGAACAGTTCCTCGCAGATCTTCACGTGGGCGTCCATCGAGCCGCCGATGTCGAACAGCAGCAACAGCTTCACCGTGTTGCGCCGTTCCGGGCGCATCTGGATGTTCAGCAGCCCGGCGTCCTTGGCGGTGTGGTCGATGGTGCCATCGATGTCCAGTTCTTCCGCCGCACCCTGGCGCGCGAATTTGCGCAGGCGGCGCAGGGCGACCTTGATGTTGCGGGTGCCCAGTTCCACGGAGTCGTCGAGGTTCTTGTACTCGCGCTGATCCCAGACTTTCACCGCTTTGCCCTGGCGCTTGCCGGCGTCGCCGACCCGGATGCCTTCCGGGTTGAAACCGCCGGAGCCGAACGGGCTGGTGCCGCCGGTGCCGATCCATTTGTTGCCGCCGGCGTGGCGCTCCTTCTGTTCTTCCAGACGTTTCTTGAACTCTTCGATCAGCTTGTCGAGGCCGCCGAGGGACTGGATCTGTGCGCGTTCCTCGTCGGTCAGCGAGCGCTCGAATTCCTTGCGCAACCAGTCTTCGGGAATCAGCGCCTGCAAGTGATCGTCGAGCTTTTCCAGGCCGTTGAAGTAGGCGCCGAACGCACGGTCGAACTTGTCGAAATGCCGTTCGTCCTTGACCAGGATCGCCCGGGACAAGTAGTAGAACTCGTCCATGTCGGCGAAGGTCACGCGCTGTTTCAGCGCGTTGATCAGGTCGAGCAGCTCGCGCACCGACACCGGTACCTTGGCTGCACGCATTTCATTGAACAGGTTGAGCAACATGGCGTCAGCCTCTTAGCGGGTGCCGCGACGGCTCATGAACGCCAGGCGCTCAAGCAGTTGCACGTCCTGTTCGTTCTTCACCAGCGCACCGGCCAGCGGCGGGATGGCTTTGGTCGGATCGCGTTCGCGCAGCACCGCTTCGCCGATGTTGTCGGCCATCAGCAGTTTCAGCCAGTCGACCAGTTCAGAGGTCGAAGGCTTCTTCTTCAGGCCCGGCACCTTGCGCACGTCGAAGAACACGTCCAGCGCTTCGCTGACCAGATCCTTCTTGATGTCCGGGTAGTGCACGTCGACGATTTTCTGCAGGGTGGTGCGGTCGGGGAAGGCGATGTAATGGAAGAAGCAGCGGCGCAGGAAGGCGTCCGGCAGCTCTTTCTCGTTGTTGGAGGTAATGATGATGATCGGACGTTTCTTGGCCTTGATGGTCTCGTCGATCTCGTAAACGTAGAACTCCATCTTGTCGAGTTCTTGCAGCAGGTCGTTGGGGAACTCGATGTCGGCCTTGTCGATTTCGTCGATCAGCAGGATGACCCGCTCTTCGGACTCGAACGCTTCCCAGAGCTTGCCTTTCTTCAGGTAGTTGCGCACGTCGTGGACTTTTTCATTGCCCAGTTGCGAGTCGCGCAGACGGCTGACCGCATCGTACTCGTACAGGCCCTGATGGGCCTTGGTGGTGGACTTGATGTGCCAGGTGATCAGCTTGGCGCCGAACGATTCGGCCAGTTGCTCGGCGAGCATGGTCTTGCCGGTGCCCGGTTCGCCCTTGACCAGCAGCGGCCGCTCCAGGGTGATGGCGGCGTTGACCGCCAGCTTCAGGTCATCGGTGGCGACGTAGGCCTGGGTGCCTTCGAACTTCATCTGCTAATCCTCGAACGGTAACGCCGACCTGAACGGGCAGGGCGGGGGCGAAATAATCGGATGCCCGACTATAACGCGCAGCCCGGTCGACTGTGAACGCAGACGGCTTATTCAGTCTCTGAATGGGGCGTCACATGTTGACTCAGTTTCGGCACGAGGCCAGTATTCAGATATCGCCAATTTGGCGATAGCCTTCGGGCATGACTACCAAATACCGATTTCGCGAAAAATATCGCATTCAGTTGCGCGAGAAGGATCACCCGCCACCCCATGTTCACCTGACCGGTGGCGGAGTGGATGTGATGCTGAGCCTGGAAACCGTCGAGGTCATGATGGGCAAGGCACCGCCACTGATCGTCAAGGAAGCGTTGGAGTGGGTTTCGGCCCATCAGACGCAATTGCTGGAGGACTGGAAACGATGTTACTCATGAAGCGGCCGCGGCTGGCGGCAGTGCAGGCTCTTGGCGATGCTTGTCTGTCGCTGACCTTTATCGACGGACAACAGATGAACCTGGACTTGAGCCGCGATCTGCAAACCTATCCGGGGCTCGCTCCGCTACTGGACGCTGAAGTCTTCGCAACCGCTGAGTTGGGTGACGACGGCTGGAGCGTGGAGTGGCTGGAACCGGATATCCAGATTGGTGCCGATACCTTGTACCGGGACGCGCTCGCGCAAAATGCGCCGGACGAAAACACACGGATTTTCATGGATTGGCGCGCTCGAACCGGTTTACCGTTGAATGAGGCAGCCGAAGCGTTGGGTGTCAGCGCTCGCAGCATCAGTCGCTACAGTAATGGCCGGGAAGCCGTGCCCAGGTCATTGGCCCTGGCCTGTCTGGGTTGGGATTCGCTGCAGGAAAAACCTGCACTGATCGCGGCAGAGGATACCGGGCGCTACATCGTCAACCGAAAAACTTAGCCCGCATCCGGCTTCGGCCGTTCATACCGGGCATTGAAGGCCTGAATGAATCCGTTGCGCAAAATCTGCAAAAACGCTTCGAACGCGCTGATATCTTGCTGGTGCACGCTGCCACTGAGTTCGACGCGGGTGGCGAACTGGTTCTTGCCCTGGTTTTTCAGCACGGTTTCGGTGCCGCCGACCAGTGCTTCCCAGATCGAGCGGAAGATGCCCTTGTTCTTGTTCTCGACATCCTGCTGCCAGTTGAACACGTCGACGTCGCGCAGCAGCGGTTTGATGTAGCCCTTGAGCTGACCCTTGTTGGCGGCGGCTTCGATGACCACGTCGCCGTGGCCGGCGTTGAAGTCGAATTTGCCGTAGGCCGAGGCGAAGTCGTTCATGCGCTTGAGTTCGAGGTCACGGGCACGCAGGCGGAACTCGAAATCCTCGAAGTTGCTTAACGGATCGAACGTGGCGGAGGTCTCCAGAGGTGCCTGACCGAGCAGCAGGGCCTTGCCCTCGAAGCGGGCATCGCGCTTGCCCTTGTTGTCCACGACGTTGGTCAGGTTGTAAATGCTCGCCTCAACGTTGGTGGCGTTCATGTTCACCGGTGGTTTGGAGTTGAAGTTGCGAAAACTGATGCGCCCATCGTTGATCTGCACTTCGTCGAGGGTGATCGGCAGCAGCTTGCCCAGTTGGGCGCGCCAGTCGGTGCCTTTACCGGTCTGGGAATTTTGCTTGTTGGCACCACCATCGACGAAGTTCACTTGTGGCTTGAAGAACTTCACCTGCGCCACCACCGCATGGTCGTACCACAGCGAGTGCCAGCTGACGGACAGGTCGACCAGCGGCGCATCGACGAACGGCACCGGCACTTTGCCGTCGACCTTGACGATTTTCAGGCCGTTGATCTTGTAGGCCCCGCGCCAGAGCGCCAGATCGACGTCGGTGATCTGGCCGCGGTAGTCGCCCATGTTGGCCAGTTTCTCATTCAGGTAGTCGCGCACGAGGTAGGGCAGGGCGATGTGCAGGGCGACCAGCAACACCACGATGGTGGCGACAATCCATAACGGCCAGCGGTAGCGACGCTTCATGGCAACAAATCCCGAACGGTGTAAAGCGATTGACTGCCGCCTGCAGCAGACGTTCGGCCCGACTGGACTGAGGAGGTCAACAGGCTTACCTTGGAGCGCTTAATTCAACGCTGCACAAGGACCCAGCCATGAGCCGTATTTTTGCTGACAACGCCCATTCCATCGGCAACACGCCGCTGGTGCAGATCAACCGCATCGCGCCCCGTGGCGTGACCATTCTGGCCAAGATCGAAGGTCGCAACCCGGGCTACTCGGTCAAGTGCCGGATCGGCGCCAACATGATCTGGGACGCCGAAAGCAGCGGCAAACTCAAGCCGGGCATGACCATCGTCGAGCCGACTTCGGGCAATACCGGCATCGGCCTGGCCTTCGTGGCGGCCGCTCGCGGTTACAAATTGCTGCTGACCATGCCGGCCTCGATGAGCATCGAACGGCGCAAAGTACTCAAGGCATTGGGCGCCGAACTGGTGCTGACCGAACCCGCCAAGGGCATGAAAGGCGCGATCGAAAAGGCCGCGGAGATCGTTGCCAGTGATGCGGGCAAATATTTCATGCCGGCCCAGTTCGATAACCCGGCCAACCCGGCCATCCACGAAAAGACCACCGGCCCGGAAATCTGGAACGACACCGACGGCGCCATCGACGTGCTGGTGGCGGGCGTCGGCACTGGCGGAACCATCACCGGTGTATCGCGGTATATCAAGAATACGGCGGGCAAGCCGATCATCTCGGTGGCTGTGGAGCCGGTGTCTTCGCCGGTGATCACCCAAGCCCTGGCCGGTGAGGAGATCAAGCCGAGCCCCCACAAGATTCAGGGTATCGGTGCCGGTTTTGTGCCAAAGAACCTGGACCTGTCGATGGTCGACCGGGTCGAGCGCGTCACCGACGAAGAATCCAAGGTCATGGCGCTGCGTCTGATGCAGGAAGAGGGGATTCTGTGCGGCATCTCCTGCGGTGCGGCGATGGCTGTGGCGGTGCGCCTGGCGGAAACCCCGGAAATGCAGGGCAAGACCATCGTGGTGGTACTGCCGGACTCCGGTGAACGTTATCTGTCGAGCATGTTGTTCAGCGATCTGTTCACCGATCAGGAGAACCAGCAGTAAGCGGCCCGTTGATTCAGGTCAGCCCTGGTTCAGGAGCGCTATGCTAATTAGTGCTTTGTTGCGCAATTCTTAACACTGAATCTTGGGTTGGGCGGGTTTTTCCCGGAGCCGGTAGTGTTTATCATGGCCGGCCGCCATGTCGGGTAAATGACAGGGCGTGGCGTTGTTTTTTTTCAAGGAGTCGTTGATGACCTTTTCGTTGGCCGCCAAGGTATCGGTGTTGCTGCTTTTCGTGAGCAGCATCCTCTACGTGCATTTGCGCGGCAAGGCGCGTTTGCCGGTGCTGCGCCAGTTCGTCAACCATTCGGCGCTGTTCGCTCCGTACAACGCCTTGATGTACCTGTTTTCCGGTGTGCCGTCCAAACCGTACCTGGACCGCAGCAAGTTCCCGGAACTGGACGTGCTGCGCGACAATTGGGAAACCATCCGCGACGAAGCGATGCATCTGTTCGACGAGGGCTACATTCGCGCCGCCGAGAAGAACAACGACGCCGGTTTCGGCTCGTTCTTCAAGAAGGGCTGGAAGCGTTTCTACCTCAAGTGGTACGACAAACCGCTGCCCTCGGCCGAGACCCTGTGCCCGAAAACCGTGGCACTGGTGAGCGCCATTCCCAACGTCAAGGGGGCGATGTTCGCGTTGTTGCCGGGCGGCAGCCACTTGAACCCGCACCGTGATCCGTTCGCCGGTTCCCTGCGTTATCACCTGGGGCTGTCGACGCCCAACTCCGACGATTGCCGGATCTTCGTCGACGGTCAGGTTTACGCCTGGCGTGACGGTGAAGACGTGATGTTCGACGAGACTTACGTGCACTGGGTCAAGAACGAAACCGAACAGACCCGCGTCATCCTGTTCTGCGACGTCGAGCGTCCGCTGAGCAACCGCCTCATGACCCGCATCAACCGCGCCATCAGCGCCTGGCTGGGCCGTGCCACCGCCCCGCAGAACCTCGACGACGAGCGCGTCGGCGGGATCAACCGGGCCTATGCCTGGACCAAGAACTTCAGCGACCGGTTCAGCGGTGTGGTCAAACAGTGGAAACGCCGCAATCCAAAGGCCTACCGCGTAATGCGGCCGGTGCTGGCGGTGGTGGTGTTGACGTTGCTGGGGTATTGGCTGTTTGGTTGAGGCTGGATGCAGACGTGTAAAAAAACCGCTCCTTGTGAGCGGTTTTTTATGCGGGGAAGATAAAGGATGCGCCGGCGAGAACACCTCCCGGCTCTTCCGCTGCTGGATTAGCAAATGCCTCTCTGATTCGGAGTAACTCCCTTTCAGATAATTCTCCAGCAGAGAGCTTTCCTTTGGCCCTGATCGATTTGGCGCCTGGCGCTTTGTTCTCAGCGACAGCTTTCATGGCGTCTCCACTATGATCATTGCAATTGCAAACGAGCCTATGCGCCTGCCTCTCCAAATCATTGCAATCCATGTCGCAGGCTGGTTATAGTCGGCGCTCGTGAGTCCCACTACTCACCTTCCATCCCTTCAAAAAAGATCAGCCCAGATGCCTGCATCCCTCATCAACGCGGTAGTCGATTCAGCGGTCAACGCTGGCGTCGTGCCGTGCGGGAATCAGCAGCCTGTGCAGATCAGTCATTTCCCTCCACCTGTCAGTAGCACGCCGGTGTGCGCAGTCGTATCACCGCCGGGCGTTGGTGTTTCGGGCTGATCAGCGTTTTCTGCTGACCCCTGTGCCCGCCTGAAAAAACCTACTGAATTTCAGCTTCGGCTGAGTTGGCTATTTGCCTGACTACAGGTGGTATTCATGTTTGTCCTTTCGAAAAAGTCCGCGCTCGCGGCGGCGTCCACGAGCCTGTTCGTTCTGCTGTGGAGCAGCGGGGCGATCTTCTCCAAGTGGGGGCTGGCCCACGCCTCGCCCTTTGCCTTTCTGCTGATCCGTTTTGTGATCGCCCTGTGCGGGCTGGTGCTGCTGGCGCCGTTGCTCAAGCTGAAATTGCCCAAGGGCGGCCAGCCGATGCTGTACGCGATGGCCACCGGCGTGGTGCTGTTGGGGGCTTATCAGATCTTCTATCTGCTGGCGCTGGATCTGAAAGTCACGCCCGGGGTGATGGCGACCATCATGGGCGTGCAGCCGATCCTCACGGTGGTGATCATGGAGCGGCAGCGCTCGGCGAGCCGGATGTTTGGTCTGGCGCTGGGGCTGGCGGGTCTGATCATGGTGGTTTACCAGGGCATCGGTCTGGCCGGAATGTCGCTGGCGGGGATGCTGTTCGGGCTGCTGGCGCTGGTGAGCATGACGTTCGGTTCGATCATGCAGAAGCGCATCACCGACAATCCCCTCGGCACGCTGCCGGTGCAGTACCTGGCCGGTCTGTTGCTGTGCGGGATTTTCGTGCCGTTCCAGCCGTTCCACTTCGAGCACAGCGCCGGTTTCATCGTGCCGGTGTTGTGGATGGGACTGGTGGTTTCCGTGCTGGCGACGTTGCTGCTGTATCGACTGATCGCCCGGGGCAATCTGGTGAATGTCACCAGTCTGTTCTATCTGGTGCCTGCCGTGACCGCGGTGATGGACTACCTGATCTTCGGCAATCGCCTGGCGGCGTTGAGCGTGCTGGGGATGCTGTTGATCATTGTCGGACTGGTATTCGTGTTCCGTAAATCGGCGTAACAGCCACAAATGAAAAAGGCCCGGGAGGAAACTCCCGGGCCTTTTTGCATCTGTCGATCAGCGAGTCGCGGCTTCTACCGGTTTCACTGTCGCCGGCTTCAGTACCAGCCATAGCGCAATCGCGATCAACACCCCGCCGTACACGTGGGCCATCGACAGCGGTTCATCCAGAAACAGCGCCCCCCACAACACGCCGAATGGCGGGATCATGAAGGTCACAGTCATCGATTTCACCGGCCCGATGGAGCTCAGCAGGCGGAAATAAATGATGTAGGCAAACGCAGTGCAGCCCAGACCCAGGCCCAACAGCGACAGCCAGACATTCCAGCCACCCCAGCTCACGGGTGGCTGGGTGATGACGCTGTAGCCGAACAGCGGCAGCAGGAACAGCGTCGCACCGAGCATGCTGCCCAACGCCGACAGACGGCTGTCGAGCCCGCCGGCCTGATCCAGCCAGCGCCGGGCGAGGAAGCCGGCGAAGCCGTAGCAGGTCGTTGCGAGCAGGCAGGCGACAGCGCCCATCAACAGCGGCAGATCGAACGCGACCGGGCCGGCGCGGGTCAGCACACCCACGCCGAGCAGACCAAGGAAAACTCCGGCCAGCTTGGCCGCCGTTAGTTTTTCACTGAAGAACAGCCCGCCGATCAATACGCCCATCAGTGGCGTGGTGGCATTGAAGATCGCGGAGTACCCGGCGGGCAGTACCTGGGCTGCGACGGAGTACAGGGTGGCCGGAACGCCGGAGTTGATCACGCCCAGCATCATCACGGTCTTGAGCTTGCCTTTGAAATCCCAGTTGATGCGCATCAGACCAAGGATCACCAGCAAACCGACGGCCGCGATCGAGACCCGGAAAAAACCGGTAGGAACGGTGCCGATCGCGGGGGCGATGATGCGCATGAACAGGAAGCTCGCACCCCAGATCGCAGCCAGCGACAACATGCGGAAAATATCGACAGGGCTCACGGGCAACTCCTTCCTTGATGGGGACGAGAGTGTTGCCGAGCGCCCTGACGATGGCAACCGCCAAACGGGCATTTAATTGTCCCGTCAGAGCACGAAGCGTGTCACCAGCCCGTTGAGGTCGACAGCGAGGCGCGACAGTTCCTGACTGGCGGCAGACGTCTGGGTGGCGCCAGCGGCAGTCTGCGTCGACAGGTCGCGGATGGTCACCAGGTTTTCATCGACTTCCCGGGCCACCAGTGCCTGTTGCTCGGCGGCACTGGCGATCACCAGATTGCGCTGGTTGATCTGCGAGATCGACGCGGTGATTTTCTCCAGAGCCTGGCCAGCGCTGTTGGCCCGGCGCAGGGTGTGGCTGGCTTGCTCGGCGCTGCTTTGCAACGCGCCGACAGTGGCACCGGTGCCTTGCTGGATGCTGCTGATCATCAGCTCGATTTCTTCGGTGGAGTTTTGCGTGCGCTGGGCCAGCGAGCGGACCTCGTCGGCAACCACTGCAAACCCACGTCCGGCCTCGCCGGCTCGCGCCGCTTCAATGGCGGCGTTAAGCGCCAGCAGGTTGGTCTGCCCGGCGATGCCGCGAATCACTTCCAGCACCTTGCTGATGTCCTGGGCCTGGGTCGCAAGGCCCTCGGCCTGTTCGGAGGCACCTAGCACGGCACTGACCAGTTCCTGAATCGAACTGATGGTCTCACTGACCTGCACATGCCCGTGCCTGCTGTCCTCGTTCGACGCTTGGGACGCCTCGGCGCTGGATACCGCATTGGCGGCCACTTCATCCACCGCCGTGCTCATCTCGGTGACCGCAGTGGCGGCCTGTTCGATCTGATCGTTCTGCTGTTGCAGGCCGCGGGTGCTCTGTTCCATCACCGAACTCATTTCTTCGGCGGCGGAGGCCAATTGTTGGGCCGACTCACTGATGCCGCGAATGGTCGAGCGCAGATTGCCCTGCATCTCGGCCAGCGCTGTAAGCAGTTGCGCCGCTTCATCCCGGCCCTCGCTGTCGATGCGGCCGCTGAGATCACCGGAGGCAATCCGTCGTGCCACGTTCAGCGCCTGATTGATCGGCGCTGTGATGCTGCGGGTCAGCCGCCAGGCCAGCAGCAACGTGGCAATCAAAGCGATGACGATAGTCGTGGCGACGATCCATAGCGCCTGCTGGTACATCGCCGCCGCGGATTTGGCCGCGGCATCCGCGCCTTGTTGATTGAGAGCGATCATTTGCTCCAGGGTCTTGTCGAGCACGCTGCCCTGGGGGGCCAGTTCATTGGTCAGGCGCATGTAGGCCTGGTCATTTTGACCGGCGTCGATCTGTTTGAGGATCTGGTCGAGGATCGCCAGGTACTTGGCCGTATCTGCACCCAGGCCTTCCAGCATTGCCCGTTCCTGATCGTTGGCAATCAAGGCCTTGTGATCGTCGAGGCGCTTGAGCAGCTCCTGTCGCTGCGCCGTGAGAATACCTTTGCTTCGCTCGCGCACGGCAGCCTGGGTGCTGGTGATCAGGCGCAGGGATTCAAGGCGGATGCTGGCGATGTTCGCCGCTGCGTCATGAATGCTTTCGATGCTGGGCATCCATGATTCTTCGATCACGGCTGCGCTTTCGCGAAGGCCTTTCATCTGGCTCAGACCGAACAGGCCAACCACCACCAGCAGACTGGCCAGAACGGCAAAACACAAACTGGCGCGCAAACCGATGCGCAGATTCCGGATAGACATCAATGTGCTCCTTGGGCTTTGGGGGAGAGAGGTCGTCCTCGTGGGCCGAGGATCTTGTTGTGAGGCGGGGTAATGGCGGGCTGTATATCAAAGTGCCATCATCTTGGTAAGGGCAGACACCCGCCAACGTCGCAGACAATGGAAAGGAATGGACAAGTCTGGAAAAGCCGCGGGCTAGAGATGTCGTTGCTGGATTGGATCCGAAACCCAGTGAAATCGCGGGCTGGCGCGTTATCACGAAAAGAGCGCGGATGCCGCTTTGCTGACCGAACGGTCGATTAAAAAAACTTTGATAAAAACTGTGTCGTTGTACAACCCGGTCGCGGATTTGGCAGAAATTACGCTTCTCCTGTCCCCGGTTCCGTGGCTAAGCTCAGGCCTTCGAGCACAGATTCTCCAATTCCCGCAGAGGTCTCATCTATGCCGCAGCAATGGCCAGCCACCGACATCGCCCGCATGATCCTCGATGGCTTTGACGATTACCGCGAGCATTTTCGGCGGATCACCGATGGCGCCCGTGAGCGCTTCGAGCAGGCGCGCTGGCAGGAGACGCAAACCGCGTCGGCGGCGCGGATCAACCTCTACGAAGACAAGGTCGGCGAAACCGTCGCGCGCCTGCGCGAGTATTTCGAGGCGGACACGCTGATGGATGTCAGCTGCTGGCCGCTGGTGAAAAGCGCCTACATCAGCATCATCGACCTGCGCTTCGACGATGAGCTCTCCGAGACCTGGTACAACTCGATCTTCTGCGGACTGTTCAGCCACGACCTGATCAGCGACGGCTGCATGTTCATCCATACCACCCGGCCGAGCCTGCGCCGTGCCCGGGCCGCACAGACCCGCACCTACAAACCCCATGGGCAGTTGTCGGGCATGCTCGCGAGCATCTTTGCCGATTACCGTTTCAGCGAGGATTACGCCGATCTGCCCCGGGATCTGCAGCGTCTGGAAGCGCAACTGCGCGAGAACCTGCCGGACTGGGTGTGCAAGGATCCGGAGTTGAGCGTCGAACTGTTTTCCTCGGTGCTGTACCGCAACAAGGGCGCCTATCTGGTCGGACGCATCTACACCAACGACGATCAGTGGCCGCTGGTGATTCCGCTGCTGCACCGCGAGGGGCGGGGGATTCAGATCGACGCGCTGATCACTGACGAAGCCGATGTGTCGATCATCTTCTCGTTCACCCGTTCGTATTTCATGGTGGATGTGCCGGTGCCGGCGGAGTTCATCGGCTTTCTCAAGCGCATCCTGCCGGGCAAGCACATCGCCGAGCTGTACACCTCGATCGGCTTCTACAAGCACGGTAAATCCGAGTTCTACCGCGCTCTGATCAATCACCTGGCCAACACCGACGACCAGTTCATCATGGCCCCGGGCGTGCGCGGCATGGTCATGAGCGTGTTCACGCTGCCGGGTTTCAACACGGTGTTCAAGATCATCAAGGACCGCTTCTCGCCATCGAAAAACGTCGATCGCGCCACGGTGATCGAGAAGTACCGACTGGTGAAAAGCGTCGACCGCGTCGGGCGCATGGCCGATACCCAGGAGTTCGCTGATTTCCGCTTTCCGTTGAGCAAGTTCGATCCGGCGTGCCTGGCCGAGTTGCTGGAAGTCGCGCCGTCCACGGTGTCGCTGGAAGGCGAAACCGTGCTGATCCGCCACTGTTGGACCGAACGCCGGATGACCCCGCTCAACCTCTATCTGGAAAACGCCAACGAAGCCCAGGTGCGCGAGGCGCTGGAGGATTACGGGCTGGCGATCAAGCAATTGGCGGCGGCCAACATCTTCCCCGGCGACATGCTGCTGAAGAACTTCGGCGTCACCCGTCATGGCCGGGTGGTGTTCTACGACTACGACGAGATTTGCTTCCTCACCGAAGCCAACTTCCGCCACATCCCGCCACCGCGCACGCCGGAGGACGAAATGGCTTCCGAGCCGTGGTATTCGATTGGACCGCTGGACGTGTTCCCCGAGGAGTTTCCGCCGTTTCTGTTTGCCGATGCCAAGCAGCGCAAGTTGTTCGATCAGTTGCATGGTGAGCTGTACAACGCCGATTACTGGAAGGGGTTGCAGGAGGCGATTCGGGCGGGGAAAGTCATTGATGTCTTTCCGTATCGGCGCAAGGGCCTGGATAACGAATAACCCGTTACTGATCGTTCCCATGTCGAGGCGTCGAACCGTCCGCATGGGGACGATCACATGGTGGTGCAAATCTGCGACAATCGGCCCCCTGAACAAGTAGACGACCGAATTGCGTACCCGATGACCGACGAATCGCCCTCCATCGACAAACTGCTGAAAAACCTCGATCACGCCATGCTCGCCGACCGCCACCGGCTGCGGCGGCAGTTGCTTGAGCTGCGCAAGAAACCCGACGAGGCCAAGCTGGCCCAGTGGGTGGCGCGCATGCAGGCGTCCTGCGATCAGGTGCTGGCGCGCAAGGCCAGCCTGCCGGTGATCCGTTACGACGACAGCCTGCCGATTGCGGCCAAGCGCGACGAAATCAAGAAGGCCCTGGAAAAGCACCAGGTGCTGATCATCGCCGGTGAAACCGGCTCGGGTAAAACCACCCAGTTGCCGAAAATCTGTCTGGAGATCGGTCGCGGTCAACATGGTCTGATCGGCCATACCCAGCCCCGCCGAATCGCAGCGCGCAGCGTGGCCAGTCGGGTTGCCGAAGAACTCGGCACGCCGCTGGGCGCACTGGTCGGCTATCAGGTTCGATTCGAGGATCAGAGCGACTCCAATACGCTGATCAAACTGATGACCGACGGCATCCTGCTGGCGGAAACCCAGAACGACCGTTATCTCGAACGTTACGACACGATCATCGTCGACGAAGCCCACGAACGCAGCCTCAACATCGACTTCCTGCTCGGTTACCTGAAAACCCTGCTGCCGCGTCGTCCGGACCTGAAGGTCATCATCACTTCGGCGACCATCGATCTGGAGCGCTTCTCCAAGCATTTCGATGATGCGCCGATTGTCGAAGTGTCCGGACGCACCTTCCCGGTTGAAACCTGGTATCGCCCGCTGACGCTTGAGCAGGACGAAGAGGGCAACCGCGTCGAAGACGACCTGACCGTGGATCAGGCGATCCTCGCCACCCTCGACGAAATCGCCGCGTACGAGCGCAGCGAGCGCCGCAGCCCCGGCGATGTGCTGGTGTTCCTGCCCGGCGAGCGTGAGATCCGCGACGCCGCAGACATGCTGCGCAAGGCCCAGCTCAAACACACCGAAATCCTGCCGTTGTACGCGCGCCTGTCGCCGGCCGAGCAGCAGCGGATTTTCCAGTCCCATCCGGGGCGTCGCGTGGTGCTGGCAACCAACGTTGCCGAAACCTCGCTGACCGTGCCGGGTATCCGTTATGTGATCGACAGCGGCACCGCGCGCATCAGCCGCTACAGCTACCGCGCCAAGGTCCAGCGGCTGCCGATCGAAGCGATTTCCCAGGCCAGCGCCAACCAGCGTAAAGGTCGTTGCGGCCGGGTCGAGCCGGGTATCTGCGTGCGCTTGTACAGCGAAGAGGATTTCCTTGGTCGCCCGGAATTTACCGACCCGGAAATTCTGCGTACCAACCTTGCGGCGGTTATTTTGCAGATGCTCCATCTGCGCCTCGGCGAGATCACGGATTTTCCGTTCATCGAACCGCCGGACGGCAAGGCGATCAGCGACGGTTTCAACCTGCTGCAAGAACTCTCGGCGGTGGATCGCAACAGTCAGCTGACCCCGCTCGGCCGCCAGCTGGCGCGCCTGCCGGTGGACCCGCGTATGGGCCGCATGTTGCTTGAAGCGGCAAAGCTCGGCAGCTTGCAGGAAGTGCTGATCGTCGCCAGCGCCATGTCGATTCAGGACCCGCGCGAGCGTCCGCCGGAACGCCAGCAAGCCGCCGATCAGGCCCACGCTCAGTGGAAAGACGTCGATTCGGACTTCGCCGGGCTGGTCAATCTGTGGCGCGGTTTTGAGGAGCAGCGCCAGGCACTGACCGCCAGCCCGCTGCGCAACTGGTGCCGCAAGAATTTCCTCAACTACCTGCGCCTGCGCGAGTGGCGTGATTCCCATCGCCAGTTGAGCCTGATCTGCCGCGATTTACAGTTGAGCGTCAATAAAGAGCCGGCGGATTACCCGAAACTGCACAAAGCGGTATTGGTCGGCCTGCTCAGCCAGATCGGGCAGAAAACCGAGGACGGCGACTATCTTGGCGCCCGTCAGCGGCGGTTCTGGATTCACCCCTCGTCGGGCATTGGCAAGAAGCGTCCGCAATGGGTGATGACCGCCGAACTGGTGGAAACCACCAAGCTTTACGCACGGATGGTGGCGAAGATCGACGCCGACTGGATCGAACCGCTGGCCGGGCATCTGATCAAGAAAAACCACTTCGAACCGCACTGGGAGAAGAAGCGCGGCCAGGTCGTTGCGTTCGAACAGATCACCCTGTTCGGCCTGATCGTGGTTGGCCGTCGACCGGTGCATTACGGCCCGGTGGATCCGGTGGTCTCGCGGGAGCTGTTCATCCGCGAAGGCCTGGTGCGGGGCGAGATCCAGTCCCGGGCCAAGTGCCTGACCGCCAACAAGCAATTGCTGGAGCAACTCGACGAACTGGAAGCCAAGGCTCGCCGCCGGGACATTCTGGCGGACGAAGAAACGCTGTTCGCGTTCTACGATGCTCGACTGCCGGCGGAGATCCATCAGACCGCGACGTTCGACAGCTGGTATCGGGTCAACAGCCAGAAAGACCCGCAACTGCTGATCATGCGCGAGGAAGACGTGCTGGCTCGCGAGGCCAGCGAAGTCACCGCCCAGCATTACCCGGACACGCTGCACATCGGCGATCTGGAGCTGGCCCTGAGTTACCACTTCGAACCGAATCACCCGCGCGACGGCGTGACCTTGCGTGTGCCGGCGCCGCTGTTGCCGATGCTGCCGCCGGAGCGTCTGGAGTGGCTGGTGCCGGGGCTGATCGAGGCCAAGTGCATTGCGCTGGTGCGCAACCTGCCAAAAGCCTTGCGCAAGAACTTCGTGCCGGTGCCGGACTTCATCAAGGCCGCGCTGCAACGCATGACCTTTGCCGAAGGTTCGTTGCCGCAAGCGTTGGGTCGTGAGCTGCTGCGCATGACCGGTGCGCGGGTCAGCGACGAGGCCTGGGCCGAAGCGGCGCAACAGGTCGAAAGCCATCTGCGGATGAACCTGGAAATCGTCGACGGCCAGGGCAAGTTCCTTGGCGAAGGACGGGATCTGGCGGAGCTGACCGCACGTTTCGCCGAAGCCAGCCAGGCCGCATTGGCCGTGCCGCAGAGTGCAAAAAGTCAGCAACCGGTGGAGGCCAAGGTCTTCGCGCCGGTGGCGCAAAAGACTCAGCAGAAGATCGCCGGACTGTCGATGACGGTCTATCCGGCGCTGGTGGAAGAGGGCGGCACCGTCAAGGAAGGTCGCTTCTCGACGCCGGCCGAAGCCGAGTTCCAGCATCGCCGCGCCTTGCAGCGCCTGTTGATGCAGCAACTGGCCGAACCGGCCAAGTTCCTGCGCGGCAAGTTGCCGGGCCTGACCGAACTGGGTTTGCTGCACCGCGAGCTGGGTCGGGTCGATGCGCTGGTGGAAGACATTCTGCTGGCCAGCCTCGACAGCTGCATTCTTGACGGTGAAGACCCGCTGCCGCGTGATGGCGCAGGGCTGGCGGCACTGGCCGAGCGCAAACGCGGCAGCTGGACCGAGCACGCCGAGCGGGTGGCACGCCTGACGCTGGAAATTCTCAAGCTCTGGCACGGTCTGCAAAAACGCTTCAAGGGCAAGATCGACCTGGCCCAAGCGGTGGCGCTTAACGACATCAAACAGCAACTCAGCCATCTGGTGTATCCGGGCTTCGTCCGGGAAACGCCGATGCTCTGGCTCAAGGAATTACCGCGTTATCTGAAGGCGGTCGAGCAGCGTTTCGAGAAGCTGGGCGCGCAGGTTCAGAAGGATCGGGTCTGGAGCGGCGAACTCGCCGGCCTCTGGACGCAATACCAGACCCGCGCCGCCAAGCATGCTCAGGAAGGTAAACGCGATCCGCAGCTTGAGCTGTATCGCTGGTGGCTGGAGGAGTACCGGGTTTCGCTGTTCGCTCAGCAGTTGGGGACGAAAGTGCCGATCTCCGACAAGCGTCTGAACAAACAGTGGACGCAGGTCGAGGCCTGACCTCCGATCCTGCAAAAGGCGCCAAAAGCCAAGGTTTATGGCAAACTTCGCGCCTATAAACGCCGGCCCCGCGGTTTTGAGCCTTCTCTACTGCGGGCGAGGTCGGAATAAAGCGATGCCAGGTTTTTGCGTCCCTTGATACGGGAATGGACCCTTTGCGTGTTGGCACGTCGGTGCCAGCACTTTCTGCCTGAACAGATTAGAGAAACGACCATGCATAACGTCGTCATCAGCGGCACCGGCCTGTACACCCCGGCCAACAGCATTTCCAACGAAGAGCTGGTGCAGTCTTTCAATACCTACGTCGCCCGGTTCAACGCGGACAATGCTGACGCCATCGCCAGCGGCGAGATTCAGGCTCTGACCGAATCCAGCGCCGCGTTCATCGAAAAAGCCTCGGGCATCAAGAGCCGCTTTGTCATGGACAAGGACGGCATCCTTGATCCGCAGCGCATGGCGCCACGCTTGCCGGAACGTTCCAACGACGAATGGTCGGTGCTCTGCCAGATGGCCATCGGTGCTGCCGAGCAAGCCTTGCAGCGCGCCGGCAAGACCGCCGCCGACATCGACGGTGTGATCGTCGCCTGCTCCAACCTGCAGCGCGCCTATCCGGCCATCGCCATCGAAGTCCAGGAAGCACTGGGCATCCAGGGTTTCGGTTTCGACATGAACGTTGCCTGCTCGTCGGCGACCTTCGGCATCCAGCAGGCGGCCAACACCGTGCAACTGGGCCAGGCCCGGGCGATCCTGATGGTCAACCCGGAAGTCTGCACCGGTCACCTGAATTTCCGTGACCGCGACAGCCACTTCATCTTCGGAGACGCCGCAACCGCCGTCGTCATCGAGCGTGCCGATACGGCGACGTCGAAACACCAGTTCGAGGTGGTCAGCACCAAACTGCTGACCAAATTCTCCAACAACATCCGCAACAACTTCGGCTTCCTCAACCGTGCAGCGGAAGAGGGCATCGGTGCCCGCGACAAGCTGTTCGTGCAGGAAGGCCGCAAGGTATTCAAGGATGTCTGCCCGATGGTGGCCGAACTGATCGGCGAGCATCTGCAAGAGAACAAGCTCAACGTCGGTGACGTGAAGCGCTTCTGGCTGCACCAGGCCAACCTGAGCATGAACCACCTGATCGTGCGCAAGTTGCTGGGCCGCGAAGCGACTGAAGAAGAAGCCCCGGTGATTCTCGACACCTACGCCAATACCAGCTCCGCCGGTTCCGTGATCGCATTTCACAAGTATCAGGACGATCTGGCGGCTGGTTCGCTGGCGGTGCTGAGTTCGTTCGGCGCCGGCTACTCGATTGGTAGTGTGATTCTGCGCAAGCGTTGAAATTAAGGTTAATTTCCTCTTAATCGCGTTGATCTTTCCTACAGCCGGATCAACTGCAACGCTGTAATTTTCGAGGGTGACGGCAGGGTGGTGCGTTGAGCGCCATCCTGCCGTTATCATTTTCGAAGTCAGGACAAGGGGATTGAGGGATGGCGGCTGACGACACCCAACTGCTGGCACGTTTGCTGGCTGGTGAGCAGAAGGCTTTCAAGGAACTGGTCACGACCTATCAAAGCGCCATGCGCGCGGTAGCCTATGCGATTGTCGGCCAGCGCCACGTCGAGGAAGTGGTGCAGGACGCCTGGCTGTCGGTGGTGCGCCATATCGGCAGCTTCGAGGGGCGCTCCAGTCTCAAGACCTGGCTGCTGACCATCACCGCCAACTCGGCCAAGGGTCGTTACAAGCAGAACCGCCGCGAAGTGCTGATGGATGATCTGCCGTCGCCCCACGGCACCATCGACGACGACCGTTTTTCCACCGGCGACGGCCATTGGCTGATCGCCCCGTTCGCCTGGCATCAGGACACCCCCGAAGCGCTGCTCACCGAGGGTGAGTTGCGCGAATGTCTGGAGCACACGCTGCTGAGCCTGTCGGAACTGCAAAGCAGTGTGCTGGTGTTGCGCGAGCGCCAGGGCCTTGAACTGGAAGACATCTGTAATCTTCTGGAAATCTCGCTCTCCAATGTCCGTGTGCTGCTGCATCGGGCACGTTTGAAGGTCTTCGCGACCGTGGAACATTTTGAGGAGACAGGCGAATGTTGACCTGCAAGGAGCAAGTGGCACGTTCCAGCGATTATCTCGATGGCCAGTTGAGCTTTCGCGAGAAGTTGTTGGTGCGTCATCACCTGATGTTCTGCCCCAATTGCCGGCGTTTCATTCGTCAGATGCGTCTGATGCAGGCGACATTGCGGGTGATGCCGGAGAAACCGGATGAGGGTGTGGATGCGTTGGCCGAGCGTTTGGCGGCACAGCGGCGAAAAGACAGTCCCTGAGGCAAAAAACAGCCCGGCGTAACAGCGGCGAACGGATGATGGGGGTCGCTGCTGCACCGGGCTGTAGGAGAAAAGCAGCTTCAAGCGACAAGTGAGGCATTCACTCGCGGCTTGAAACCTGGCATTGCTGTTTTAGAACTTGGCTTCGGCATCCAGTTGCAGCGTGTTGATGTCGGAGTCGGTCTTCTTGAGGCTGGCGTTGGTGTAGTCCGAGTTAGCCATGAAATACGTGGCGCCCAGGGTGAAGTTCTTGTCCAGCTCGTAGCTCACTTTCAGCTTGCTGCCGCGCGAACCGGTGTAGCCGTTGGCGAAGTCGGAGTCGGTGAAGGCACCCACCACCGCGTTACGCTGTACGTCGCGATAGTTGTAGTCGACGCCGAAGCCGTAAACCTTGGTCTTCACGCCGGCCAGCCAGCCAGTGTCCTGGTCGTTGCTGGCGTCTTTGTTGTTCACGTACTGACCGTAGATCGACAACGGAACCGGCAGGTTGGCGATGTCCAGTTGACCGAAGCCTTCATACAGTTTGAAGGTTTCGTTCGGGCTGTTGCCGTTGACGGCCAGGGCGCATGGCGCGGTCACGGTGCCGCTGGTAGGGCAGGCGCTGTTCTTGTCGTTGTCGTAGGAATAGATGCTGCCGCCCAGGGTCAGTTTCAGGCTGTCGGTCAGTGCGAAACGACCGCCCAACTGGCCAGCGTACAGACGCAGGTCGTGCTTGAACTGCACGCCTTCGCCGTCGACGTTGTCCTTGAGGGTGTAGTGACCGGCGCTACCGAACAGCTCGGTGCTGCCGCTCAGTGGGTACTTGTAGGTAACGGCCAGGCCTTCCGGGTTGATGTCGCTGTCCCAGATGATGTCGCCCATGCTCACCCATGGCTGGTTCATTTTACCGGCGATCAGGTGCAGGTTCTTGACCGCGTCAGGGTGGTAGTCGACGTAGCCCAGGTCGAGCCAGATCTGCTTCTTGTCGAAGTAGTTGTTCAGGTCCTGGTTGGTGGAGCGGGCGTCGTCGCTGCTGCCGGTGGCGATACGGATACCGGTATCAACCTGCGGGTTGATTTCGGTGTAGGCACCCAGACGGGCACGAATGCGCTGACGGTCCTGGTCCTTGGCGTTCGGTACGCCGTCGTTCTTCACGGTTTCCTGGCGGAAACGTACGTCGCCCTTGAACTGGGTCTTGGCAGCCCAGGCGAGTTTCTGGTCGAAGCTGCTCAGCTCGTTGGTTTTCTTCGCGGTTGCCGCGATTTGCTCGTTGGTCTCTTGCTGCGCCTGCTGCGCGATTTGCTGGGCCTTCTGATCCTGGGCCAGTTCGGTTTGCAGCTCTACGTACTGCGCCTGGGTGATGGAACCGTTAGCCTTGAGCATGTCGAGCAGTTTGGCGTCGACTGCGGCACTGGCCGGAACACTCATGGCCAGCAACAGGCCACCGCACAGGGCCGCCGCAGTTTTCGTGGAAGCAAGACGCATAGCATTCTCCGAAGATGAGAGGGATGGCTGAACCATCCTGGGCACAACCGACAATTTGAAGGTCGGAAAACTGTGTCCGGGTAGAACCCGGCGCTCTAAAAACAGGCGCCAGTATCGCGATGGTTTATGACAGAGCAGTGGCACGGTGATGGCAGGTTGATGACGATACAAAACCTCCGTGAACTATTGATCCAGAGCGCTGTCGCGCAATCGGACGTGGGCAAGACGGGGGCGATCAGCGATACTCGCGAGGCTTTCAGGGCCAAAAGTGGAGAGGAAAATGCCGTTGCAGCGCCTGCAAAAACTGTCGGAAATCGAACCGGTGTTCTGGGATGCACTGGTGCCGGAAAACCAACCGTTTCTGCGCCATGCCTTCCTCGGTGCACTGGAGGACAGCGGCAGCGTCGGCCCGCACACCGGCTGGCAGCCGGAACATTTGCTGCATGTGGAAAATGGTCGTCTGATCGCGGCGCTGCCCGCGTATCGAAAGTGGCATTCCTACGGCGAATACGTCTTTGATCACGGTTGGGCCGACGCCTGCGCCCGCGCCGGCATCGATTACTACCCCAAGTTTTTGAGTGCGGTGCCGTTCAGCCCGGTCACCGGGCCACGCCTGTTGGCGGCGAACGTCGAGGATGGGTTTGAACTGCTCAAGAGCCTGCCGGGTTATCTGGAAATCGAAGAACTCTCCGGCGCCCACATCAACTTCACCGATGCCTTTACCGATGCCGCCATGGCCGAGCAGCCGGGCTGGCTGCAACGCATCGGCTGTCAGTACCACTGGCAGAATCGCGGCTATCGCGATTTTCAGGACTTTCTCGACGTGCTCAGTTCGCGCAAGCGCAAACAGATGCGCAAAGAGCGCGAGCAAGTGGCGGGGCAGGGGTTCGAATTCGAATGGCTTGAGGGCAGAGAGCTGGACGAGGCGCAGTGGGATTTTGTCTACGCCTGTTACGCCAACACCTACGCGGTACGCCGGCAGGCGCCGTACCTGACCCGGGAGTTCTTCAGCCTGTTGGCAGAGCGCATGCCGGAATCGATCCGCGTCGTGCTGGCCAGGCAGGGTTCAAGGCCTGTGGCGATGGCATTCAGCCTGGTGGGCGGCGACAGTTTTTACGGGCGCTACTGGGGATGCCTGGCCGAGTACGACCGGCTGCATTTCGAAACCTGTTTCTACCAGGGCATGGACTACGCGATTGCCCAGGGTTTTCAGCGTTTCGACGCCGGCGCCCAGGGCGAACACAAACTGATTCGCGGGTTTGAACCGGTGATCACTCACTCCTGGCATTACCTTCGCCATCCCGGTTTGAAAGCCGCGGTCAAAGACTTCCTGCACCAAGAGCGCGCCGGTGTACTGGCCTATGCCGAAGAGGCGAGGAGCGCCTTGCCGTATCGGCAAGCCTGATCCTCGCCACTGCCCTCAACTGTCGTCCTTGCCCAGCCAGCGATAGACCACACCGCCCACCACCGCGCCCAGCAGCGGCGCGACCCAGAACATCCACAGTTGCGCGATCGCCCAGCCGCCGACCATCAGCGCCGGGCCCGTGCTGCGGGCCGGGTTGACCGAGGTGTTGGTCACGGGAATCGAGATCAGGTGGATCAGTGTCAGGGCCAGACCGATGGCGATCGGTGCCAGTCCCGCCGGGGCGCGTTTGTCAGTGGCGCCGAGGATGATGACCACGAACATGGCGGTCATGACCAGTTCGGTGACGAACCCCGATGCCATGGAGTATTTGCCTGGCGAGTGTTCGCCATAACCGTTGGAGGCCAGGCCTGCGGCGATGTCAAAACCCTCCTTGCCGCTGGCAATGTGATACAGCAGCGCCGCTGCCAGAATCCCGCCGATCACCTGGGCGATGATGTAGGCGGGCAGTTCTTTGGCCGGGAACCGGCCGCCGACGACCAGACCAACCGACACGGCCGGGTTGAGGTGACAGCCGCTGATATGGCCGATGGCAAACGCCATGGTCAGCACCGTCAGACCAAATGCCAGGGCGACCCCCAGCACGCCGATACCCAAGGGTGAGGACGCAGCGATCACCGCGCTGCCACACCCGCCTAACACTAACCAGAACGTACCCAACAACTCCGTGGCCGAACGTTTTAACAGAGACATGAGAGTGTCCTTGACAGACGCGCTATCGAGACTGTATCGAATTGTGCTTCCTTGCAATTACGACAGGTTCATCTCCAGAACCTTCGCTGAGTACAGCAGGGAATGCGGGGATTTCCAGCAGGCATGAAAAAACCGCCAGAGCCCGTGGTGGAAGGGCTGTGGCGGTTTTTTGTTGGTCGCAGGATCAATCGATGCCGACAAACCCTCCGGTCTGGTGCGCCCATAGCCGTGCGTACAATCCACCGTGGGCCAGCAGTTCGGCATGGTTGCCGGTTTCGGCGATCCTGCCGTTCTCCAGCACCACCAGCCGATCCATGCGGGCAATGGTCGAAAGGCGGTGGGCGATGGCAATTACGGTCTTGCCCTGCATCAGGGTTTCCAGGCTTTCCTGGATCGCCGCTTCGACTTCCGAGTCCAGTGCCGAGGTCGCTTCGTCCATGATCAGGATCGGCGCGTCCTTGAGCAGCACCCGGGCAATCGCGATCCGCTGGCGCTGGCCGCCGGACAGCTTGACGCCGCGCTCACCGACATGGGCATCGAATCCGGTGCGTCCTTCGGCATCCGACAGCAGGGGAATGAACTCGTCGGCGCGGGCCTTGTGCACCGCTTCCCAGAGTTCGGCGTCGGTGGCGTCAGGCTTGCCGTACAGCAAGTTGTCGCGGATCGAACGGTGCAGCAACGACGTGTCCTGAGTGATCATGCCGATCCGCGCACGCAGGCTCTCCTGGCCGACTTCAGCGATATTCTGGCCATCGATCAGGATCCGCCCGCCCTCGACGTCGTACAGACGCAACAGCAGGTTGACCAGGGTCGACTTGCCGGCGCCGGACGGGCCGATCAGACCGATTTTCTCGCCGGGTTTGATGGTCAGGTTGAGGTCGCCGATGATGCCTTTCTTCTTGCCGTAGTGAAAATCCACGTGCTCGAAACGCACTTCGCCACGGGCCACGGCCAGCGGTTTGGCCTGTTCGTGATCGGTGACGCTGACCGGTTGCGAGATGGTCTGCAGACCGTCCTGGACCATGCCGATGTTTTCGAAGATCCCGGTGACCACCCACATGATCCAGCCGGACATGTTGACGATGCGGATCACCAGGCCGGTGGCCAGGGCGATGGCGCCGACGGTGATCAGCGACTGCGACCACAGCCACAGCGCCAGCGCGGTGGTGCCGACGATCAGCAGACCGTTCATGGTGGTGATCGCCACGTCCATGCTGGTGACCACACGGCCGGCCATCTGGGCCTTTTCGGTCTGCTCCTGCATCGCTTCGCGGGCGTAATGCTGTTCGAAATTGGTGTGGGCGAACAGCTTCAGGGTGGCGATGTTGGTGTAGCCATCGACGATCCTGCCCATCAGTTTCGAACGCGCGTCAGACGCTGCGACGGAGCGGTCCTTGACCCGTGGCACGAAGTAGTAGAGCGCGCCGATGTAGGCGGCGATCCAGGTCAGCAGGGGGACCATCAGGCGCCAGTCGGCTTCGGCGAACAGCACCAGCGAACTGACCGCGTAGATCAGCACGTGCCACAACGCATCCACTGCCTGCACGGCGGAGTCGCGCAGCGAGTTGCCGGTCTGCATGATGCGCTGGGCGATGCGCCCGGCGAAATCGTTCTGGAAGAAGTTCAGGCTCTGCTTGAGCACGTAGCTGTGGTTCTGCCAGCGAATCATGCTGGTCATGCCCGGGCTCAGCGTCTGGTGCACCAGCAGGTCGTGCAGGCCGAAGAAGATCGGACGCAGCACCAGCGCAACCACTACCATCCAGGTCAGTTCCAGGGCGTGGTCGCTGAAGAAGTTCGGGTTGGGGGTGCCTTGGGCCAGGTCGATGATGCGGCTCAGGTAACTGAACAGCGCCACTTCGATCAGGGCGGCGAACAGGCCGACCACCAGCAGGGCGGCGAAACTCGGCCAGACCTGCTTCAGGTAATAGGTATAGAAGGGCAGAACACGGTTCGGCGGAGCCGCCGTAGGAGCGTCACGGAATATGTCGATCAGTTGTTCGAAACGGCGATAGAGCATCAGATAACCGCCCGGAGCACGGGCTCTCCTTTTATCAGTGTGAGCGGCGCGATGGGTGATCGGCGCCGCTCGATATGCCCTGTAAAGCTTAGTCGATGCGCTTGGCCGACTTGATGATCACAGGGTCGACAGGCACGTTTTGCATGCCCTGTTTGGTGGTGGTCTGGGAGTTGACGATGATGTCGACCACGTCCATGCCCTTGACCACTTTGGCGAACACCGCGTAACCGGCGTCGCGGCCCGGATCGAGGAAGGCGTTGTCGGCCACGTTGATGAAGAACTGGCTGGTGGCCGAATCCGGGTTGGAAGTACGGGCCATCGACAGGGTGCCACGAACGTTGTGCAGACCGTTGCTGGCTTCGTTCTTGATCGGTGCCTTGGTTTCTTTCTGTTGCATCTGCTGGGTGAAGCCGCCGCCCTGAGCCATGAAGCCCGGGATCACGCGGTGGAAAATGGTGTTGGTGTAGAAACCGCTGTCGACGTACTCAAGGAAGTTCTTGGTACTGATCGGCGCCTTGACCGGGTCCAGTTCGATTTCGATCTGGCCGTTGGTGGTGTCCAGCAGCACGTGCGGCGCTTTTGCCGGCGTGGCAGCCATCAGGTTGGCGGCGAACAGCACGGTGCCGGCGGCGAGGGCGAGTTTTTTCAGCATGGGTCAGTGATCCTGAGGGTGATTATCGGCTGTGGCGAGGAACTCCAGCAGCGTTTGATTGAAGCGTTCGGGCTGATCGAGCGGGGTGGCATGGCGAGAATCGGCGATCACCACCAGCCGCGCATCGGGCAGCAGTCTGACATAGGTTTCTTTCAGCGAAACGGGGGTGTAGTCCCGGTCGGCGCTGACGACGAGGGTTGGACAGGTGACCCGGCAAAGGCGTTCCTGAACCCCCCAGCCAACAATCGCATCGAAGCTGGCGAGATAAGCACGTTTGTCGTTTTTTGCCCAGCGTTCGGCCATCTTCTGTCGCAAATCCGCCTGTTCCGGTTTGGGGAACAGCTTGGCACCCAACGCCTTGCCAATGGTCGCCAGGCTGAGCAGGCGCATCAGGCTCCAGCGCTTGAACCACTGCCAGTAATCGTCGCGGCTGCGCACCTTGACCTCGGGCGCGCTGTTGACGATGGTCAGGCTCTTGAGCATCTGTGGCTGATCGACGGCGAACTGGAAGCCGATCATGCCGCCCATGGACAGCCCGACGTAATGCACCGGGCCGAGCTTCAGGTGCTCGATCAGGGCGAGCATGTCAGCGCTGAACCCGGCGATGCTGTAGCGTTCGCGGGGCTTGTCGGAGCGGCCGTGACCGCGCACATCCGGGACGATCACCCGGTAATGCGCGGCGAGTGCCGGAATCTGCATTTCCCAGTCCAGGGTGCTGGAACCGAGCCCGTGAACCAGCAGCAACGGATCGCCGTGGCCATATTCCTCGTAGTGCAGGTTGCAACCTTCATGCTCGAAATACGCCATGGGTGAACTCCGTGTCAGGCTTGTTCAGGGGCGGCGAACGGTGCGTCCAGCGGCAGGGTGTCGAAAGTGCGCAGCAGTTCGATAAGGATTTGCGTGGCTGGACCCAAGGGTTTGTCCTTGTTCGAATACAGATAGAAACTGGAGTTGCGATTGCCGCCCCTGTCCAACGGTAGCAGCTTGAGTGAGCCGTCTTTCAGCTCCCGCTCGATCATGTGTCGGGGCAGCCAGGCGAATCCCAGGCCACTGCTGACAAACGTCGCCGCCGTGGCGAGACTGCCGACGGTCCAGCGTTGTTCGGCGCCGAGCCAGCCAACGTCCCGGGGTTGCTGGCGGCCGGAGTCGCGGATCACCACTTGCATCTGGGTTTCCAGGTCCTGGAAATTCAGCTCGCGGTTCAGCCGGTGCAGGGCGTGTTCGGGGTGGGCAACGGCGACGAACTCCACGTCGCTCAATTCCGCGCCGAGGTAACCGGGAATGCTCAGTCCGGTGATGGCCAGATCGGCCACACCTTCGAGCAGCACTTCTTCGACGCCTGACAGCACTTCCTCACGCAGACGCACGCGGCAGCCGCGGCTTTGGGGCATGAACGCGGTCAGCGCGCGAACGAGGCGGGCAGTCGGGTAGGCGGCATCGACCACCAGCCGCACCTCGGCCTCCCAGCCTTGCTCCATATGATGGGCGAGGTCTTCCAGTTGGCTGGCCTGTTTCACCAGTTGCCGAGAGCGTCGCAGCAACACGCCGCCGGCCTCGGTCAGCACCGCCTTGCGGCCGTCGATGCGCAGCAACGGCACACCGAGTTGATCCTGCATGCGGGCGACGGTGTAGCTCACCGACGATTGCGAACGGTGCAAGGCTTCGGCGGCCTGGGCGAATCCGCCATGGTCGACCACCGCCTGCAACGTTCGCCATTGATCAAGGGTCACGCGGGGCGCTTTCATCGATAGCTCCTCTTGTCCTAAGCTGGCTGTCCCTCATGGAGACTGCCGAATGAAAAAATTCTGTTGTGTGGTGCTGGCGCTGCTGCCGCTGACCGCGTTTGCGTATCCGATCGATGTGCAGAAGAATCTCAATGGCCTGAAGATCGACTACGAGTCTTATGACACCGATAAAGACATCGGCTCCATCCGGGTCGCCAACTACGGCGAGGTCGACGCGGTCTGCAAAGTCGTGTTCAGCAATGGCCCGGAAGCGCCGCGAACCCGCAATATTGAAGTGCCGGCCGGCAAACACACCAATGCCACCGCCAAGTTCTCCCGCGAGATCATCAAGCTGCGCGTCGAGCTGAGCTGCAAACCGAAATAACCGGCCCCAATCCTGTGGGAGCAGGCTCGCTCCCACAGGGCACAGGTTGCATATAAACGAATATTTCGATGGTTTGCAGCAATTATTTGCGCTTTTTGATCGATATGACTCTGTTTAACCTTCACTCCATCGACTTACAACATTCTCGGATGGAGGCTACACAACATGTCCCGCGTTCTGATCATCGAAAGCAGCGCCCGCCAGCAAGACTCGGTTTCCCGTCAACTGACCCAGACCTTCATCAGTCAGTGGAAAGCAGCGCATCCGGACGATCAGATCACCGTTCGTGACCTCGCCGTGAACCCGGTGCCACACCTGGACATCAACCTGCTGGGCGGCTGGATGAAATCCGCCGAGCAGCGCAACGACAGCGAGCAGTCCTCGCTGGACCGTTCCAACGAATTGACCGATGAATTGCTCGCCGCCGACGTGCTGGTGATGGCTGCGCCGATGTACAACTTCGCCATCCCGAGCACCCTGAAAGCCTGGCTCGACCATGTACTGCGTGCCGGTGTGACCTTCAAGTACACCGAAACCGGCCCGCAAGGCCTGCTCAGCGGCAAGCGTGCCTACGTGCTGACCGCCCGCGGCGGCATCTACGCCGGTGGCCCGGCGGATCATCAGGAACCGTACCTGCGTCAGGTGATGGGGTTCATCGGCATCCACGACGTGACCTTCATCCACGCCGAAGGTATGAACCTGGGCGGCGACTTCCAGGAGAAAGGCCTCAATCAGGCCAACGCCAAACTGTCCCAGGTCGCTTGATATGTTAATCGCCAGATAATCGCCGATTGTTCTAGTGACCTGGCGCAACCCCTTCAAGGCTCTACGCGCATCGAACCTCCCTTTGCACTTGTTGCTCCTGAGTGCTGCAGCCCGATTGAACGCTTTAGCGAGATCGGGCTTTTTTTTGCCCGGGATTTAGCGATGGCCGGCAAAAAACGCTATCGTCGCCGCCATTCGAAATCGAGGCGAGCATGGGCTATCTACTTTTTGTCACGCTGATCCAGGCGTTTTCCTTCAGTCTGATCGGCGAATACCTGGCCGGTCATGTCGACAGCTACTTCGCGGTGCTGGTGCGTGTGGTGCTGGCCGGGCTGGTGTTCATTCCGCTCACCCGCTGGCGCTCGGTGGAGCCGGCGTTCATGCGCGGCATGCTGCTGATTGGCGCGTTGCAGTTCGGCGTGACCTACGTTTGCCTGTACTTGAGCTTCCGGGTACTGACGGTGCCGGAAGTGTTGCTGTTCACCATCCTCACGCCGTTGCACGTGACGTTGATCGAAGATGCACTGAACCGCCGCTTCAACCCGTGGGCGCTGATCGCCGCACTGGTGGCGGTCGCAGGCGCGGCGGTGATCCGCTACGACCGGATCAACCCGGACTTCTTCATGGGCTTTTTGCTGCTGCAACTGGCCAACTTCACCTACGCCGCCGGGCAGGTGCTGTACAAACATCTGGTGGCGAAACACCCGAGCGATCTGCCGCATTACCGGCGCTTCGGTTTCTTCTACCTCGGCGCACTGGCGGTGGCGTTGCCGGCGTTCCTGCTGTTCGGCAAATCCAACTTCCTGCCGGAAGCTCCGCTGCAATGGGGCGTGCTGGTGTTCCTCGGTCTGGTCTCGACCGCGCTCGGTTTGTACTGGTGGAACAAGGGCGCCTGCCTGGTCAACGGCGGCACCCTGGCGGTGATGAACAACCTGCATGTGCCGGTGGGGTTGCTGCTGAACCTGCTGATCTGGAATCAGCACGAAGAACTGGGGCGGTTGTTCCTCGGTGGCAGCGTGATTCTGGCGGCGGTGTGGATCAGCCGGTTGGGGATTCGCCAGTCGGCGCCAATTGCTCCACCAGAAACTCGATAAACGCCCGGGTCTTCTGCGGCACCCGTCGCGCTGAGGAATACACGGCATTGATGGTGATCGCCGGTGCCTGCCATTCGCACAGCACCGGCACCAGCCGCCCGGCCGCCAGCGCTTCTTCGACGATGAAGTCCGGCAGCAGCGCAATGCCCATGCCGGCCTCGGCCGCTTGCGCCAGCAGGTCGCCGTTGTTGGCGTGCAGCGGCCCGGTCACGTTGACCCGCTGCGTCTCCTTGCCGTTGCACAGTCGCAGGCTGACGCCGCTCTGCAGATAGCCGTAGTTCAAGCATTGATGCGAGCGCAGATCCTGCGGGGTCTGCGGCGCGCCTGCGCGTTCGAGGTAAGCGGGGGAGGCGACCATGATCCGCGGCGCCGGCGCCAGTTGCCGGGCGATCATGGTCGAGTCGGGCAGGCTGGCGATACGGATGGTCACGTCGAACCCACCGCGCACCGGATCGACCTGCTGGTCGCTGAGCACCAGTTGCAGCTCGATGTTCGGGTGCTGCTCGTGGAACAGCGGAATCAGCTTGCCCAGTCGCCGCAGGCCGAACGACATCGGCGCGTTGACCCGCAACACCCCGCGCAATTCACCCACCCCATCCCGCGCCCGCTGTTCGGCCTCGTCCAGTGCCGCAATCACTTCTCGCGCCGCTTCGAAATATTCGGCACCGGCCTCGGTCAGGTGCAGGCTGCGGGTGGTGCGTTGCAGCAGTTGCACACCGATGGCTTCTTCCAGCGCCTGAATCTGTTTGCTGACTTTCGAGCGGGGCACGTCCATGGCCCGGGCGGCGGCCGCGAAGCCGTTCTCGCCGACCGTCACCACGAAGGCGCGCATGCATTCGATGCGATCCATGATTGTCCCTATTTTAGAATCAATGATTCTCGATTTTAGGGAATTGTCCCTTTATCGGCTAGCCCCTAAAGTGACATCCAAGCCGAGACAACAACGCCGAAGACGGCCAGACACTCGACTCACCCATTACCCGATCGAAACTCTGAATCGACATCAAAAGGAACGCGCCATGTCTATCCGTGAACTGTTGAACCCTACCAATTCCGCCCTGATCCTGATCGACCACCAGCCACAAATGGCTTTCGGCGTACAGTCGATCGACCGTCAGACCCTGAAGAACAACACCGTCGGCCTGGCCAAGGCAGCGAAGATCTTCAACGTGCCGACCATCTACACCTCGGTCGAAACCGAAAGCTTCAGCGGCTACATCTGGCCGGAACTGCTGGCGGTGCACCCGGAGCAGAAACCGATCGAGCGCACCTCGATGAACTCCTGGGAAGACAAGGCGCTGGTTGACGCAGTGAAGGCCACCGGTCGCAAGAAACTGATCATCGCCGCACTGTGGACCGAGGTCTGCCTGACCTTCCCGGCCCTGGAAGCCCTGGCCGAAGGCTACGAGGTGTACATCGTCACCGACGCGTCCGGCGGCACCACCAAGGAAGCCCATGACATGTCGGTACAGCGGATGATTCAGGCCGGCGCAGTACCGGTGACCTGGCAGCAAGTGCTGCTCGAGTACCAGCGTGACTGGGCGCACAAAGACACTTATCAGGCGGTGATGGACCTGGTGCTGGAACACAGCGGCGCTTACGGCATGGGTGTCGATTATGCCTACACCATGGTGCACAAGGCGCCGCAACGGCAGGCCAAGTAATTTAGGGAAACGATGCAAAACCTGTGGGAGCCAGCCTGCTGGCGATTGCAGTGGATCAGACCGATCAATGTCTGATGACACTCCGCAATCGCCAGCAGGCTGGCTCCCACATTTGATCGGCGGTGTTACATGAGGTGTTTTTCAGCTTCAGGTATGTGCGCCGAACCCAACACCGCCGGCAATAGCCCCGACCGCAAATCCCCACCGCTCGGCTGCTGATACAGGCTCAACCCGAACTCCGGCAGCACCGCCAGCAGGTAATCGAAAATATCCCCCTGGATCCGCTCGTAATCGGCCCACACCGTGGTGGTGGTAAAGCAGTAGATTTCCAGCGGAATACCCTGGGCCGTGGTCTGCATCTGGCGGACCATGCAGGTCATGTTCGGCTGGATCTCCGGGTGGCTTTTCAAGTAAGCCAAGGCGTAAGCGCGGAAGGTGCCGATGTTGGTCATGCGCCGGCGGTTGGCCGACATCGCCGCGACGTTGCCCTGCGCTTCGTTCCAGGCCTTGAGCTCGGCTTTCTTGCGGGCCATGTACGCGGTCAGCAGGTGCACCTGGGAGAGTTTTTCTTCTTCATCGTCGCGGATGAACCGCACACCACTGGCGTCGATGAACAGACTGCGCTTGATCCGCCGCCCGCCGGACTGCTGCATGCCGCGCCAGTTTCGGAACGACTCGGACATCAGGCGCCAGGTCGGGATCGAGACGATGGTCTTGTCGAAGTTCTGCACCTTGACCGTGTGCAGGGTGATGTCGACCACGTCACCATCGGCGCCGACCTGCGGCATTTCGATCCAGTCGCCGACCCGCAGCATGTCGTTGCTGGTCAGTTGCACGCTGGCGACGAACGACAGCAAGGTGTCCTTGTAGACCAACAGGATCACCGCCGACATCGCACCCAGACCCGACAGCAGCAACAGTGGTGAACGGTCGATCAGGGTGGCGACGATGATGATCGCGCCGAACACGTACAGGACCATTTTCGCCAGTTGCACATAGCCCTTGATCGAGCGGGTGCGGGCGTGTTCGGTGCGGGCGTAGATGTCCAGCAATGCATTGAGCAGGGCGCTGACCGACAACAGCAAGAACAGAATGGTGAACGCCAGCGCCACATTGCCGAGGAACACCATGGCGGTCTTGCTCAGTTCCGGCACCAGGTGCAGGCCGAACTGGATCACCAGCGACGGCGTCATCTGCGCCAGACGCTGAAACACCTTGTTATGGCGAAAGTCGTTGATCCAGTGCAACGCGGGCTGGCGACCGAGCATGCGGCTGGCATGCAGGATCAGGTAGCGCGCCACTCGTCCGAGGACCAGCGCGATCACCAGCAGCAGGACCAGAGCCAGGCCGGCGTGCAGGAGCGGGTGCTGATCAAGGGCACCCCAGAGGTCTTGGGCGTTGAGCCAGAGCTGTTTGAAATCCATGAGTGAGACGATTCTTCTGTTGGACGCGACGGGCGATTAGAGCATTTAAGACGCTGTGTATTACCGTTGGAGACAAATCGAGCAACAAAAAAGCCACTGATTACCGCGGATTTCACAAAGAAACTCGGCCTGAGCGCTCGAAACCGGTAACCTATGCAGCTGATTTTTTGCATATCTTCGAGGTAGCACCCGTGTTTTCCCAATTCGCCCTGCACGAACGCCTGCTCAAAGCCGTGGCCGAGCTGAAATTTGTCGAGCCAACGCCTGTGCAAGCCGCGGCCATTCCGCTGGCGCTTCAGGGGCGTGACCTGCGGGTGACGGCGCAAACCGGTAGCGGCAAGACCGCCGCTTTTGTCCTGCCGATCCTCAACCGCCTGATCGGCCCGGCCAAGATCCGCGTCAGCATCAAGACCCTGATCCTGCTGCCGACCCGCGAGCTGGCCCAGCAGACCCTGAAGGAAGTCGAGCGCTTTTCGCAGTTCACTTTCATCAAGTCCGGCCTGATCACCGGTGGTGAAGATTTCAAGGTCCAGGCCGCCATGCTGCGCAAGGTGCCGGACATCCTGATCGGCACTCCGGGCCGGATGATCGAGCAATTGAACGCCGGCAACCTCGACCTGAAAGAGGTCGAAGTGCTGGTGCTCGACGAAGCCGACCGCATGCTCGACATGGGTTTCGCCGAAGACGTGCAGCGTCTGGTCGACGAATGCCCGAATCGTCAGCAGACCATGCTGTTCTCGGCCACCACTGGCGGTTCCGGCCTGCGCGAGATGATCGCCAAGGTGCTGAACAACCCTGAGCACCTGCAGCTCAACGCGGTCAGCCAGCTGAACGACACCACTCGTCAGCAGATCATCACCGCCGACCACAACCAGCACAAAGAACAGATCGTGAACTGGCTGCTGGCCAACGAGACCTACCAGAAGGCCATCGTCTTCACCAACACCCGGGCCATGGCCGACCGCATCTACGGTCGCCTCGTCGCCCAGGAATACAAGGCTTTCGTGCTGCACGGCGAGAAAGACCAGAAAGATCGCAAACTGGCGATCGACCGTCTGAAGCAGGGCGGTGTGAAGATCCTGGTAGCCACCGACGTGGCGGCCCGTGGTCTGGACGTCGACGGTCTGGATCTGGTGATCAACTTCGACATGCCACGCAGCGGCGACGAATACGTACACCGCATCGGTCGTACCGGCCGTGCCGGCAACGACGGTCTGGCGATCTCACTGATCTGCCACGGCGACTGGAACCTGATGTCGAGCATCGAGCGTTATCTGAAGCAGAGCTTCGAGCGCCGCACCATCAAGGAAGTCAAAGGCACCTACGGCGGACCGAAAAAGGTCAAGGCCTCGGGTAAAGCTGTCGGCGTGAAGAAGAAAAAGACCGACGCCAAGGGCGACAAGAAGAAAACCGCCGCCAAGACCCCGACCAAGCGCAAGAGCGCCAACCGTCCGAAACCGGATTCTCTGGTGAGCAGCGACGGCATGGCCCCGCTCAAGCGCCGCAAGCCGGCAGCGCCTGCGGCTGAATAAGCCGTTCCAGACGCCGAAAAAAAACCGGACAGTGTCCGGGTTTAATGAGATGGTCAGCCTGACCGAGAAGCCCTGCAGGTTTACGCTTGCAGGGCTTTTTATTGCCGGCGTTTGTCAGCTGCCCAGCTGTCCACGGGTGTCGGCATCAAAGCGCTGCTTGGTCTGATCCGCCTTCGGTTTGAGCTGCGCGAGCAGTGCTGCCTCGCTGTACAGCCCGGGCAGCGCCAGCTCCTTGGGCGTTGGCTCGATCGGGATCAGCACATCTTCACCGACCGCATGCAGCCAGATGGCCACGACCTGCAGCGCCGAAACGAACAGCACCCGCAGCTCAACGGTTTTGCCCTGCAGCTGTGGCGATTGTTCCGCCAGCTTCAGCGCATCGACCGTGGCGCTCGCCAGGTTGCCGTGGTTCAACGAGGCGAACTCGACGTGACCGCGGACTTCGGCCAATTGCGCATCGGCAATTGATACGCCGTCGGCAAACACCAGGTAATGCCAGTCACCGAGCCGGGCATCCTTCAGGCCTTTGCCTTGGCTCAGATCCTCCAGGCTCAACGAATAACCGCGATAGGCCTCGCTCAGGCTGATTTTCGCCGGCACCGCACTGGCGAACTGGCGATTGATGCCAAATCCCTGAGTCTGCAGCGCCGCTTGCAATACTGGACGCAAGGTCTGCACGCCGTTGGAAGGCGCCTTTGGATAAGTCAGTTGCATGATGTCGCCCTCCTAGTTTCTCGCCGTGAAGTAAGTGTGAGTCCAGTTGCCGCCACCGTTGTAGGAACCGGGGAATGAATTCAGTGCGCGGGTCGAGTAGCCGTAGATCGAATCCGCGACCAGCACGTAGTTGCCGTTGGTGCCGTAGATCGTCAGGAAGTGCGCACCGCCGCCGTACCAGGCACAGCGCAGACCGACGGGGCGGCCCATGTTGATCTGGTTCTGGATGGCCGACATCTGCAACGACCCCTGATTCATCCCGTTGTAGCTGCGGGTGGTTTGCAGGGCCGAATCCAGGTAGCCGTAGACGTTACACGGTCCCGGCTGGCTGCAGCAGTTGCGGTTCAGTTGGGTGCTGGCAACGCCGCACTGGGTCCAGGACCCGGTGCCGTAATAGTTGCCGATCGAAGCGGAAACCGCGGCCCAGCACCAGTTGGTCTGGGTCTGTTGCTGCATCGTGAAGTTGAGGCTTGGGGCCGCCAGAGCCTCGGCCTGTGGAGCTGCTTCGACCTCGACCAGATGCGCGTCGAGCAGATGGCCGGTCAGGCACCCGGGCAGGGTGTTGCCGGTGAACTGCGTTGTTTCAGTGGTTAACATTTTTCAATCCTCCATGAATGAAAACAAATGTCCTGCATAGATGTGCGAGCCGTCGGCGGTTAAGGGGTGCCACTTCTGCGGCGGGTTCCGAACAGGCTCGAGGAAACCCTAGGTCTGCATATGCATTTGTGCAAATAAATAAATGCACAAATGCAATTTTGCGGGCGAAAGGACACTGCTTTCAGCATGTCCTTTGTGGTGGAAGTTGAAGTGCGAGGCCTTTGCCCACGTCGTTACCCTTCGGTTTTATGCTCGGCCGAATCCAGCTCCTTCAAGCGCTGATCGATCAGCTGGCATTTGTCCGGCAGATCGGCAGAGGCGGTGCCCAGATCCATTTTTTGCAGCTCGGCATTGATTTCCTTGGCCTTGGTCGGGTTTTGCTCGGTGAGTTTTGCCACTTCCTGGGCCAGTTGCTCGCGCTTGGCGGTGGCTTCTTCCGGGGTGCAGGCCCAGACGGGCAGGGCGCAGGCGAGGGTGGTGGCAAGAGTGAGTTTGAGCAGGGTTTTCATGGGGGCAGGCCTCGGATCCGGTTAAGGCGGGTTAATCGGTTGAGGGCTGTGTCCAGTGAAAAGTTCAGTGTCTTTGCCGGCTCAGTCGCCGTGGCAGCAACTGGATTTTTGCGCGGCGTCATAACGATCATGATGCCGCACCCACTCCATGATCTCGTCCTCGTTCCGGCCTTTGGGCGTGAGGTCGAGAAAGTTGTAGGCGCCGACCAGCATGTCCAAACCCCGGGCGTAAGTTGAGTAGGTGTGGAATATCTCGCCGTTATTGGCGCGATAAAACACGCTCAGCCCCGGCATCTCTTCCTCGGCACTGTCAGTCTTTTCATAGTTGTAGGTAGCCTTTGCGGTTTCGGCGTCTTCTGCGTGGGCGCAAACACCAAAGTCGTAGTTAAAGTCGGAACCGTCTGACGACACCCAGTCGAACTTCCAGCCCATCCGCCGCTTGAACGCCTGGAATTCGGCAAATGGTGCGTGGGATACCGCCACCAACGCGATGTCGTGATGGGCGAGGTGCAAATTGGCGCCGTCGAAGTGGTCTGCGAGGAAGGAACAGCCCTGGCAGCCTTCTTCCCAGCCTTTGGCGAACATGAAGTGGTAAACGATGAGCTGGCTGTGGTCGCCGAACAGATCGGCCAGTTTCATTTCGCCGTCCGGCCCCATGAAACGATAGTCCTTGTCTACCTTCACCCACGGCAGAGCGCGGCGTTTGGCGCTAAGGCGGTCGCGCTCCCGGGTGAAGGCCTTTTCATCGGCCAGATGCTGCTTGCGGGCGGTGAGCCACTCTTCGCGCGACACCACCGGATGATTCTCAACGTTCATGCTGATTTCTCCTGCGGGGGTTGAAAACGTCTGTCTCAGACTAGTCGCTCGACACCTGCAAGATTCGACAGACCGCCGGTCGGTCAGGGTGGTAAACGAAGCTGAACGGCTACTGCCCGCTCGGGTCACAACCTAAGACAGCGCCATTAATCACGCGCACCGGAGGTTGAATCAGGATGACGACTTATAACTGGGATTTGATTGAACGCCTGCTGCATGAAGTGCAGAACGGCGCAGGCCACAGCTTTGCGCCGCGGTCCTACGCAGAAGACTATGCGGCGGAAAAAGCGGCGGCAGGCGAGCCGATCGAGAATCTGGATCATTTGAAAACGATCGCCTGTGAATACGAGCAGAAGCTGTTGCTGCGCGGTTTTATCGAACCCCGTGGCGACGATGAGGGCAGCACCGGCAACAATTTCAGTCTGACTCCTCGTGGCTCGAGCCTGTTGAGCCTGATCGACAGCAGCATTCCCGGTAACGATCATCCGCGTCAGGTGCTGGATGAACAGGAGGATGCGCTGGATGAGGCGACGTTCGATCGTGTGGCGTCGAACGCGCAGATTGCCTGAACCCTGTGCGGGAGCCGGGTTTTCCGGCTGCCGAAGATTCAATGAATCTCAGCCAGCCTTCGCAGCTTGCAAACATTTGAGATCATTGAAGTCCTTGCGCACCCCGTCGATTTTCTTCAACAACCGCTGTCGTTGTTGTGGCGTACTCTCAGCCATCAGATCCACCGCCAGTGAACGTGCCTGCGCCTCGGTGTCGGCGTAGGCCTTGCGGTAATCCGCTGTCCATAAGCGCTCGCGGTAGACCAGAAGTGTCTCGATCCGCTGTGGGAAATCCGCACTTTTGCGCTGGGCCACGGCGGCGCTGAACTGCTGTTGCCAGTGCGCACGGTTGGCGATCCATTGAGTGTTCTGATCGCCCAGGGCTCTTGACCACGCCATTATGCGTTGCTCTTGCGTGGTGCTCAAAGGCCCGAGCCAGTCGTTGAGGCGCTTGTCCATCCGAGCGCCACGTTCGGCGATCTGCTGGGCCAGTGGTGGCTTCACATATTCCTGCTGGCGTTTGCGCAGATCCTTGGCAAACGCATCGTTCATTTCTGCGACCTGTTTGTCGTCCAGCCCTTGCAGCAACTCAATCGCCGACGGGGTAATCTGCCGGGCAGTTTCGGCAATTGCCTGCTTGGCCTCCAATGTGCGGGCCTGGAGCGCGGCGTCGGTGACCTGGTTGGTTTCGACCATGGTTTGCAGGCGATCCAGCCAGTCCAGATAACCCGGCAATTGGGTGGTGCAGTGCCAGCTCAGGTGTTCCTTGAGGCGCTCGTTGAACCAGCCTTTCTGTTCGCCGGTCATGTCCAGGTAGTCGCTGAGCGTCCATGGAATGATCACATCGAGATTGCGATAGGCGAGGCCGACGCGGCTGCACGCGCCGAGGGCGAGGGTGAAGATCAACAGGGTGGCGCAGTGTTTGAACCAGCGAGACATGAGCGAGTCCTTGCGAAAGCCTGGCGTCTGATTCTTATGTGAACGCAGGATGCTCCCGGCAGTTCAGCCAATCAATAGAACGCGCGTTCGGCCTTGAGCGTGACCAGCCCGTCGCACTGGCTGTTGTGCCCGGAATAGGCGGAGCAATCGCTGCCGCTGAGGCTGGAATTGCTGTAAGTCAGGTCCAGGTCAATGCCCATCACCGGCCGGGAAAACTTCACCGACCAATCGGTAAAACTGCTGACATACCCACCGTCCACCGAGACAGGAGTATTGAGCTGATGGGTGGTGTATTTCATGCTGATCCCGATGCCGAATGGCTGGTTGCCGCCCAGATCGGCGAACAAGGTGTTGTTCTGTTTGTCCGGGTCGTTGCTCAGTGCGATACCGAAACGGCTGCCGAGAAGGGTCAGGCCGCCGAACAGCTCCTGGCTGTCGAGGGTCTCGACCTTCGGATAGCTGTAATGGATCATCCCGACTTCGTAGCCGAGGGTTTGATCGAAAGGTTGTTTAAAGCCTACGTAGGAGTCGATCTCCAGATTCTTGCCCGGCGTCAGCCCCATGCTCGGCGCGTACTGGCCAATGTAGAGGCCGCTGTCGTGGCTCAGGTCGAGGCCGCCGTGGAACGAGCCGGCTGCCGAGGGCTTGACCAGACCCTGGGCCATGCTGCGGCTGGGCGTGGTGCCGAGTTTCAGGTCGAAGTCGCCGAGTTCGCGCTGGAAAATCTGCGCGTGCGCCACCGGGCTCGCCAGCAGTCCTGCAAGAATTAAACAGAGGGGTTTGAGCATGCGTCACTCCTTGAACAGCGAGCGCAGGGCGACGTACCTGCTGAAACGCTTGATCCAGACGCGTGCAAGAATACCGGCGAATGTGCGGCTTCGGAGGCCGTTCGTCGATTTCTGTTGTTTTGTTGAGTTTGATTAAACGCGACAGAGGCGGTGAGAGGGTTCCGGTCCAGACGCTTCGAAGCTCAAAGCGTCTTGGGACTGGTGTGTTGCGGGGGGGATTACTTCTTGCCCAGGCTGATCTGCTTGGACGGGCCGAACGTCTGGCCGCTGACGCCCTTGGCAATTTGCTGGATCTCGCCGCCGGACTTGAGGAATGCCGCGATCTGATCGTTGATCGATTCGCTGGTTTCAACGGCTGGAGCTGGCTTTGCTTTGCTGGTGGATGCTTTTACACGCATGGCGGCCATTAACCTGTAGAAAAGTAACTCGGCCAGGCATCGTACAGGAATAACTTGACAATTGCTTGGTAAATATCCCCCGAAATAACCAACCTTGTTCGTGGATTATTCTTCGCTCAATAATTGAAATACCTCGCTAACCTGCTGTTTTAAATAAAAACGTCGCTCGAGAACGGCATGATTTTCAACGGTCGGGAGCGGAGGAAAATCGCTGGGCCGGTCTGACGAATGGTGCCCGCTCGGCGGCAAGCCTAGAAAAATCAAGGCTTCGCGCAGATTTCCGTCGAGGTCAGGATCTGGCGCCCGACGAAGCCGGCAAAAACGGGTAGAATGCCGCCCACGCAATGAGGGTATTGGAAATGGCTTTAGTCGGGCGTTACAACAGTTTGCAAGTGGTGAAACACACTAACTTCGGTTTATATCTGGACGGCGGTGCCGACGGCGAAATTCTTTTGCCCAACCGTTATATTCCTAAAGATATTCCCAGCGAAGATGAAGACTGGCTCAATGTTTTCATTTATCTGGACAGCGATGACAAACTAATTGCCACCACTGAAAAACCGAAAGTTCAGGTCGGTGAATTTGCCAGTTTGAAAGTTGTTGAAATCAACAGTATCGGTGTGTTCCTCGATTGGGGGTTGCCAAAGGATCTGTTGCTGCCTTACTCCGAAGAAAAACGTCAGATGACCGCTGGCGAATACTGCGTGGTGCACGTCTACCTCGACAAACACACCCGCCGCATCACCGCCACTGCGCGACTGGATCGCTACCTCGACAAGACCCCGGCCAACTACAGCGCCGGCCAGGAAGTCGATCTGCTGGTGGCCGAAGCCACCGACATGGGCTTCAAGGCGATCATCAACAACAAGCACTGGGGCCTGATTCACAAGAACGAAATCTTCAAGTTCATGCGTTCCGGCATGCGCGAGAAAGGCTTCATCAAGGAAGTTCGCGCCGACGGCAAGATCAGCCTGAGCCTGCAACCAGTGGGGCAGGAAGCAGCCAGCAGCCTGAACTCGAAGATCCTCGCCAAGTTGCGCGAAAACGATGGCACCCTGGCCGTCAGCGACAAGAGCGATCCGGCCCTGATCAGCAGCCTGTTCGGTGTCAGCAAGGGCAACTTCAAGAAGGCCATCGGTTCCTTGTACAAGGAAGGCAAGATCGTCATTCATGCCGATCGTATTGAACTAACCTGAGCCTGACGTGGCCCATGTTGCATGGGCTCACTTGAGGTCGGGCAGATGAAAAAAGCGCTGATTGCCTATGTCGCCACGTTACTGACGTTTCTACTGCTGGACGGCATCTGGCTCGGCGTGTTGATGGCGCCGACCTATCGCGAACTGCTCGGTTCGCTGATGCTCGAAAAACCGTTGCTGGTGCCGGCAGCGGTTTTTTATTGCCTGTACGTGTTTGGCTGTGTGGTGTTCGTGGTGTTGCCGGCGATGACCTGGCAACGCGCTGCCCGCTTGGGTGCGCTGCTCGGGCTGGTCGCTTACGGCACCTATGATCTGACCAACTGGGCGACGTTGCGCGGCTGGTCGGTGCAGGTGACATTGATGGATTGGGCCTGGGGGACGTTTGCCACGGCGCTGGCCTGTACGGTCGGATTTGTCGTGACCGGCCGGTATGGCGGGTCAGCCCGTCACCGCTGACGTTTCAGGAGAACGAAGTGTCTCTTCCAGACGGCTTTTTCTGGCCAACTGGTTAATAATCCCCGAGACCATTTTTCGCCCCGGACGAAGAGCCGGGGCTTTGTTTTGATCTTTGGAAAAACTGCCATGTGGTGTGTATTCGAGGTGCTGCGGTGAGCGTCAGTCGGCGCAGTGCCGACGGCTTTGCCCTGCAAGTGATGATCGGCCTGTGCCTGATCTGGGGCGTGCAGCAGGTGATGATCAAGTGGGCGGCGACCGATATCGCGCCGGTGATGCAGGCGGCGGGGCGGTCGGGAATTTCCGCGTTGCTCGTGGGCTTGCTGATTTGCTGGAAGGGCGGCTGGGATCAGGTCGGCACGACCTGGCGCGGCGGTTTACTGGCCGGTGCCTTGTTCGGGCTGGAGTTCTTCTTCATCTCCGAAGGCTTGCAGCTGACCACTGCAGCGCACATGTCGGTGTTCCTCTATACCGCGCCGATCTTTACTGCGCTGGGCGTGCATTTTCTGTTGCCCAGCGAGCGTCTGCGGCCGGTGCAATGGCTGGGGATCCTCATGGCATTCGTCGGGATTGCCGTGGCGTTTGCCGGCGGCGTGTCGTGGGACAACCTCGATCACCGCATGCTGCTGGGCGATGCCCTCGGCGTGCTGGCCGGCGCCAGTTGGGGGGCGACCACCGTAGTGGTGCGCGCCTCGCGCCTGTCGGAAGCGCCGGTGACGCTGACTCTGTTTTATCAGCTGATCGTCGGTTTCGTCGGCCTGCTGTTGATCGCACTGCTCAGCGGCCAGATCACCCACGTCAGCCTGACCGTCGTGGCCGTGGGCAGCGTGCTGTTCCAGGGGCTGGTGGTGTCGTTCTTCAGTTACCTGACCTGGTTCTGGCTGCTGCGCCGTTATCTGGCGGCCAACCTCGCCGTGTTTTCCTTCATGACGCCGTTGTTCGGCGTCACGTTCGGCGTGGTGTTGCTCGGCGAAGAGTTGAGCCTGAACTTCATTATCGGCGCCGTGCTGGTGTTGCTTGGCATCACCTTCGTCAGCGCGGAACAGTGGGTGCGTCGGCGTTTGCGCAAGGCACTCGGTCAGCCGTAACCGATTTGCACGCCAGCCCGCCGGCGATCAGCAAGCCGCTGCCGGCGATCACCAACGCCGGTTGCAGGCCACCGCTGAAATGGCTGCTGACCGCCGCCAGCAACGGCCCGCTGAGCTGGCCGACGGCGAAGCACGCAGTCAGCAGGCCGGCGTTACGCTGGGTGGCGTGGGGCGCCAGTTCCCGGGAGCGTTGCATCACCAGTTGCATGCAGGCCAGGAACGGCGTGCCGCACAGGATCACGCCCAAAGCCAGACCGAGGCCGCTGCCCAACAGGCAGGCAAACACCCCGGCAGCCTGCAACCATAGAGTCGCCATCAACCAGTGCCGGGTGGTGTCCGGATCGTGCCGACGCAGACTCACCAGCAGCACCCCGATCGAGGCGCCGAGGCCGAAGCACGGCCAGAACAGATCGGCCTGCCATTGCCCGTGAAACTGCGCGTTGGCCATTTGCGACAGAAACGTGGCCGGAATGATGTAGCCCACGCCGTACAAGGCATACACCACCGCCAGACGCCCAATTCCACGATCCGACGAACTTGCGGCAGTCGGTGCGGCCGGCACACCGACGCCGGGTTGCGGCAGAATCCGCACGATCCCCAGCAACATCACCAGCGCCACGGCGGCATAGATCAGCCACAAAGTGGCGGAAGTTTGCTGCGCCAGATGTGAGAACAGCGCCAGCAACCCGGTCAGAAAAATCCCCAGCCCCGGCCCGGCAAACACCAACGCCCCCAACCGTGGACGACCGGCCGCCGCAGCCAGTGGCTGACTCAGTGCCGTAATCATCACCAGCACCCAGGCGCTCGCCACACCGGTGCCGAAACGCAGCAGCAGATGCGACCAGAAACCGTTGGCCCAGAACGACGCCAGCGTCAGCAGCACACACAACCACAGGCCGCCGTGCAGGCGCCGCTGCACTTGATCCGGCCGCCGGGAAAACATCGCATCCAGCGCCCCGAGCAGGTAACCGAGGTAGTTGGCCGCCGCAATCAGACCGGCGGCCGTCAGGTCGATCTGGCCTTCGCTGAGCAGGTGCGGCAGTTGCGGGGTGAGGGCGAAACGCCCGATGCCCATGGCCATCATCAGGGCAATGAAACAGGCGGATAAGCGAATCAGCGGTGACATGGTCTGAATTCCGTTGGAGGTTCAATGACCGTCAGGCTAGGACTGATTGACTTTCTTTAAAATTGAATAATAGTGAGTAACTTGTTCTGTTCAGGAGAAAGGTTGTGGAGTTCAGCCAGCTGCGAATCTTCCAGGCCGTGGCGCAGGAGGGCTCTATCACCCGTGCCGCCGAACGTTTGCACCGCGTGCCGTCGAACCTGTCGACCCGGCTTAAACAGCTGGAGGAGCAACTGGGTGTCGAACTGTTCGTCCGTGAGCGTCAGCGTTTGCAGTTGTCGCCTGCGGGAAAAGTCCTGCTGGACTACACCGGCAAACTGTTCGCCCTGCGCGATCAGGCCAGTGCGGCGGTGATGGGCGGGCAACCGGCGGGGGATTTCGTGCTCGGCACCCTGTACAGCACCGCGGCGATCCATTTGCCGGCGCTGCTGGCGCGGTATCACAAGCAGTATCCGGCAGTGAATCTGCAGGTGCAGTCCGGGCCCAGCGGCGAATTGCTGGAAGGTTTGCTCACCGGGCGGCTTGACGCGGCACTGGTGGATGGCCCACCGCAGCTGGCCGGGATCGACGGCGTGCCGCTGTGCAATGAGCGGCTGGTGCTGATCAGCGAGCCGGATCACCCGCCGGTGCGCAGTGCCAAGGATGTCGAGGGGCGGGCGGTGTTTACCTTTCGTCATGGTTGCGCCTACCGGGCGCGGCTGGAGTCGTGGTTCGCTCACTATCACGCGGCGATGGGCCGGGCGATGGAGATCGAGTCCTATCAGGGCATGCTCGCCTGTGTGATTGCCGGCAGCGGCGTGGCACTGATGTCGGAGTCGATGCTCGCCAGCCTGCCGGGGCGTGAAAGTGTCGCGGTGCACTCGCTGGCCGAGCCTTTTGCCAGTGCGACAACCTGGCTCATGTGGCGCCGGGGGATGGTCGGCGCCAACCTCAATGCCTGGATTGAACAGCAGCAGGCGCTCTATCCCGTGGCTGGCGAAGATACCCGGGAAACGGCTTGAACGAACGGTCAGGGATTTTGATCCATTCAGTAACAGATCATTGCGGATTTCGCCGAGCATTGCGTAGGACTTCGGACTATTATCAGTGCGAAGCGGCCTCAGAATTCCGGACGCTCAGCACCACCCTGAAGGGGGCATGACAATGAAAGAGAAAATTCAAAACTGGCTGCACGATTTGGGTGTTGCCCTCGGCTTGATCGAACCGCCTCTGCAACCGGTCCCGATTCGCACTGACGACGAACAGCGTCGGCGTCAGCAGCGTCGGCGCTAATGCCCCGATCTGAATAACAACGATTTGAAGTTAAAGAGATCGCAGCCTTCGTCAACGCCTGCATGAAACCGTGCAGGCGCTGACGAAGACTGCGATCTTTTGCTTTTCAGTGTCGCCCGATCTCGATCAGAAAGCGGCTCAAGTCGTTCGCGGTTTTCGCGTTCTTGAGCATGTGATCTTCTTCGGCGGTGAATGCCGTCAGTCCGAATTCGTCTTCCAGATGGAAGATCAGGTCTTCGATATCCGCCTTCTCCAGACCCAACTCCGCCAGGCTGGTGCGGTCATTGAAGTCTTGGTTTTCCAGCAGACGCTTGATGAACCTGTGGACGGCGGCACGCACGGCAGCTCTTCTCATGGCAGATCTTTTATGGGTAGGTCTGACTGGAGTACAGCAGGCCTCAGGCGTGTCGGCGCAACCATTCGTCAATCATCGAACGTAAATGCGCTCCTGAGAAACTGCCGAAATGCCCGCCATGCACGGTACGGATCGGCAACGCCTGCAAGCGTCGCAGGCTGGCGGCGTAGTCCTCAAGATTCGAGTGGTAGGCGTCTTCAATCAGCGGCCCGTCGTAGATGATGTCGCCGCTGAACAAGGTTTCGCTGGCCACTTCGTAGAGGCTGATCCCGCCCGGCGAATGCCCCGGCGTGTGCAGCACCTGCAGCGTGCGGTTGCCCAGGTCCAGCACATCGCCGTCCTCGACAAAACCCGTGGCCGGCGCCGCCTTGACCCGGTATTCGGCGTAGCACAACGGGCAATCCGGGTGCGCCTCGAACATGTCGTCGCCGACGAAGGCCCGGCTCAAGTCATTCTCGCCATCCGGTGCTGCCAGAATGTCCGCCTCGGCGGGATGTACCAGCCGTTCGGCGAACTCGTGATGCCCGGCGATGTGATCGAAATGGCAATGACTGGCCACCGCCACCAGCGGCCGTTCGGTCAGCCACGGCAATTGCTCGCGCAGGCTGACCAGCCCGGAACCGCTGTCGAGCAGCAAATCCTTGTCACGCCCCTGAACATGCCAGAGGTTGCAGCGGTAGAACGGGCGGATGAATGGTTCGTGGATCAGGCGAATGTCATCGCTCAGGTTTTGCACTTCGAACCACTGATCGCGAGAAACAATCTTCATAAAGCATTTTCTCCAGACGAAAAAAAACGGGTGTGGCAACCGACGCCACACCCGCCGAAGAAAGTTGTTGCTACGGCTTCAGCTTAGATCGCGCTCGCCACGGTCGCCGGGCGACGGGAAAACAGGCTGACCACCACAAAACTCACCAGCCCCACAGCCAGGCTGTAGTAGATCGGCGTGTTGGCATCCAGACCGTCCTTGACCATGAACAGCAAGGCGGTGGCGAAGCCCAGGCCCATGCTGGCGATGGCGCCGGCGGTGGTCGCGCGCTTCCAGAAGATCGCGCCGATCAGCGGTATCAGCATGCCGCCCACCAGCAGGTTGTAAGCGAGGGTCAGGGCGCTGATCACGTCATTGACCACCAGCGCGATACCCAGCACCACGACACCGGTCAGGAGGGTGAACAGACGGTTCACACCCAGGCTCGATTGCTTGCCACCCCGCAGTTTCGGCAGCAGGTCTTCGGTCAGGGTGGTGGCAGCGGCGAGCAGACCGGCGCTGGCGGTGGACATCATGGCGGCCAGGGCTGCGGCGATCACCAGACCCCGGATGCCATCCGGGAGCGACAGTTTGACGATCGCGGCGAAGGCGTTGTTGACGTTGTCCAGATCCGGAATCAGTACGTGCGCCGCCATGCCGATCAGGGCACAGGCCAGACCGTAAAGGATGCAGTAGATGCCCGCGAAGCTACCGGCGTACTGAGCCACTTTTTCGTTCTTGACGGTGAACACCCGTTGCCAGATGTCCTGACCGATCAGGATGCCGAAGAAGTAGATCATGAAGTAGGTGATGATCGTGTCCCAGCCGATGGTGGTGAAGTTGAATGCCGCAGCCGGCAGCTTCAGCACCAGTTCGTCCCAGCCGCCGACGCGGTACAGGCAGATCGGCAACAGGATGAACATCAGGCCGACGGTCTTGATGATGAACTGGACGATGTCGGTCAGGGTCAGCGACCACATGCCGCCGATGGCCGAGTACACCACCACGACGCCACCGCCGAGCAGTACCGAGACCCAGAACGGCAGGCCGAACAGCACTTGCAGCACGGTGCCGATGGCGAGGATCGAGGTCACGCCGATCATCAGCGCATAGGCCAGCATGATCGCCGCGCTCGCCGAGCGGGCCATCGGGTTGTAGCGTTTTTCCAGCACTTGGGTAACGGTGTAGATCTTCAGTTTCAGCAGCGGCTTGGCCAGGAACAGGTTCAGCGCCACGATGCCGCAACCCAGTGCCGCGCACAGCCAGAAGCCGGAAATGCCGTGCACGTAGCCCAGACGCACGGTGCCGACGGTGGACGCGCCACCGAGAACGGTCGCAGCCATGGTGCCCATGTACAGGCTCGGGCCGAGGTTACGTCCGGCGACGAGAAAGTCCTCGTTGGTCTTGGCTTTGCGCATGCCGAAATAGCCGAGCAACAGCATGCCGGCCGCGTAGATGAGGACGACGAATAAATCCAAAGCCATGATGGCGTGTCTCCGATTGTCTTTTTTATGGTGAAACAGAAATCATTTTTTTCCTTGTGGGAGCGAGCCTGCTCGCGATAGCGATTATTCAGTCACATCGATATTGGATGTGCTGCCGTCATCGCGAGCAGGCTCGCTCCCACAGGGGGGGTGTCAGGCTGGCTGACGCATTTCAGGCTTTGCTGCTGTGGCAGCACCCTGGCTCCGGGGATCCTTCGGGCCGTAGACCAGCGCCGGTTCCGGGAACAGGCTCAGCAACATCAGGTACATCACCGAGGCCAGGCCGAGGGTCACCAGCAGGCTGATGTCGATGCCGCCGGCCAGTTCACCGAGCGGGCCGACGAACTGCCCCGGCAGGTTGACGAAGCACAGGCCGACCGCCGCGCTCGGGATCCAGGCACCCAGGCCGCGCCAGTTCCAGCCGTGGCTGAACCAATAGCGTCCGCCTTGCTCACCACGCGTGAACACTTGCAGGTCGTCCGGGCAGTAGAAGCCGCGACGCACCACCAGGCCGATGATCATGATCACCATCCACGGGGTGGTGCAGGTGATGATCAGCACCGCGAAGGTCGACACGCTCTGCACCAGGTTCGCCGCAAAGCGCCCGATGAAGATGAAGGCAATCGACAGCACGCCAATCAGCAGCGTCGCCTTCACTCGCGACAGCAGACGCGGGAACACGCTCGACATGTCCAGCCCGGTGCCATACAGCGAGGTGGTGCCAGTGGACATGCCTCCGATCACCGCAATCAGGCACACCGGCAGGAAGAACCAGCTCGGCGACACCGCCAGCAGACCGCCGACGTAGTTGTTGGCCGCGATGTAGTCCGGTGCCTGGATCGCCACGATGGTCGCGGTGGTCAGGCCGAACAGGAACGGGATGAACGTAGCAATCTGCGACAGAATCACCGCCGCCATGATCCGCTTGCGCGAAGTTTCACGCGGGATGTAGCGGGCCCAGTCGCCGAGGAACGCGCCGAAGGAAATCGGGTTGCTCATCGCTACCAGAGCAGCGCCGATGAACGCGGCCCAGAAACCCGGCTGGCCGAGGCTGACGGTGCCGGCGTAGTGCGAATCGAAAGGACCGGCGAAGGCGAAGATGCCCAGCAGGAACAGCAGGCTCGCGCTCCACACCGCGACCTTGTTCACCCACAGCAGGAAGCGGAAGCCGTAGATGCACACGGTCAGCACCAGAATCGCGAACAGACCGTAGGCCAGGCCCAGGGTCAGGTCGGTTTCCGGTAGGCCGATCAGGCGTTTGGCACCACCGATCAGCGCATCCCCCGAACTCCACACCGAAAGCGAGAAGAAGGCGATGGCGGTCAGCAGCGACAGGAACGAACCGACGATCCGCCCGTGCACGCCGAAGTGCGCACCGGACGACACGGCATTGTTGGTGCCGTTGAGCGGGCCGAACAGGCCCATCGGTGCGAGGATCAGCGAGCCAAGCAGCACACCCGCGACAATCGCCCAGACGCCCGCCTGAAAGGACAGGCCGAACAGCACCGGGAAACTGCCGAGCACGGCGGTGGCAAAGGTATTCGCGCCGCCAAAGATCATGCGGAACAAGTCCACGGGACCGGCGGTGCGTTCGTTGTCCGGGATCTGTTCGACCCCGTGGGTTTCAATCTGCGTAAGGCTTTGGTCGTTGTTGTTGTTATTCATGATCTGCTCCGATCATAAAGGCGCGCTCATCGTGCGTGAGGCGTCACCTGTTTGGCTAAGGGGGTGGCAGCCCTTCCGGCATTGCGGACAAATGTTCGTGGCAGGCCAGCCAATGGCCTTGTTGTTCTAGGCTCGACGCTTGTTTCCTGAAAACAATCGTCTCGCGCTCCTGGCTGAAGTGTTGCTCCCCTTGCATGCGCAGCTCGGTGGCCACGTCATGGATGAAAATCGCCATGTCACCCTGCAGGCTGACGAAGGCGTTGCTCGAGGTGCAGGACAGCACCTCGAAGCCATCCTCGGCGCGCCAGCTGTCCCACAACGCCTGATAGGCATCGCGCGACAGCAGGGGCTGTTCGAGGGTGTAGAACACGAAGCTGGCATCGGCGCTGAACGCGCCGAAGTAGGCTTCGCGATCGTTGCGGGCGAAGGCGGACACCAGATCGGCGGCCGCTTTCAGAACCTGATCACGTTCGTTCATGACCCGACCCTCAGCGGTGGACCACACCCGGCAGTACGCAGAGCATTTCGTACAGCAGGTTGGCGGCCAGCAGCGAGGTGTTGCCGGTGGTGTCATAAGCGGGCGAGACTTCTACCAGATCGCAGCCGATCAGGTCGAGGCCTTGGCAGCCGCGAACGATTTCAATCGCCTGAATGGTCGTCAGACCACCGATTTCCGGGGTGCCGGTGCCAGGCGCCCAGGCCGGGTCGATGCCGTCGATGTCGAAGCTCAGGTACACCGGACCGCCACCGACTTTTTCGCGCACTTCGGCCATCAGCGGTGCCAGCGACTTGTGCCAGCACTCTTCGGCCTGCACCACGCGAAAGCCCTGATCGCGGCTCCAGTTGAAGTCGTCAGCGGTGTAGCCCTGCGCACGCAGACCAATCTGCACCACGCGGTCGCAGTCCAGAAGACCTTCCTCGACGGCGCGACGGAAGGTCGTGCCGTGGGCGATCTTCTCGCCGAACATGTGATCGTTGACGTCAGCGTGAGCGTCGATGTGCACCAGACCGACCTTGCCGTGCTTTTTGTGGATGGCACGCAGGATCGGCAGGGTGATGGTGTGGTCGCCACCCAGGGTCATCGGGATCACGTTGTGCTCGAGGATGTTGTCGTAGGCTTCTTCGATGATGCGCACGGCGTCGAGCAGGTTGAAGGTGTTGATCGCCACGTCACCGATGTCGGCAACCGACAGAGAGTCGAACGGCGCAGCGCCGGTGGCCATGTTGTACGGGCGGATCATCACCGATTCGGTGCGGATGTCGCGCGGCCCGAAGCGGGTGCCGGGGCGCAGCGAAGTACCGATGTCCAGCGGCACGCCAACGAAGGCGGCGTCCAGGCCGGCAGCGGTCGGTACATGGGGGAGTCGGAGCATGGTGGCGATGCCGCCGAAGCGCGGCATTTCGTTGCCGCCCAGTGGTTGGTGAAGAATCTTGTCCACGGGTAGGGCCTCATCGTCTTTGTTTTATTTATGTCGGCGCACCGCGTTCGCAAGGTCACGGGCACCGCTGTGGGCCGATTCTGCGAAATGTAGTGGGGCGGAAGAATCGCTACGGGCAAATACTTAGTTCAGAATTTTCTAAACTAATGGAGAGGGGCGGGATAGACTTTGTGCGCCTTGGGTTTGTGATCGGCTGAACATCGCCGCCCTCACCCCAGCCCTCTCCCGGAGGGAGAGGGAGCCGATAGAGTTGTTCTCAGGAGCTTCATCGACCTGAAATATCGAGTTGAATTTAATAGAATCTGGGACAGACGCAGAATTTGAAGGCCATGGAGATCGGCTCCCTTTCCCCCTCTCCCCCTTGGGGAGAGGGCTGGGGTGAGGGGGGGGTCCAACAGACGACACAGTTCCCAGCCCCGGAGTAGACATGGCCAACGCTTTACCCGACCTGAAACTGTTGCGCATCTTCGTCAGCGTCGTGCGCCATCAGGGGTTTGCCAACGCGCAGCAGGAACTCAACCTGTCGACCTCGGCGATCAGCACCTACATGAGCCAGCTCGAAGCCGCGCTGGGTCTGGTGCTGTGCCATCGCGGGCGCGGCGGTTTCAGCCTGACCAGCAAGGGCGAACTGTTCCATCAGGAAACCCTGCGCCTGCTGGCCGAGCTCGAAGGTTTCGAGCAATACGCGGCAGCGCTCAAGGGCGAATTGCGCGGCACCCTCAACCTCGGGGTGATCGACTCCACGGTCAGCGACAAGGCCCTGCCGTTCGCCGAAGCCATCGGCGCCTACAGCCAGGAACACCCGGCGGTGCATTTGCATCTGTCGGTGATGAGCCCGTATGAACTGCAACTCGGCGTGCAGGACAACCGCCTCGATCTGGCCATCGGCGCGTTTTCCACACGCATGAGCGGTCTGGTGTACATGCCGCTGTACCGCGAGCAGCACTGGCTGTATTGCAGCAACCGTCACCCGTTGTTCAACGAACGGCGGATTCCCGAGCAGGTCATTACCCAGCAACGCATGGTCGGTCGTGGCTACTGGAGCCAGGCGGAACTGGCGCGCCACGGTTTCAAACACAGCGCCGCCACTGTGGAAAGTATGGAGGCGCAGCTGATTCTGGTGCTGTCCGGCGCCTACATCGGTTACCTGCCGGAGCACTACGCCCAGGCCTGGGCCGACAAGGGCGATTTGCGGGTTTTGCTGCCGGCGACCTTCGGTTATCAGGCGCCGTTTTCGATGATCATGCGCCGTGGGCGCAGCCGCGAGCCGCTGATCCAGACCTTCCGCGACCTGCTCAAAGCGCAGCTCAATCAGGCATAAGAACATGTCCAGACCCCAATGCCCGCGCTGCCTGCGCCCACAAACCCATTGCCTGTGCCCGCTGATCCCGAGCCTCGACAGCCGCACCCGGGTGTTGCTGTTGCAGCACCCGAGCGAGGTCAATCACGCGCTCAACACGGCACGACTGGCGGCGCTCGGTTTGAAAAATGCCGAACTGATCGTCGGCGAAGTGTTCGAGGATCTGCCCGCGCTGTTGAGTCGGCCAGGCTATCGGGCGCGGTTGCTGTTTCCGGCGGACGATGCACAGCCGATGCAGGCTTACACCGCATCGGATGAGCCGTTACTGCTGGTGGTGCCCGATGGCACGTGGCGCAAGGCGCGCAAGATGTTGCATCTGAATCCGCTGCTGGCGGCGTTGCCCCGGGTGACGCTGGCGCAGGGCGGGGTTTCCCGGTATCGGTTGCGCAAGGCACCGGGGCCGGGGGCGTTGTCGACCGTCGAGGCGATTGTTCAGGCGTTGCAGACGCTGGAAGCACCGATGTCGTTCGAGCCGTTGCTCAAGCCGTTCGAGGCGTTGATCGAAGGACAGATTGCAGCGATGGGGGAAGAGGTTTTTCAGCGTAATCATGGCGACAGATAGTCGTTGTCTGAGCTGGCCTCTTCGCGAGCAAGCCCGCTCCCACAGGGAACGCATTTCAAATGTGGGAGCGGGCTTGCCCGCGAAGAGGCCAGATGATTCACCCCAAATTCCGGATCATCACTAGCGCTCGCGCATCGCCTCGGTCCGCGCCTTCAACACCGGTTTGAGCAGGTAATCCAGCACGCTTTTTTCTCCGGTAATGATGTCCACCGTCGCCACCATTCCCGGAATGATCAGCAGCGGTTTCACATCCCCGCCCAGGTGGTTTTTGTCGGTGCGCACCTGGATCAAGTAGAAGCTGTTGCCCTTGTCGTCGGTGATGGTGTCGGCACCGATCAGTTCAAGCTTGGCGCTGAGCCCGCCGTAGATTGTGTAGTCGTAGGCGCTGAACTTGACCATGGCTTTCTGGCCCGGGTGCAGGAACGCCACGTCCTGCGGACGGACCTTGGCTTCGATCAGCAGGTTGTCTTCCAGCGGCACGATTTCCACCATGTCGCTACCCGGCTGCACCACGCCGCCGATGGTGTTGACCTTCATCTGCTTGATCACCCCACGCACCGGCGAGGTCACGGTGGTGCGGCTGACACGGTCGTCGATGGCGATGCTCGAGGCGGTGATTTTCGACAGGTCGGTGCGTTTCTCGTTGAGCTCCTTGGCCGCCTCGGAACGGAAGGTCTGCTCCGATTCGTCGATCTTGCTTTTGATCTCGTTGATCGCCGATTCGGCCCGGGGAATGGCGAGCGTCGTGGCATTCAACGAGCCCCGAATTTCCACTGCGCTACGACGTAGACGGAGGATCTCCACGGGCGAAACCGCACCGGTTTTCACCAGCGGTTCCGACATGTTCATTTCCTGTTGCAGCAGCGCCAGGCTCGAACTGTATTGCCCCTGTTTCGACCGAAACTCGGCCAGCTCCTGCGCCTTCTGCCGCAGTTGTTCGCTGAGGGTGCGTTGCTCGCTGGCCAGCCGCCGTTGCCGCTGCTCGTACAGCGAGCGCTCGTCCTCGGCCACTTGCGGAGCCTTGGCAATCACCTCGTCAGAGAGCTTGAACGGCCGGCCCTCGGCTTCGGCGGACAAGCGTTCGACCTGCGCGGTCAGGGCATAACGATCGGCCTCGCTCTCTCCCTTGTTCGACAGAAACCGCGTGTCATCCAGCCGCAGCAAGGTGTCGCCCTTGCTGACCATCTGCCCTTCACGCACGAAGATCTCGGTGACGATCCCACCCTCGAGGTTCTGGATCACCTGAACCTTGCTCGACGGAATCGCCTTGCCTTCGCCCATGGTCACTTCCTGGAGCACGGCGAACTTGGCCCAGACCAGCGCACTGATCAGCAGCGCCGCGGCCAGCCACACGGTAATGCGCGACCAGCGCGGCGAATCCTGTAATGAAGCGCCGGCGGTTTCCGGCATGAATTCAGCCTCGGCGCTTTTGCCGAAACTGTCGAAATAACCGCGCTGTTTTGGAGAGGAGGAAGCAGACATGGGCAACTCCTAGACCGCCGCCGAGCCGACCCGGCCCTTGCGCAGTGCATCGATGACCGCTTCTTTCGGACCGTCGGCGACGATCCGGCCGTTGTCCAGCACCAGCAACCGGTCCACCAGGCTCAGCATTGAGGTGCGGTGGGTGACCAGCAGCAAGGTTTTGCCCTGCACCCAGCCGTGCAGCTTCTGGCGCAGGACGTCTTCGCTGCTGTTGTCCATGGCGCTGGTGGGTTCGTCGAGCAGCATGATCGGCGGGTCGAGCAATAGCGCCCGTGCCAGCAGAACGGCCTGGCGCTGACCGCCGGAGAGCAATTGCCCGCGCTCGCCCACCGGCCGGTCGAAGCCTTGCGGATGCTGCCGGGCAAGCTCGGTGACGCCGGTCAGTTCGGCCACTTCAAGCATGCGCGAATCGCTGATGTAGCGGGCGCCAAGGGTCAGGTTGTCGCGCAGGCTGCCGGCCAGCAGCGGCAGGTCATGGGCGACGTAGCCGATCTGCTGGCGCAGGTCGGCGACATCCAGTTGCCGCAGGTCGAGGCCATCGAGCAGCAACTGGCCTTCTTCCGGTTCGTAGAACCCCATCACCAGCCGCGCCAACGTGCTTTTGCCCGAGCCGCTGCGACCGATGATGCCGATCCGCTCGCCGGGTCTGACGCTGAAACTGACGTTGCTCAGGGCCGGTGCATTCTGGCCGTTGTAGTGGAAAGTCACCGCATTGGCGTCCAGCGCACCTTGCAATTGCGTACGCTCCAGCGGCCGCTGTTTGCCGTCGCGCTCCTGGGGCAGGGCCATCAGCGCGTCGGTGCTTTTCATGGTCAGTTGCGCTTGCTGGTAGCGGGTGATCAGCCCGGCGATCTGGCCCAGTGGCGCGAGCACGCGGCTGCCGAGCATGTAACTGGCAACCAGTGCGCCGACGCTGAGGTTGCCGGCGATGATGCTGTAGACCCCGGCGACGATGGTCGCCATCCCCGAGAACTGCTGGATGAACAACGTGCCGTTGGTGGCCAGCGCCGAGAGATTACGGGCGTGGCTGTCGAGGCGGGTGAGGGCGCCGTGGGTGCTCTCCCATTTGTGCTGGCGCTCGCTTTCGGCGCTGCAGGCCTTGAGGGTTTCCAGGCCGCCGAGGGTTTCGATCAGCAATGCCTGACGCTCGGCGCCGAGGCTCAGGCTTTTTTGTACGGTGTCGCGCAGGCGAACCTGAATGATCATCGCGAACACGATCGTGATCGGAAACGCCAGCAGCGGAATCACCACCAGCCAGCCACCGAGCAGGCCGATCACCACCAGCATCAACACCACGAAGGGCAGGTCGATCAGGCTGGTCAGGGTGACGGCGGTGAGAAATTCCCGCAGCCCCTGAAAATCGTGAATGCTCTGGGCAAATCCGCCGATGGTTGCCGGCCGGGCCTTCATCGCCATGCCGGTGATGCGCTCGAATAAAGTCGCGGAAAGGATCACGTCGGTTTTCTTGCCGGCGGTGTCCAGCAGGTGCGCACGCACCACCCGCAGCACCAGTTCGAAACCGGTACCGATCAGCAACCCGATGGCCAGCACCCACAGGGTAGACGTGGCCTGGTTCGGCACCACCCGGTCGTAGGTCTGCATCACGAACAGCGGCACCATCAGGCCCAGCAGGTTGATCAGGAAACTGGCGAGGATCGCGTCGCTGTACAGCCATTTCGACAGCTTCAGGGTATCGCGAAACCACGCCTGCACCCGTGGCACCAGCGGTGAACGCAGGTCTTCCAGTTCATGCCGTGGCCGGGCGAACAGGGCCTGCCCCGTATAGTGTTCAGCGAGTTCTTCGCGGCTGACCCACTGCTCGCCGCCGTCGGCCTCACTGGGCAGGATCAGCGCCTTGCCATCATCGGCAAAACGCCGCAGCACCGCCGTGCGCCCGTTGCCCAGCAGCAACAGCACCGGCAGGTTCAGCGGTGAAATGTCTTTGAGTTCCCGGCGCAGCAAGCGCGCCTGCAACCCGGCCCGGGCGGCGGCGCGGGGCAGCAGGTCCAGGCTCAGGCGTTGTTTGTCCAGGGGCAGCCCGGCACTCAGGCTGGCGCGACTGACCGTCGCGCCATGGAGTTTGCAGAGGATCAACAGACCGTCGAGTAACGGATCATCGAAGCTCAGCCGCGGATCGATCCCGGATGTTCCGGGTTCCATGCTGGTCATATTGATCGCTCCCTGGCTACATCATCGGGACTACTTCAGTTCAGGCAAGCGCGCCTCGTTCTTCACCTCGGTCGCGGCAATCGCATCGGCGGGCAGTACCACCCGTTGTTTGCTGAGCAACTGACCCATGTTCGCCAGTACGCGGTACATCGAAAACTCCTCGGTGTAGCGGATTTCGGTGTAGCGGCGGTTGGCGTTGTACAGCTCGTTTTCACTGTCGAGCAGGTCAAGCAGGGTGCGTTGGCCGAGGCCGAACTGATCCTGATAGGCCGCGCGCACGCGCTTGGTGGTCTCGGCGTATTCGCGGGCGGTCGGGGTCTGTTTCTTGGCGTTGACCATGGCGTTCCAGGCCAGGTGAATGTTTTCGTTGAGCTGGCGCAGGGCGTTGTTGCGGATGTCCATGGCCTGGTTGATCTGGTGCGCATCGGAGGCCAGGCGCGCCTTGTCGCTGCCCCCGCGGAACAGGTTGTAATTCATCACCACGCCGACCCGCCATTCGTTGTCGTGGCCCTCGTCACCCTGCACGTTGTTGTTGGCGCCGACCGCCGCTTCGGCATCGAAACGCGGGTAGAACGGCGACTTGGCGACTTCGTACTGGCTCTCGGCCGATTGCACGTCGGCCTGGGCGGATTTCAGATACGGGTTGTTCTCGACCATGCTCTGCTGGGCTTCGGGCAGGCTGGCGGGCAATTCACCACGGGTCGAGGCCGGTGCTTCCAGTTCATCGGGCATACGCCCGACCACGGCGTAGAAATTCGATTCGGCGTCCGCCAGATCGACCTCGGCGGTGTCGAGGTTGTTCTGCGCCAACGCCTTACGGGCCACCGACTGGTCGGAGTCGGCAGTGCTGCCGATGCCGCGCTGGGTGCGCAGGCCGATCTGGTCATTGACCCGCAGGTGCGCCTGCAGATTGTTCCTGGCCAGGGTTACCAGTTCGCGGCGCTTGAGCACTTCGAGGTAAACCTCGATGGTACGCAGGGCCAGGTCCTGGGCGGTACCTTGCGCGTAATACGCGCGCGAATTGGACACGCCCTTGGTGCGCTCGACTTCGTTGGCGGTGTTGAAACCGTCGAACAGCATCTGCCGCAGACGCAGCTCGGACTGGGTGTAGTTGAGGATTGCGGTGTGGTGGTTACCGAGGGCCCGGGTGTTGGTGTTGTCGCTGTAGCCGCGCCCATAAGCAGCGTTCAGATCCACCGACGGATAGAAGCCACCCTTGGCGACTTTTACCTGTTCGTCGGCCGACAGTTTGGCGTCAACCCGCGACGCCAGTTCCGGGTGGGTCGCGATGGTGCTCTGAATGGCTTCGGTGAGGTTCATGGCCTGAGCTTGGGATGTGCAAGCCATGGCCAGCAAAACCGCACTGCAGAGGGGGGTTAGAACGCGCATGGGTGCATCTCCCTGAGTCCTGATGGTATTTCGCTGTCGCCAATTTATTGACGATATTTTTAGTGTTTAGCGTCTCATCGCTGTTACAACAGAGCTAAGAACATCCTGAAGCGTAGCTAAGAAAAATTTTTCATATGGCTTATGCCAAAAAAAACTTATGCGCTTCGCCGAATCCGGCACATTGTTCCATTCGAAAGCCTTTGTTTTATGCGCTTTAGGGAGTGCATGAAGGCTTGAGGAAAGTTCCATTCACTTTGCGACATACGGGCGAAGTACTGCTAAAGGGGAGGGACGCGTAGCGGTCAATGAGTGACAGTTTTTTGTCACTCGGGTGATTCACCACCGTTACGTAGCGCTAGTGGGCGTGCTGCATCGATCAGGGATTCCAAGTGCCTGAGGGCGCTGGAGTTTCTGAATGTGCACAACCTGCGAAACGAACTGTCGAGGTGCGAGCGTCGCCCCGACAACCCGCTTGAGCCATGGGCTGCTTCGCGAACCAGTGCCGACGGTGGTCGGCAGCGGAGGAAATGCACATGGCAACGCTCATCGGGATCGTCACCAAAGTCATTGGTCAGGTTTTCGCTCAATCGGCAGACGGAAGTCGGCGCCCATTGGTGGAAGGCGATCGGCTGTTTGCCGGGGATCAATTGATCACCGGGGCGGAGGGCGCGATTGCCGTCCATCTGCAAAACGGCCAGGAACTGACCCTGGGCCGGGACAGCAGCCTGACCCTGACCGGACAATTGCTGGCCAACCACGCACCCCATGTGGATGCCCCGGAAGCGCTGACCCCGAGCGATGCCCAACTCACCGACGTGGCCCAGATCCAGAAAGCCATTGCCGCCGGTGAGGACCCGACCAAATCCGCTGAAGCCACCGCCGCAGGCCCCGATGCCCCTGGTGATACCAATGGCGGCAAGGGTGGCGGCCACAGTTTTGTGCTGCTGACCGAAGTGGGTGGCCGGGTCGATCCGGTCATCGGTTTCCCCACGGCCGGTTTCGGTGGCATTCCCGAGTTTCCGGAAGAACGCCACAACGCGGTCATCGACAACGGCGACAACACGCCGGCGCCGGTCATCCCGCCACCGGTCAACAACCTTGTGACCCTCACAGGCCTTGATGTGCTCGGGGGCGAACTGACGCTCAACGAAGCCAATCTGCCGGATGGCTCCGCCGCCAATCCCGGCGCGCTGACCCAGGCCGGCAGCTTCAGCATTTCGGCGCCGGACGGGCTTTCCAGCCTGAGCATCGGTGGTATCAACGTAATCGTCGGCGGCGTGCCGGTCGGTTTCCCGCAATCGATCACCACGCAGCTGGGCAACACCCTGACCATCACCGGTTACAACCCGGCGAACGGCACGGTCAGCTACAGCTACACCCTCAACGGAAACGACACCCATCCTGCGGGCGACGGTGCCAACAGCCTCAGCGAACATTTCACGGTGATTGCGGGCGACAGCAACGGCGACACGGCGACCGGCTCGCTGGACGTCAACATCACCGATGACGTGCCCAAAGCCGTCGATGACAGCAATGCGAGCACGGCTTCGGAAACCCTGCTGACCCTGACCGGCAGCGTCCTGACCAACGACGTGCAAGGCGCCGACCGCATTCCTGCCGGCCCCAACAGCGGCCCGGTGGTCGCCGGTACGTTCACCGGGACCTATGGCACGCTGGTGCTGAATGCCAACGGCACCTACACCTACACGCTGAACACCAGCGACGCGGATTTCAAGGCGTTGCATGGTGGCGGCAATGGCACCGAAACCTTCACCTACACCCTGCATGACTCCGATGGTGATACCAGCACCGCGAACCTCGTGCTGCAGATTCACAACAACGACGATCCGGTGATCATCAACGGGTTGAACGTCGAAGGTAGCGAGCTGACGGTATTCGAGAAAAACCTCAGTACCGGCAGTGCGCCAGATGCCACTGCGCTGACCCAGAGCGGCACGTTTACCATCACTGCTTTGGATGGCGTTACCACGCTGACTGTCGGCGGAATCGCCGTGGTCACCAACGGCGTGGCCGCTGGCTTCCCGCAATCGGTCACGACTCCGCTGGGCAGTACGCTGACCATCACCGGGTTCAATGCCACGACCGGCGTCGTCAGCTACAGCTACACCCTGGTCGACAACGAAGCGCACCCGACTGCCAACGGCGCCAACGTACTGAATGAGCAGTTCGCTGTCACCGTGGTGGATGACAATGGCACCACCGCCAACGGTTCGCTGGACGTGAACATCGTCGACGACTTGCCAAAAGGCGTGGACGACAGCAACGCCGGGACTGCTTCGGAAACCAACCTGACGCTGACCGGCAACGTCCTGACCAACGATGTGCAAGGCGCCGACCGTGTACCGACTGGCCCGATTACCGCCGGCACTTTCACCGGGACTTACGGCACCTTGGTGCTGAATGCCAACGGCACGTACACCTACACCCTCAACACCAGTGACGCCGACTTCAAAGCCCTGCACGGCGGCGGCAATGGCACCGAGACCTTCACCTACACCATCAGCGATGCCGACGGCGACAGCAGCACTGCGAACCTGGTCCTGCAGATCCACAACAATGACGATCCAGTGATCATCAACGGCCTGGACGTAAACGGCGGCGAACTCACCGTCTTCGAGAAAAACCTCAGCACCGGTAGTGCGCCAGATGCCACGGCTTTGACTCAGAGTGGCACGTTCACCATCACTGCGTTGGACGGTGTCACTACCCTGACCATCGGTGGTATCGCCGTCGTCACCAACGGTGTCGCCGCAGGCTTCCCGCAATCGGTGACCACGCCTTTGGGCAGCACGCTGACCATCACCGGCTTCAATGCCACGACCGGCGTCGTCAGCTATAGCTACACCCTGGTCGACAACGAGGCGCATCCGAACGCCAACGGCGCCAACGTGCTGAATGAGCAGTTCGCCGTGACCGTGGTCGACGACAACGGCACCACCGCCAACGCCACGCTGGACGTGAACATCGTCGACGACTTGCCAAAAGGCGTGGACGACAGCAACGCCGGCACGGCGTCGGAAACCAACCTCACGCTGACTGGCAACGTCCTGACCAACGACGTGCAAGGCGCTGACCGTGTACCTGTTGGCGAAAACGCTGGCCCGATTACCGCCGGTACTTTCACCGGGACTTACGGCACCTTGGTGCTGAATGCCAACGGCACCTACACGTACACGCTGAATACCAGCGACGCCGATTTCAAAGCCCTGCACGGTGGTGGCAATGGCACCGAGACCTTCACCTACACCATCACCGATGCCGATGGCGACACCAGCACCGCGAACCTGGTCCTGCAGATCCACAACAACGACGACCCGGTGATCATCAACGGCCTCGACGTGAACGGCGGCGAACTCACCGTTTACGAAAAAAATCTCGGCGACGGCAGCAGCCCCGATGCTCCAGCCCTGACCCAAAGCGGCACCTTCACCATCACCGCGCTGGATGGCGTCACCACGCTGACCATTGGTGGAATCGCCGTGGTCACCAACGGCGTGGCCGCTGGCTTCCCGCAATCAACCGTCACTCCGTTGGGCAGCACGCTGACCATCACCGGCTTCAACGCCACGACCGGCGTCGTCAGTTACAGCTACACCCTGGTCGACAACGAAGCGCACCCGAACGCCAACGGCGCCAACGTGCTGAATGAGCAGTTCGCCGTGACCGTGGTCGATGACAACGGCACCACCGCCAACGCCACGCTGGACGTGAACATCGTCGACGACCTGCCCAAAGGCGTGGACGACAGCAACGCCGACACCGCCTCGGAAACCAACCTCACGCTGACCGGCAACGTCCTGACCAACGACGTGCAGGGCGCCGACCGCGTACCGACTGGCCCGATTACCGCCGGTACTTTCACCGGGACTTACGGCACCTTGGTGCTGAATGCCAACGGCACCTACACGTACACGCTGAATACCAGCGACGCCGATTTCAAAGCCCTGCACGGTGGTGGCAATGGCACCGAGACCTTCACCTACACCATCACCGATGCCGATGGCGACACCAGCACCGCGAACCTGGTCCTGCAGATCCACAACAACGACGACCCGGTGATCATCAACGGCCTCGACGTGAACGGCGGCGAACTCACCGTTTACGAAAAAAATCTCGGCGACGGCAGCAGCCCCGATGCTCCAGCCCTGACCCAAAGCGGCACCTTCACCATCACCGCGCTGGATGGCGTCACCACGCTGACCATTGGTGGAATCGCCGTGGTCACCAACGGCGTGGCCGCTGGTTTCCCGCAATCGGTGACCACGCCTTTGGGCAGCACGCTGACCATCACCGGCTTCAACGCGGCAACCGGCGTCGTCAGCTACAGCTACACCCTGGTCGACAACGAAGCGCATCCGAACGCCAACGGCGCCAACGTGCTCAACGAGCAGTTCGCCGTGACCGTGGTCGACGACAACGGCACCACCGCCAACGCTTCGCTGGACGTGAACATCGTCGACGACTTGCCAAAAGGCGTGGACGACAGCAACGCCGGGACTGCTTCGGAAACCAACCTGACGCTGAACGGCAACGTCCTGACCAACGACGTGCAGGGCGCCGACCGCGTACCGACTGGCCCGATTACCGCCGGCACTTTCACCGGGACTTACGGCACATTGGTACTCAACGCCAACGGCACTTACACCTACACGCTGAATACCAGCGATGCCGATTTCAAAGCCCTGCACGGCGGTGGCAACGGCACCGAGACCTTCACCTACACCATCACCGATGCCGATGGCGACACCAGCAGCGCTAACCTCGTTCTGCAGATCCACAACAATGACGATCCAGTGATCATCAACGGCCTGGACGTAAACGGTGGCGAACTCACCGTCTACGAGAAAAACCTCAGCGACGGCACCAGCCCCAACACCCCGTCACTGACCCAGAGCGGCACCTTCACTGTGACTGCCCTCGACGGTCTGCAAACCCTCACCGTGGGCGGCATTGCCGTGATCACCAACGGTGTCGCGGCCGGCTTCCCGCAATTGGCGGTCACGCCGCTGGGCAGCACGCTGACCATCACCGGATACGACCCGGCCACGGGTGTGGTCAGCTACAGCTACACCCTGGTGGATAACGAAACCCATCCGACCGCCAACGGCGCCAACAGCATCACCGAGAACTTCAACGTGGTGGCGACCGATACCGATGGCAGCACCGCCACCGGGCAGATCAACGTCAACATCATCGACGACCTGCCGACCGCCAAGCCCGATGCCACGTCGGTGCAGGAGGGCGGCACCGTCAGCGGCAACGTGCTGGACAACGACATCGGCGGTGCCGACGGCCCGGCAGCGGGTGGCGCGGTAGTGGGCGTGCGCGCCGGTTCCGACACCTCGACCTCGGCCATCGGCGGCCTCAACAGCAACATCAACGGCACCTACGGCTACCTGACCCTCGACGCCAACGGCAACGCGGTCTATCACAGCAACCCGAATGCCGTGAGCGGTCCCGGCGCGGTGGACGTGTTCGTGTACACCGTGCGCGATTCCGACGGCGATGAAAGTACCACCACCATCACCATCGACGTTTCCAACAGCCAGCTGCGCGCGGTCAGCGACACCGACGTCACCGTGTACGAAAAAGCCCTCGACCTGAACAAGGACGGCCAGGATCTGGCCGCCGGTACAGTCACCGGCAGCGATCCGACCAGCACCGGGGAAACCGCGTCGGGCACGCTGGTTGGCTCGGTCACCGGCGCGGTCGGTGCAATCAGCTACGCGCTGGTCGGCAGCGCCACCGGCAACTACGGGCAGATCGTGCTCAACCCCAACGGCACCTACACTTACACCCTGACCTCACCGGCCAGCACCACCCCGCATGCCGATGACGGCGCCAACACCCTGACCGAAACCTTCACCTACCAGGCCACCGATTCACTGGGCAACGTCGTCACCAGCACTATCGTGGTCAACATCGTCGATGACGTGCCGAAGGCGATCAACGACAGCAACGCCAGCACCGCGTCGGAAACCCAGTTGACCCTCAACGGCAACGTGCTGACCAACGACGTGCAAGGCGCCGACGTGGTGGCGACCGGTCCGAATGCCGGCCCGATCACCCCCGGCACCTTCACCGGCACTTACGGCACTCTGGTGCTGAACGCCAACGGCACGTACACCTACACGCTGAACCCCAACGATGCAGACTTCAAAAACCTGCACGGCGGTGGCAACGGCACCGAGACCTTCACCTACACCCTGACCGATGCCGACGGCGACACCAGCACCGCCAACCTGGTACTGAACATCCACAACAACGACGATCCGGTGGTCCTCAACGGCCTCGACGTGAATGGCGGCGAACTCACCGTCTACGAGAAAAACCTCAGCGACGGCACCAGCCCCAACACCCCGTCACTGACCCAGAGCGGCACCTTCACTGTGACTGCCCTCGACGGTCTGCAAACCCTCACCGTGGGCGGCATTGCCGTGATCACCAACGGTGTCGCGGCCGGCTTCCCGCAATTGGCGGTCACGCCGCTGGGCAGCACGCTGACCATCACCGGATACGACCCGGCCACGGGTGTGGTCAGCTACAGCTACACCCTGGTGGATAACGAAACCCATCCGACCGCCAACGGCGCCAACAGCATCACCGAGAACTTCAACGTGGTGGCGACGGACACCGACGGCAGCACTGCGACCGGGCAGATCAACGTCAACATCATTGACGACCTGCCAACCGCCAAGGCCGACACCGGTTCGGTGGCGGAGGGCGGCACGGTCAACATCAGCGTGCTGGGCAATGACATCAGCGGCGCGGATGGCGCGGCGATCGTGGTCGGCGTGCGCGCCGGCGGCAACACCGCGACCTCGGCCATCGGCGGCCTCAACAGCAACATCAATGGCACCTACGGTTACCTGACCCTGGATGCGGCGGGCAACGCGGTCTATCACAGCAACCCGAACTCGGTGAGCCCGCCGGGCGCTACCGACACCTTTACCTACACCATCCGCGACAGTGACGGCGATGAAAGCACCACCACCATCACCGTCAACGTCGCCGACAGCAAACTCGTGGCCTCGACCGATCAGGACGTGACCGTCTACGAGAAAGCCCTCGACCTGACCCAGGACGGGCAAGACCTGGCCCCCGGCACGGTCATCGGCAGCGATCCGACCAATACCGGCGAAACCGCCACCGGCACGCTGGTCGGTGCGGTCACCGGCGGCAGCGGTTCGATCACCTACACCCTGGTCGGCAGCGCCACCGGCACTTACGGGCAGATCCTGCTCAATCCCGACGGCACGTACACCTACACCCTGACTTCGGCACCGAAAACCACGCCGAACGCCAACGACGGGCCGAACACCCTGAGCGAAAGTTTCACCTACAAGGCCACCGATGCGCTGGGCAACAGCACCACCAGCACCATCGTGGTCAACATCGTCGACGACGTGCCCAAGGCTGTGGCGTCGGATCGCTCGGTGGCGGCGGTGGAGATCGACTCCAACATCCTCATCGTGCTCGACATCTCCGGCAGTATGGCCGACGCCTCCGGCGTGCCGGGCCTGTCGCGGCTGGACCTGGCCAAGCAGGCAATCAGCGCCTTGCTCGACAAGTACGACGATCTGGGCGATGTGAAAGTGCAGCTCGTCACCTTCAGCAGCAACGCCACCGACCGCACTTCGGTATGGGTCGATGTGGCGACCGCCAAGACCCTGCTCGCCGGCCTCAGCGCCGGTGGTGGCACCAACTACGACGCGGCCGTGGCGACCATGCAGACTGCGTTCAACACCTCGGGCAAACTCACCGGGGCGCAGAACGTCGGCTACTTCTTCTCCGACGGCAAACCCACCACCGGCCAGGAAATCGGCACCGCCGACGAGACCGCGCTCAAGGCCTTCCTTGATGCCAACAACATCAAGAACTACGCAATCGGTCTCGGCAGTGGTGTGAGCAACGCCAACCTCGATCCGATCGCCTACGACGGTATCAGCCACACCAACACCAACGCGGTGGTGGTCACTGACCTCAATCAACTGAACTCGGTGCTCTCCGGCACCGTGGAGGGCGCGCCGGTCACTGGCTCGTTGCTGGGGGACAGTGGTTCATTCGGCGCCGATGGCGGTTTCATCAAATCCATCGTGGTCGACGGCACCACCTACACCTATGACCCGAAAGCCAATAGCGGTCAGGGTTCGCTGACTGCCAGCGGTGGCACCAACCACGGCACCTTCAACACGGTGAACAACACCCTGAGCATTGCCACCAACAACAGCGGCACGCTGGTGATCAACCTCGACACCGGCGACTACAGCTACACCTCGCAGAAAACCACGACGACGGTGATCACCGAGAACATCGGCTTCACCCTCAGCGACAACGACGGCGACCTCGCCAGCTCCACGCTGACGGTGAAAGTGATCCCGAATTCGCCGCCCGTGGCGGTGGACGACCACATCATCACCAACGTGCTGTCGAGCAATGTCGTGGTGCCGGGCGAGCTGCTGCTGGCCAACGATACGGATCCGGACGGCGATACCCTCAACGCCTCGCCAACCACCTTCAACACCGGCTGGGTCGCCAAGGGCGCGGACTTCACCGGCACTGGCGCGATCAGCTTCACCGGCACCAGCAACACCGCCGCCAACCAGAACCTGGCTGATGTGCGCAACGCCTTCGCGGCCAACACAGCGGCCATGACGGCAGTGCTGGTGGTCAGCGGCTACCTCGGCGCGGTGACCAACGCCAATGCCAACGATGAAGACCTCATTACCGTCAAACTGAAACAGGGCGAGACCCTCAACCTCGACCACAACCTGGCGGCCGGGCACATCACCATGGAGTATTCGGTGAACGGCGGGGCGTTCGTCAGCATCGCCGACGGCGGCACCATCACCGCCGGTGCCGATGGCACGTATCAGATCCACATAACCAACATCACCAACACCAGCGGCAGCAACACCAATGCTGCGGAAAACTATCAACTGACCATGACGGTCAACTACGCCGGGGCTCACGACGTCACCCCGGATTTCCACGGCTCCTACACCGCCAACGACAACCACGGCGGCAGCGACACCGCCAACGTGACCATCAGCTATCAGGACGGCCACACCCTCACCGGGACGTCCGGCGATGACGTGCTGGTGGCGGGCAGCGGCGACAACATCCTCAACGGCGGGGACGGCAACGACGTACTCACCGCAGGCTCCGGCAACAACGAGCTGCACGGCGGCGCCGGCAACGACTTGCTCTACAGTGGCCCGGGCAACGACCTCCTCGATGGCGGCACCGGTATCGACACGGTCAGCTATGCCCACGCGACGGCCGGTGTGACAGTCAACCTGAGCCTGCTCGGTGCGCAGAACACCCTCGGTGCAGGCATCGACACCATCAGCAATGTCGAAAACCTCGTCGGCTCGAACTTCAACGACACCCTCACCGGTGACAACAATAACAACGTGATCAACGGCGGCCTGGGCAACGACATCCTCAATGGCGGCGGGGGCGATGACCTGCTGATCGGCGGGATGGGCAACAACACCCTGACCGGCGGGCCGGGCGCCGACACCTTCCAGTGGCTCAAGGGCAACAGTGGCCACGACACCGTCACCGACTTCACCCCGGGCACCGACAAGCTCGACCTGTCGCAATTGCTGCAAGGTGAAAACGGCACCGCGGCGTCACTGGATGACTACCTGCACTTCACTGTCACCGGCAGCGGCGCCTCGGTCATGACCAGCATCGACGTCAGCGCCATGGCCGGCGCCACGCCGAACCAGACCATCGACCTGGCCGGCGTCAACCTCGCCAGTCACTATGGCGTGACACCGGGGGCGGGGGGCTTGATTGCCAGCGGGCACGACACGGCGACGATCATCAACGGCATGCTGAATGATCATTCGTTGAAGGTGGATACGGTGTGAGCTAATCGCTGAAACGACAAAACCCGCCGTCCCGAGTGATCGGGGCGGCGGGTTTTTCTTTGCTCAGGCTACAGCGGCGCCTCAGCCTTCACTTCCAGATTGTCCAGCACCCGGTTCACCGCCAGTTCAGCCAGCATGATCAACTGCGCAATCCCCAACAGCACATGCCGCTGGGGCGTATCGATCATCCCGGCGAAATCACTGGCCATGGTTTTGGCCGAGGTCAGGGTTTCGCAGGCTTCGGCCAGCAGCTCTTCGCTCGGGATGTCGGGGGCGATGAGGTAGCGGGTGTTGGGTTTGAGCAGCGGTTTTCTGGGGTGGAACGGATTGAGGTAGTGATCGAGGGCGCGTTCGGCGGCTTCGTGGAATTTCTTGGAGTCGAGGGTTTCGTAGGGCGAGGTTGTGTCGGTTTCGGGTGGGTTTGGCGTTGGTTTGATCATGGTGAAGCTCCTTGAGAAATGGAGCCGTCATCCATCGCTGCTAAACGAAGAGGGTGGCGGCTGAACGCGGGTTAGCAGACCAGGCTCAAGGATCCCGGCGCACCGAAGTGCCCCACGTCAGCCGCCATGACAAAACAATGGCGACACCAACGTGCCTTGAAGTTAACCGGGCTGCTAAACCCGATCGCTGCTTTTCAGCGACCGCCAAACAATAGAACCCGCTCCCAAGGCGCACAAGCCGGCGGATTCTGGCTGATGCGTAGGCATCGGCGCAAGGACGCGTAGCCTGAGTCAGTCACCGATCCCGTTTGTTAAACATTTCTGTTTATGCCGTTCTGCCGGATGGGTGGCGGTGTTCAATCTCCGACGAGCGGTAGCAAAACCTGTAATTTCTGACAGTAGCCAGCGAATGTGCAACGCCGTTAAATCACGTCAGAGCAACGAATCCTCAACCTGCAGATAACGTGCAGTTGTTCAGGGAGCGTGGCCATTTCGTGAGAGGGCGTCTGTAATGCCGATTACTCAAGACCAGATCGACCGTGTAGTTCCAGAGCTGGAAAAACCCAGGGTTCCCGCCATTCTCAAGGATGAGAACGGCGATGAAAGTCCCGATGGGCTGCTGCCGCGCAGTGCCTTGAGCGATGATTTGCAAGTGATTGTCCCCAACTGGATACCGCCCCCCGTCGCTGATCCCGTCTACATCCTTTCCATCAGTTGGGTGCTGGAGGGCGGACTGTTCACTCCGGTGTACAAAGAGACATTCGATACGCCGGGTGAGAAGGTCTTGAAAGTCCCGCGGGACAAGCTGGCGCATGGCATTTACGCCTTGTCCTACGAGTTGAATTACGGTGGGAACAAGCAATATTCCTTTAATACTCGAGTGACGGTCGATCGGCAGCCCCCGAATGATGGGCAAACCGGCGATGCCTTGGTCATGCTGAACGTTACCGGCGACATCACCGATGACTATCTCACCCGCTTTGGCGAGGTCAGGTTTCAAGTCCCGTTTTATGTGGATGCCATGGCACGGGACCGTTCGATCCATTTCCTGACCGACAACGACAACCCGCCGGACTCCGAGCAGGAAATTGGTGAGCAAGTATTCAGCCAGCAGGACATCGATCAGAGGCAACTGATCATCACGATTTATGAAGCGGACATTCGGGCCAAGGGACACGGCCAACGTTTCTTTTATTACATGTTGCGGGACTGGGCCCGCAACACCGGACCGCGCTCTACTCTTTTGCCGGTGTTCGTCAATCTGAAACCCGGGCCCGGCAAACTCAAGCCGCCACGTGTGCCTTTGTCGGCCAGGGGATTGATCGACCGCGAGCATGCCCGCGAAGGGGCTACGAATCAGAAGGCTGTTACGGTCGAAATCGATAACTATGACAATCCGGATGCTTCCGACAAGCTTTTGATCCGGTGGAATGGTCATGATCTCGCACCGCTCGATGTCGATCCTGCGAAGCCGGTACAGACCGCGACCGTGCCCTGGCCAACACTGACGGCCGACGGGCTCGGTCCCATGGACGCGCGTATCGACTACCGCGTCAGTCGGGGCGGGACGCCGACGCCGCCGTCACCGGAAACAACCGTGCCCTTCAACTTTACGGTCGCGGGTCAAGACCACCCCGACGCACCTGCGCTGTTGAATACCAGGCTGGCGAAGGTCGAGATTTACGGAGCCGTTTCAAAACAGCTGAACAAGCTGCTTCCCGATGACTACGAATTGCCCGCCGAAGGGCGCCTGGCACTGCATGACAACCCTGAGCCAGGGGAAAAAGTCTTACTGTACTGGGGAACCATCAGTGCACCCGTCGCGAAGTATGAGGTTCAGCCCGGTGATACGGCCGGGACAGTAATTCTCTTCAGTATCCCTTGGGAGTTTATCGACCAGGACAAGGAAAATCCGGCGCTGCCTGTGCGGTACTTCACCGATAACGGTGTGAACCGGCAGTTGGCCCCGACAACCCCGGTGAACGTGGCAATCATCATCATCAGGAATCTGCCCGAGCCGACCTTCCCCGATGGCGGGCGGGAAGGGGTACTCAATTGCTGCGCCAACCCACGGTTGTGGGTGCATGTGAAAGTTCATATCGAGGGTAATGACGCGTTCGACGAGGATGATGTTGTCGAGCTGCGTTGGCAGGGGTGTCAGGGCTCCAACGGCACTTCTCCTATTTCGGGCGTCGCGCACTCTTTCGAAACGACGCTGACTCTTGATCAGGCACGCAATGGTTTTGACGTGTTGGTGACGGACTATCAAAAGTTGATTGCACCCATGTTGAATAATGGGTCGGCGCTCTGTCGTTACTTTTTGAGAAAGAGCAATGGCGGGCGGGGAGAGTCAAGGCCGGATTTCGTGCTTATCAATAGAACCATGCCCAGCGGGGAAATCTGTGGGCCGGATAATGATCTTTGTGATCAGTGATTTCGCCGAAGGGGCAAGTGTTTCAGGAAGTTGGTGCGTGTAATAACTGCTGATGCGCACAGTCGTGCCAATGCAGTGTTTTTTGATTTGCGGTTGGTTCCAGGTGTTCTGGCACGGGGCTGCAATACCCTTTGTCATTTAATCAAGTCATTGAAAGGATGAACAAGATGAACAATGTCATTAAGTTGACCCCGGTACAAAGTCGTGAGCGTTATTTGAGTATTCTCCGAAATTCACCGAAAGCGGAGTTTGAAGCGCCTGTGCTGGATGATGACAATCCTCTGCTGCCTGATGAGGTGGACGATGATCCGAATCAATTGCACAAACAGTATCAGGGTTTTGCATTGAAAGTGACTGTCCTCAGGTTCGACGGGGCTGACGATGATCCTCCCGTTGATGGGTATATAAATCTGACTTGGGATGGCACTCGGCAAGGCCCCCGGTACACCTACACAACCCCTATTGCTGCTGGGGACATTCCAATGGTATTGCCAGCAGGGCTTACGAATGTCTCAGGCCCCCACATGTTGAGCTATGTACTCAATCATGGCGGGAACACTAAAGATATTCCGGATCTGCTCATCAATATCGACACTACGCTACCTGATGTCAGCGGTCTTGTTACTCTTCCTCCGGAGGTGGAGGCAAACGGCATTACCAAGCCTTATCTGGATGCCAACGGTTTTGTCCTGATTACCATGCCAAAGGTCGCCGATATAAAAATAGCGGACAAGTATGAATGTTATTTTGGCTCGACATTTCCGACCCCGGTATTCGTAGGGGAATTTATTGTTGTCGATCCTCTTGATGCCGTTACCTTTAAGCTGACCACCGCAATGGTCGGAACTGAAGAGGGTGAGAAAGCGATTTTTTACTATCGTACGGATCGGAAAGGTAACCGAAGTCTAAATTCGCCTTTCAAACGAGTGAACGTAACAGTGACGGACCCTCCAAAGGATTTGGAGGATCCAAGTATTCCGCTGCTTGATAACGACACGGCACCGAAGAAGATTGACCTCGCCGACGCTCGGATGCGCGCAGGAGTGGGGATCATCGATAAGTACGAGAATTTTTTGGATGGTGATGAACTTGAGGTCACCGTCGATGGCGTTGTAGTGCCAGCACAAAAAATCGCTGGCTTCCCAACTTATGTACCGGTTCCTTATTCGTACTGGCATAACGGTGATCTCGGAGATAAAACCATTAAGGTCAGCTATCAAATAAAACGTGGAGAGATTCGACATCCTGCCAGTAATCCCCCCGAAAACGCCACTGTAAGAGTCGATCTGCGCCGGGCAGGGGACGGCGAAGGTCCAGAAGATCCAAATCCCAATTTTCGTCCAGTCGATGTTCAAGGGGCGGGCGGCAATCCGATCAACGTTTTGACGGTGCTGGACAAGGATGAGGATGTTGACGTAAAAGTGGCCGCTTACCCGGGTATCAAGGATAAGGATATTGCCACTCTGATCTGGAACGGGGTTGAAGTAAAAGACGCTGAAGGCGGTGTTCTTCTGTTGGATGGTACGGAGACTGAGCTAAATTGGACAATTGAGTGGTCAGTTGTAGACGCTGGTGGGAACGGCACGGAAGTTCCAGTGACTTATAAGGTCACCAATCCTGATGTGAACGATAACGAAGAGCGCTCAATGCCACGGGATGTAGATGTGTTCATCAGACCGGGGAGTGTGCCTCAGGCAACCTTCCAGCATCTCGATCCGGATTTTGATTATTTGAATTGCCCTTCGTTGCAAAGCCATCCAGTGCTTATAAAATGTATCGAAGTTTTTGTTCCGGGGGGAGAGCCGCAACTGGAAGGTCAGACGTTGACTTTTACTTATCAGGGCTACAGTGATTCCGCTGGTAATACTGTGATACCGAATAATAAGGAAGAAGTTAAATATCAGCCGGATTCTTCGGATGTGCAAAATGGTTTTACCATACGCTTTCCGTATGAGCAGTTTCTTAATACTGGAAATGCATGGGGGGCGGTGAGTTATAACGCCGTGATTGATGGGCGGCCTACACCTTCAGTGCGTCACCTGGTCAGGGTGGTCATGAGGAATGGTGATACGACACCTTGCAGTATTTGAAAAAAAACGGGAGGCTGTTGCCTCCCGTTTTTTTATAACATTAGTGTCAGGGATTTTTCTTCCTTGCTTATCGGACTTTTCCTACATTTTTTTGTGAGGAATCCGATTAGCCTCCGCGCTCTATTTTTTCACGCAAATGCATTTCGCAATTTCGCACAGGTATATCAGAGGTGGGTAAGTCATGAGAATATTTGGCGGGCGGCTTGAACGTCTTTCTGTAAAAAACGCGTTGAGTATTCTGATGGTCATGCCAGCCATTTCCATTTCCAGCGGCGGCATACTGGCAGCCACCATTGTCGATAACACGACGCTGGATATCGATTCGACGACAACGCCGATCGATTATCTGGTGCGCAACAACGGTGTGTTGAACGTCAATGGTGCCATCACCCAGTCAATTACCATTCAATCCGGATCGACACTGACCATCAATGGCGCCACGGTCGTCAGCAATCCTGGCGTCGAAGGCATTCTGGTCACCAGCAGCCGGGGCACCATCAACCAGACCAATGTGACCAGCGACGACATCGGTCTGGCCGTCAACCGATCTTCGATTGCCGCTGGCGGCTCCACTGTGGATGTTTCCAACAGTCAGATCCGTGGTGATGTTTTCGGTGCGCAAGTCACGGGGCTCAGCACTTTGTCGCTGGCCAATACGCAAGTGACCGGTACTGGCAGCAATGGCATTGGTGCGAATCTTCTTGGCGGCGCGCTGAACGCCTCCGCCCAGACTGTCATCACCGGTCAGGCGACAGGCGTGCGCATGGTCAACGACACGGAGAATGTCGGCGCCCGTTCGCTCTCGCTGGATAACGCCACTGTACGAGGGGTCAATGGCTCGGCAGTTCTGGTTGATCGCGGTACCAATGCCACTGTCAATCTGTCTAACGGCGCCAGCCTGCTCGCCGGGAACAACAACTTGCTCGATGTCCAGGGCGCGTCCACCGCTGCCATGACCGTCGCCAACAGCACTCTGCAAGGCAACATCAACATCGCCGGCAACAGCACCGGCAATCTCACCTTCGATCAAGGCCGTATGACCGGTGATGTGCTGGTCGAAAACGGTTCGACCGCCAACGTCACCCTGCAGAACAGCTCGCAATTCACCGGCCGTCTCGACAAGGTCAATGGCGTGTCCGTCAACAGCGGTTCGATCTGGACCCTGACGGGCAACGACACCGTAGGAACGCTCGCCATGAATGGCGGGACGGTTCGTTTTGGTGCGCAGGATGTGCCGAATACCTTCTACCAGTTGAATGTCGGTACGCTCGCCGGTTCGCCGGATGGTTCCAGTACTTTCGCCATGAAGGGCAACTTCGCTACGGGGCAGCATGACGTCCTCAACGTTACCGGTGTGGCAACCGGACAGTTCGGTTTGCTGGTGGCGGCGTCGGGCCTGGATGCGGTGAATCCGCAGCAACTGACCCTGGTGCACACGGCCGCGGGCGATGCGCACTTTGCACTGACGGGCGGGCGAGTGGATCTCGGTACCTGGTCCTATGACCTGGCCCAGCGACCGGGAGGAACGGGCGGCACTGAGTGGTTCCTCGATCCGACCACCCAGGTGATCAGCCCCGGCGCCAGTGCGGTACTGGCCTTGTTCAATTCTCCGATGACCCTGTTGTACGGCGAAGCCAGCTCATTGCGTAGCCGCATGGGCGAGTTGCGATTCAATGGTGGCCAGTCGGGCGCCTGGGCACGCACCTATGGCAATCAGTACAACGTCGCCGAAGGTTCCGGTGTGGCGTACCAGCAGAACCAGCAAGGGATTTCCCTCGGTGCCGATGCCCGGGTGAATGACAGCAATGTGCTGGTGGGCTTGATGGGTGGTTACAGTCAATCAAAACTGAGTCTCGAACACGGCACCTCAGGCACGGTCGACAGTTACTACTTCGGGCCCTACGTGACGTGGATGGACCGCGACACCGGCTACTACGTTGACGGTGTGTTGAAATTCAACCGTTTCCGCAACGAAGCCAAGGTCGGTTTGAGCGACAGCACACGTGCCAAGGGCGATTACGTTAATTGGGGCGTCAGCGCATCGGTGGAAGGCGGTCGTCATATCCAGTTGAGCAACGATTACTTCATTGAGCCGTTCGTTCAGTTTTCGGCAGCGCAGATCCAGGGCAAACGCTTCAGCCTGGACAACGACATGGAGGCCGATGGCGATCGTACCCGCTCATTCCTGGGCAAGGCTGGCGCCACGTTCGGGCGCAATTTTGATATCGGCAACGGTGCTGTTGCGCAACCTTATGTGCGTGCGGCCATTGCCCATGAGTTTGCCGATGACAACAAGGTCGAGGTCAACGAAAACAACGTGTTCAACAACGATCTATCGGGCTCGCGGGCGGAGTTCGGTGCCGGTTTGGCGGTGGCCATGTCGGAGAAGTGGCAGGTGCATGTCGATCTGGATTATGCCAATGGCAAGGATATCGAACAGCCTTGGGGGGGAAATGTGGGGTTGAGGTATAGCTGGTAAGCCACGATCCCGAATATCAGGAAACCGCTACTCTTTTCAGGGAGTAGCGGTTTTTTTGTATCCGGCTTTTATGCGCGTCGTATGCCGAAGCCATCGGCAGTACCACCTCCAATGCCGATATCGAGTCGTGTATCAGTCTGACCGGTAGCCGGGAAGATCACCATCCGTTTGCCGATGCCGCCTGAGTCGGACGCCCAGCACCAGCGCTCAATGGTGCGTCGACCGCTGTAGTTACTGATAAAGGCTCGCCATTCGGCCAGAGTAGGAATTCTTCCTCCCATACTGGCCGCCGTGTTTGCACATACGGTGTAGGTATTGAAGTGGCCTGTGCCAAACAGTCTTTCCACGTTTGAAGTGGTGACGGTGTAACTGGCGGTTTGATTCGCATTGTCCGTAACGGTGATGGTTGCTGAACCGTTGCCCTTGGAAATGACGCGGCCGCTGCTGACGTTGACTTCTGCGACGTTGGGGTTACTGGAGGCATATCTGTAGGGAAGCACGCCTCCACTGGCCGATCGGTCACCAAAGGCGCCGGCAGGAGGGTTGGTAGGGGTGTCGTTATCCCTGAAGTGCCAGGCATTCAGACTCATAGTGGCTGGATTGATGGTCAGTGGCGGGATTGGTGAATTGACCGTGAAACTCCGTGCATTTGACGGTTGTCCGGTCGTCACCGCCCGTGCAGTGATGGTATGTCCGCCGAGTCCTACTGCCAGCGTAGTGGTCCATATGCCGGTGTTAAGAGCAGTCGCAATGTGTTTTGGCGTGCTTCCATCGTAGATCTGGACATCATGCAGAGGCGTTACCCGGCCTTGCAACGTGACTGAAGTGTCTGTGGTCGCTCCATTGTTCGGCAGTTCACCACGGGAGTCTCTTACTGAATCGAGTGACGGGGCGGTGTGAACTGCGACGGTCAGTCTCCGTGCCCCTGAAGTCTGGCCCGCGCCGTACAGTGCTTTGGCGGTGAAGCTGTGCGCTGCCACGCTCAACCCCGTAAGGTCTTTGGTCCAGATGCCGGTGGATGGGTCCGCTGTGGCGTTCCCTTT